>Ga0187784_10000966_pt1 | contig 22248 bp, 18 predicted proteins | sample 1015_SJ02_MP15_2_FD_132964 | JGI IMG/M metagenome (GOLD analysis project Ga0187784, IMG submission 132964) | Tropical peat soil microbial communities from peatlands in Department of Meta, Colombia - 1015_SJ02_MP15_20_MG | ecosystem: Environmental > Terrestrial > Soil > Wetlands > Peat | place...
CCTCTCGACTCGCAAACGGACCCCAGCTCACCACGCAGGCAGGGGGGAGAAAGCCGAAATGCCAGCTTCTCCCACGAATTCAACAGAATATGGACTTAATGAAGGAAAGTCTTTGACAGTACGCCGACAAGCTGGAGGATGAAGATATGATGAGCGCGAATCTGAATCGGAGAGACTTTCTCAAGGCGGGATCAGTGCTGACCACGGGAAGCTTCCTCGTGGGAGGGACGCGGGTGCACTTGCTGGCGGCGGAACAGGGCGAGCCGGCGCCTCCGCGTTCGGCCAACGACCAAATCCAAATTGCTTTGATCGGAGCGGGACAGCAGGGCCAGTACGACACCCGAATCGCCTTGCAAGTGCCGGGAGTCAAGCTGCTGGCGGCAGCCGACTGCTACGATGGGCGCTTGACTCACTGCAAGGAACTTTGGGGCAAGGACCTCTTTACCGCTCGGGACTACCAGGAGATTCTGGCCCGCAAAGATATCGATGCCGTGATTGTTGCCACGCCTGACCATTGGCACAAGCAAGCGGCGCTGGATGCCATGAACGCGGGCAAGGACGTGTATCTGGAGAAGCCCATGATCCACGTCTATTCCGACGGGCCGGAGATCGTCGACACGGCGCGCAAGACGCAGCGCATCTTGCAGGTGGGCAGCCAGCGCGTCAGCTCCATCGTTTACAAGAAGGCGCAACAATTCTATCAGGCCGGCGCCATCGGCGAGCTGAACAGCGTTAACGCCTGGTGGGATCGCAACTATGCGGTCGGCGCCTTCGAAGCTTCTATCCCGCCGGATGCTTCGCCGGAGATCATCGACTGGCCGCGATTTCTGGGCACTGCGCCCCGGATTCCGTTCAACCCCGAGCACTTCTTCCAATGGCGGAAATGGCGGGCCTACGGCAGTGGGGTGGCCGGAGACCTTTTCGTGCATCTTTTCAGCGGCACGCATTTTATCACCGGAACTCACGGTCCCACGCGCGCCATGTCGACGGGGGGCCTGCGCTTTTGGAAGGACGGCCGCGATTTCCCCGATGTTTTGATGGCGCTGTTTGATTTCCCCCAAGGCTTCAATCTTTACTTACGTGTCAATTTTGTGAGTGGCGGGCCACAGACGGATAATGAAGGTTTCATTTTCACGGGCAACGAAGGCACCATGCAGATTGGCGCCAGCGGAGCCGCGCTCCTAAGTGATTCAAACCGTGACGCGGTCACCTTGAGCGGCATGCGGCATCGGCCCGACCCCGGCTACGAGATCACTTCCTGGGCGATCGACACACAGAGAAAATTCCTGGCGGAATACAGGGAAAAGTACCACTTGCCGCAACCCCTTGGTCCTCCTCCCCGCAAAGAAAGCTTCGTGGCGCCGGAGAAATACAACGATAGTTACGATCACTTGAAGAACTTCTTCGATGCCGTGCGGGCGCACCAGTCGGTGATCGAGGACCCCGTTTTCGGGTTCAGAGCGGCCGGCGCAGCTTTGTTGAGCAACCTGAGTTATGAACTGAATGCCCCGGTGCGCTGGGATCCGGAGGAGATGAAACTGCTTTAGATCTTGACACGAGACGGGAGTTGTGCTAGCCTATCACAGTTGACGCATGAGAAAGCTCGCAAGGCAGCGCGGGAAGGGGTTCGCAAATCGGCCCGGCGGTAGGGGAAAGCGAGTAGAAAACAGAAAAAAGATACTAAATAGAGGGAACGAACTCAAGAATTTGATGATAACAAATGACTTAGCGAACTTTGGGACAAAAAACGAACTCAAAACGAACTGGTTTTTGAGCCCCAAAAACCCCGATTAAAGCGAAAAATACGGCCAAAAGCCCGCCAGTTGTGCGACCTGAAGCGGCGCTGGAAACCGGAAATTGGAAATTGGAAATTGGAAACTGGAAATCAGGGCTGCCAGTTTCTTGTTCCAGTTTCTGCTGTGCTTGGGGGGCACATTCGGCAATACTTTACAGGAGATCATCTCGATGTTGCGCCCGTGCCACGCGGCGATTGGAGATTGCAGATTCCAGATTTGAGCACGGCGGGGGATTCCTTGACATCCTGCGCGCAAATCTTCAACAATGGCGGATGCTGAGATGCAGTCGTCAGTGGTCAGTTTTCAGTGGTCAGTCAACCTCCCCGGGGGGTGTTCTTAACTGATAACTGAGCACTGAGAACTGATGACTAATTATGAAAGGTTACGCCCATGCGTTGGAGTCAAACCTTCATTCCCACTTTGCGCGAGGACCCTGCGGAAGCGGAGGTTCCCAGTCATCGCTTGCTGCTGCGGGCAGGTTACGTTCGCCAGGTGGCGGCGGGAGTCTATGCCTATCTCTTCCTGGCACAGAAATCCTTTCTTAAGATCATGCAGATCATCCGCGAGGAGATGAACGCCATTGGGGCGCAGGAGTTTTATCTGCCGGCTTTGAACCCCTCGGAGCTTTGGAAAGAGTCCGGGCGTTACCAGACCTATGGCGCGACGTTGTTCAAGGTCATGGACCGCAACGAGCTTGAAATGTGCCTGGGAGTGACGCACGAAGAGGAGATGACGAACATCGCCCGCAACGAGCTGCGGTCGTACAAGCAACTGCCTCAGATCTGGTATCAGATCCAGGAGAAATTCCGCGACGAGCCGCGGCCCAAGTCGGGGTTGTTGCGCTTGCGCCAGTTCTGGATGAAGGACTCCTATTCCTTCGACCAGGACGATGCCGGACTGGACATCAGTTACCAGAAGCATTACCGCGCCTACGGGCGCATTTTCGACCGCTGTGGGCTGAAGTTCGTCACGGTGGAAGCGTATTCAGGGACCATGGGCGGCACGCACTCCCATGAGTTTGCCGCGCCGACGGACGCGGGCGAGGATTCGCTGGCCATTTGTGAATGCGGCTACGCCGCCAACCTGGAGAAAGCCGAAGCCCAAGCGGGTCGAGTCGAGGACCTGCCCGGCGACGCGCCGCCCGAGCCCTTTCCCACGCCCGGCCAGAAGACCATTGATGATTTGGCAAAGTTCACGGGTGAAAGCCGGGCGCGGCTGATGAAGACGCTGGTTTACGTGGTGGAAAGCAAGCCTGTCGTCCTCTTGCTGCGTGGCGATCACTCTCTCAGCGAGACGAAACTGGCCGCCGCGCTGGGCACGGATATATTCCGCCCTGCCACACCCGAGGAGGCCTTGGAGCTGCACGGCGCGCACCTGGGCTCGCTGGGGCCGGTGGGGCTTAAGGGAGTAAGGATATTGGCAGACCGGGCGCTCGAGGGGCGCAAGAACCTCATCACCGGCGCCAACCGTGACGACACGCACCTGCACAACGTCACGCCGGGGCGTGACTTCCAGGCTGAGTATCATGATATACGTGTAGTGAGTGCCGGCGATCTCTGCCCGCGCTGCGGCAAGCCCATTCAGATTCGCATTGCAGTGGAATTGGGGCACATCTTCAAGCTGGGAAGGCGTTATTCCGAGACCATGCACGCGACGGTTTTGGACGAGAACGGCAAGGAGACCCCGCTGGTCATGGGCTCGTATGGCATTGGCGTAGAGCGCATCTTGAGCGCCGCCGTGGAGCAGAACCACGACCAGGATGGCATGTTTCTCCCCCGCCCGATTGCTCCTTTCGACGTCATCCTGACACCGGCTAACATGGATGATGCCCGTTTGCGCGCGGCGGCGGAGAACCTGTACGAAGAAATGCTCGCCCACTCGCTGGACGTGCTTTTTGATGACCGCCCCGAAAGGCCCGGGGTCAAATTCAAGGATGCGGACCTGATTGGTGTGCCTTTCCGAGTCACTTTGGGCACGCGGAAGTTCGAGCAGGGGCTGGCGGAAATCTTCCAGCGCTCGATAAAGAAAGTTCGCGATGTCAAGCTTTCAGAGGTGGTAAAATGCCTGAAAGTGGAGTATCTTGGGTAGGGAGCTAGAGCTCAACGGGGTGCCATTATGCGACGCTCGGAAGAGGCTTCAGGACGGCTCAAGGTTCTTCTATCTTTCCTATTCATAGTGGCCATCATCTTCGTCGCCACCAGGACGCTCCCCGCTTACGTAAACAATTATCAGCTTCAGGACCACATCCGGCAACTTTCCACTCAATTGGCAGTTCGAACCAGGCCCGCCACGCCGGATGAGGTACGGAATGAGGTGGTCGCGTTCGCGCAGGATCACGGAATTCCGCTTACCGGCGACAATGTCAAGGTCGTTATCTCGAGTCACATAATGATCAATTTGGATTACACGGTCCCGGTTGACTTGATGGTTTATACGCTCAAGCTTCGATTTACCCCATCGGCGGAGAACCAGTCGCTATAACCCGTGGTTCGAAATGCGCCAGCATCGCGCTCGAATGCCCGTCCCTTCCGGAAGCCGGGGAGATCACGTCTTGTGGGCGTGGCAGGCAAGAGGAGAGTCCTCGTCGCTGCCAGCTTATTGGTTGTGCTCGGCTTGGCGGGCACTTTCGTTTACTACTACGTCCGATTCTCCCGCCTCATTAACGCGCGTCTGAGTGGCGACATCTTTAACCATGCCTCCCTGGTCTTTGCCGCGCCCACGCCGGTTTCCGTGGGACAGACGAGCGCGCCGGCGGAGATCGCGGCGCATCTTCGCAAGGCTTTTTATGCTGAAAGCAGCACGGCCTCCTCTGTCGGCGTCTATAAGCTGGTGGGAGACAGGATCGAAATTGCCCCCGGCCCCCTTTCTTTTTTCGCCGGCGATGTCGCCAAAGAGAGCCCGGCAGTTTTGACCTTCCGGGATGGCCGCATTGCTTCCATCACCTCGGTTGACGGCGCCACGAGTTTGCAAAGTTACGACCTCGAGCCCGAGGTGATCACCACCTTGTTTGACAGCACCCGCTCCAAGCGGCGACTGGTGCGATACCAGGACCTGCCCAAAGTGCTGGTGGACGCGGTGGTGGCCGCGGAAGATCATCGCTTCTTCTCTCACCACGGGGTGGATATTTTCCGCATCCCCGGCGCAGCGGTGGCCGACATCCGGGCAGAGGAAAAAGTGCAAGGCAGCAGCACGCTCACCATGCAGTTGGCGCGCGGCTTTTTCTTGACCCCACAGCGCGTCTGGCGACGAAAACTCGAGGAGACCTTCCTGGCTCTGCTGCTCGAACAACGCCTTACCAAGGAACAGATTTTCGAGCTTTATGCAAACCAGATTTACCTTGGCCAGCGGGGAAGTTTTTCCATTTATGGCCTGGGTGAGGCGGCTAACACTTATTTCAATAAGGACGTCTCCAGCCTGGCGTTGCCCGAAGCCGCCTTTTTGGCGGGGCTGATCCGCGGCCCTAACCTGTATTCGCCCTACCGGCGGACGTCCAGAGCCCTGGAGCGGCGCAACTATGTGATCAGGCAGATGCTTGGACTCGGCCTGATCAGCTCCGAGCAGGCGGAGAAAGCCTCGGGGGCGACTTTGGGAGTGACCAACCAGAACGTCGAGGGCCTCGAAGCCCCTTTCTTCGTGGACATGGTGCGTGATCAGTTACTCGCACAGTTTTCCGAGCGGGATTTGATATCGCAAAGCTATCGCATCTATACGACGCTCGATCTCGATTTGCAAAAAGCTGCCTCCGAGGGCGCGCGGCTGGGTATAAGCGAAGTGGACCAGGAGATCAGGAAGTCAAGGCATGCCCGCGCCGCCGTGACCCAGGATGCGAATCAGCCTCAATTGGCGCTGCTGGCGCTGGACCCTCACACGGGTGAGATCAAAGCTCTGGTGGGCGGGCGAGACTATGCCAGCAGCCAGCTTAGCCATGTCCTGGCCAGGCGACAACCGGGCTCATCTTTTAAGCCCTTCGTCTACGCCGCCGCTCTCAGTACGGCTGTGGACGGCTCGCAGCCCCGCATAACCCCGGCCACCTTACTCAACGACGCGCCCACCACCTTCCAGTTCGGAGATCTCACTTACGAGCCGGAGAACTACAAGCAGGAATACCACGGGTTGGTGACCTTGCGCGAGGCCCTTACTCACTCCCTGAATGTGGCCACGGTCCACTTGGCGGAAATGGTTGGGTATGACAAAGTGAGGGATCTGGCGATAGCCGCAGGAATCAACAAAGAACTCCTGGCGACACCGGCCATAGCGCTGGGTTCTTACGTGGCCACACCGTTGGAGATTGCGGGGGCTTATACTATTTTTTCGAATGACGGCCAATACGTCGAACCGAGGTTCATACTGGCGGTCAACGACCCTGCGGGAAGGACTCTCTGGCGGGATTCCCTGGTCACCCGGCGAGTGCTCGACCCACGCGTCGCTTATCTGATGGTGGACTTAATGGAAAGCGTGATCAACAACGGCACCGGCGCCGGGGTGCGCAGTCGAGGTTTCACGCTTCCTGCGGCGGGGAAGACGGGGACTTCGCACGACGGTTGGTTCGCGGGATTCACCTCCGACTTGCTGGCGATCGTTTGGGTGGGCTACGATGACGACCGCGATATAAGGCTGTCAGGGGCGGCCTCCGCATTGCCTATCTGGACGGAGTTCATGAAACGCGCCGCCCAAGTTCCCGGTTACGCCGACCCGAGACCTTTTAGCATGCCGGAGGGCGTGGTTACCGTTCCAATAGAAACGAACTCCACCACCAGTGACGCGAAAATCGTGCGAAATGAAGTCTTCATTGCAGGAACAGAGCCCCAGGCGCCACAGGTTTCGCGGGGAATCCTGGGAAGGCTCTTTCATCCTCAGGGTCAGCCCGCCGCGGCAGTCATTCCCTCAACAGCCACCGACACGCCGCCGCAAGGTGCGGCGAAGCCGCCGGAGGTTCCGTCCAATACGGGCAGGCACGGGGTGATAAGAAAGTTTTTGTCGCTTTTCAAGGGCAAGAATGCGAAGCCCCCCGCGCCCCCGGGACCGGAGCAGAAGATGGCCTCCCAGGAATAGGGCCTGAGTCCGCCGGCCCGTAATTGTCTCTCGCCATTGCGAGGTTTGGACATGAAAGTCGAAAACTCGGCTCCACGAGCGATGAAGGGGTTCATCGCTTCTCTGTTTTTCCTTTCCCTCTGCATTACTAGTGTGCCCACACTTCCCGGCGCGCAACAGGAGCAGCCTGCGCTCCCTTCTGCCACGTCTGGCGAGGCGCGCGAAGCCCTCACCAAGCCCCACCCAATCAGCTTCGAGGAGCGCGGGGACATCTTCATGGCGCGCAAGTCTTACGAGGATGCTGTGGATTACTATTACCGGGCTCTCAAGCAGGTCCATTTTTCCAACGCCGTGGTTTGGAACAAACTCGGGATTGCCTACCAGCAGATCCAGAACTACCACGCCGCCCGCAAGGCGTACAACCAGGCGATTCGGCATCAGAAGACCTACACGGAGCCTTGGAACAATATTGGAACCACGTATTTCATGCAGGATAAATACGCGAAGTCGGTGAAGTATTACTTGAGGGCGCTCGAGCTGAATCCCAACTCCGCTTCCTATCACTTGAACCTGGGAACCTCTTACTTCCACATGAAGAAGTACCAGGAGTCTGTGGAGGAATACCGCCATGCCTTAAACCTTGACCCCAATATCTTCGCGCAACGCTCCGCCTTCGGGACTACCATCGAGGCGCGCGGGACCGATCCCGAATACTACTTTTACCTGGGGAAGGTTTTTGCTTCTCTGGGTCGTGTGGACGAGGCGGTGCGCAGCCTGCGTCGGGCTCTCGAGGACGGGTTCAAAGACCGGAACAGAATCCTCAACGATCCGGACTTCATGAAAATCAGCCAGAACCCTGCTTACGTCGAATTGATGAGTAACCCCCCGGTTGGGATCAAGGATTGAGTCTTGATGGGAAAAGCGCTCCGATTACTCTTACTTTTGCTGATCCCCTGGCGAGTCGCCGCCGCCTCCGAGGTACGTGCCGTCTTGGTTTTCCCCTTTGAAAACCAGAGTAACCGTGCAGATCTGAATTGGGTCTCGGAGAGTTTTGCGGAGACTCTCTCCTCCCGGCTTTCCGGGCCCGGCTTTTACGTCCTCGAGCGCGGCGAGCGCAATGCCGCCTATGACCAGTTGGGTATTCCTGCGGACATCCCTCTGACTGTCGCCAGTGAATATAAGGCAGCTCAAACCCTGGGCGTCGATTGGGCGGTCTTGGGGAAATTCAATGTGGAAGGAGACCGCCTCAGCGCCAGCGCCCGCTTGCTTGACCTCCGCCAGCTAAAACTCTCTCCCCCCATCGAGGTGAGCGGTGAACTGGCCGAATTGGTGGATCTCCAGACACGATTAGTGTGGCGGCTGGTGGCCTCCCACGATCCCAATTTCACGGTGAGCACGGAGGAGGATTTTGACCGCGAGTTTCCTGAAGTAAGGCTGGACGCTTTCGAGAACTATATCCGAGGCATTCTGGCCTCAGACGACCCCACCCGCATTCACTTCTTCCTGGAGTCTGACCGGTTGGCTCCCGCTGATCACAGGGCGGCCTTTGCTCTTGGCCAGCTCTATTTTGCTCAGAAAAATTATGCCGACTCGGAGAAGTGGCTCAGGAAACTGGCCGCCGACGACCCTCACTACCTTGAATCGCTTTTCCTTTTCGGGGTGGATGAGTTTTTCCTCGGCCATTACTTATCGTCAGAGAAGGCTTTTGAAAGCATCGGCAAAGAGGTTCCGCTGGGCGAGGTAGCAAATAATGCCGGTGTGCTGGCGGCCCGAGGTGGACGGTACGCGGAAGCTCTGGATGATTTCGAGCGGGCCTCGAAGAGCGACCCGACCGACGGTGATTTTTGTTTCAACCGGAGCGTCGCCCTCTGGAATCTCCACCGCTACAACGAGGCGGCCAAATCGCTGGAGGAGGCGATCCGGCTGGACGACAACGATTCTGATGCCCGCACCTTTCTGGCCGTGGTGTTGGGGAAGCTGGGCGATGCGGCGGGGGAACAGGCTCAACTCGACTGGCTGAGCCAGCACGAGGCGGGCTCGGAAGGCGGATTTTCACGGGACGTCTTGCCGCAGCCGCGCCTCAAGAAAAATTTCGACGAACGCGCCTTTCGCTTACTTTCGCTGGCCGTACACAACGCGCTCGAAGAGCGGTTCGCAGGCATGCCGGCAGACGAACACGCTGCGGTCCACAAGTCTCGGGGGGCCAAGTTCGTCAATGAGGGGCGATTGCCCGAAGCGGAGCGCGAGTTGGAGGAAGCCACCTCGCTGGTGCCCGGCGACAGGGATGCGCGCATGAGCTTGGCGCAGGTCTTCGAAGCGGAGGGCAAACACGAGCAGGCGGCCGCGGAATTTCAAGCCGCGCTGAAGCTTCAGGACAGCTTTGCGGGGCACCTCGGTCTGGCCCTGGTCTATGTTTCACTGGGGCGAGCGGAACAAGCGCGGCAGGAGGCCGAGGCGGCCTTGAAGCTCGACCCGGAAAGCCGAGAGGCGCAGGAACTGCTCCGCAAAATCTCTTCGCACCCCGCGCCCGCAAGGAAGGTACCTTGAGATTGCGAAGTTTCAGATCGCTGCTTGTTTTCGCGGCGCTTTTGGCAGGCGCCGAGGGTGGTTTGCCCCCGGCCATGGCCCAGACTCGCCCTCGCGTGGTGGAGATCCGCCTGAACATGATGATTCACCACGTGAGCGCCGGGTTCGTGATGCGCGGCATCAAGTTCGCCAACGACACCCATGCGGATGCGATCCTCCTCGAGTTGAACACGCCGGGCGGCCTCGAGGGCTCGATGCGTGATATCGTCTCCGCCATCCTCAATTCGAGCGTGCCGGTCATCACCTATGTGGCGCCCAGCGGGGCGAGTGCGGCTTCCGCGGGCTTCTTCGTCCTGGAAGCCGGCGACTTGGCAGTGATGGCGCCAGGGACGAATTCCGGCGCGGCTCATCCGGTGGTGCTGGGTGGGGCCGAAATAGGCAAGACCATGGAGGCCAAGATCGAAAACGACGCGGCCGCCTATATGCGCTCCATTGCGGGCAAGCGCGGGCGCAGTTCGACCCTCGCCGAGGACGCGGTGCGCAAGAGCGCGTCCTATACGGATAAGGAAGCCATGGATGGGAAGCTGGTTGACGCGGTGCTCAGCACTCCCTCCGACATCTTCGAGAAATACGACGGCAAAACCATCAAGAGGTTCAACGACACCACCACAACCCTGCATTTGAAAAATGCGGAGGTTGTGCCCTACACCATGCCCGGCCTCGAGGAATTCTTTGCCTGGGTGGCGGACCCGAACATAGCCTTTATCCTGGGCGCGATCGGGCTGGTTTGCCTTTACATTGAGTTTACCCATCCTGGTCTTGTGGCGCCGGGGGTTGTCGGGGCGATCGCCCTGGTCTTGGCGATGTACGCCTTTAACCTGCTGCCCATTAATTCTATGGGGGTGCTTTTGATTCTGGTGGGCTTGGGGCTGTTGGCCCTGGAAGTCAAGCTGACCTCGCATGGCGTCTTGGGGGCGGTGGGCATTCTCGCTTTGGTGTTGGGCGCGCTCCTGCTTGTGAATTCCCCCTGGCCACAGGCGCGCATTCACCTTGCCACCGCGCTCAGCGTGGCCCTGCCGCTCGGTGTCATAATGGTCGTTCTGCTGCGCTATGCCATCGCGGCCAAGAGACGCAAGGCAGTGACGGGAGAAGCCGGGATGGTCGATTCCTTGGGTGTGGCGAAGACCGACCTCGAGCCCTATGGCAAGGTTCTAGTCCACGGCGAACTGTGGGATGCGCGTGCTCGGCAGCCGATTGCCAAGGGCACGCGAGTGCGGGTTCGGGAGATCGAGGGATTGACCCTGATTGTTGAGCCTGTCACGGAAATCAGATAGACCGGCAAGCAAACGATGAGGGGATGAGCGGCACGGCCGCTCTGGAGTTGTCGCCTGGGATTCCGTGGTCGATCAGTCGGAAACCAGCATTGCAAGCGCGTCTGGAACGCGGAAGGGAGCACAACATGAACGTTCCGGTCATTGTTGTGATCGTCATCGTTTTCCTGTGGGTTGCGAAATGTTTGAATGTCCTGAGGGAGTATGAACGGGCCGTCACTTTTCGTTTGGGCAGACTCTTAAAACTGGACAAAGGGCCGGGGCTGATCTTCATTCTTTGGCCCATCGACACCATCATCAGGGTTTCTTTGCGGATTATCGCTTGGGATGTGCCTACGCAAGATATTATCACGCGCGATAACGTTTCGGTGAAAGTGAATGCGGTGGTCTACTTCCGCGTGTTGAGCGCTCAAAAGGCTATCGTGGAGCTGGAGAATTACCGCTACGCCGTCGAACAACTGGCCCAAACCACGTTGCGCTCGGTGCTGGGCGAGGTGGAGATGGACGACCTGCTTTCCCAGCGCGAAAAGCTCAACGCCCGCCTTCAGACAATCCTGGATGAGCACACGGAGACTTGGGGCATCAAGGTGGCCAAAGTGGAAATCAAGCAGGTGGACTTGCCCCAGGAAATGCAGCGCGCCATGGCACGGCAGGCGGAGGCTGAGCGCGAGCGGCGGGCCAAGATCATCAACGCCGACGGGGAATATCAGGCGTCTGAAAAGCTGTCCGAGGCGGCCAGCATCCTGGCTAAAGAGCCCATCACCATCACCCTGCGTTACCTTCAGACTTTGGCCGAAATCGGGACGGAGAGAAATACCACCATCGTCTTTCCCATCCCGGTGGAGCTGTTGAGTGCTTTGCTGGGCAAAGGCGCCACCCACCCTGCCCCTGGCGAAGCCAAGTAGCAGTGGCCTTCGCCCCGTTGGGGGAAAAGGTCCAGGTTTGCCCCGGCCCTCTCCCCCTTGGGGGTGAGGGTCTTGAGTTTGGTTCGGCCCTTTCCCCACTGGGGGAGAGGGTCTTGAGTTTGGTTCGACCCTCTCCCCCTTGGGGGAGAGGGTGGGCTGGCCCAGCGTTCTCATCAGCCGGGGCGGGCCGGGTGAGGGGGTCGCCAGCCGGGTCGCCTCCGCTTGAGGCATCTTTATGAGCACAGAATCTCATCATGCCGAAAAGGGGCTTCCCCCGCCCCACCTTATCCTGGTGTTTTTGGTTGGGGTCGCCGTTTGCGGGGTTTTCTTCTCGCTGGGTTTCCTGGTGGGATACAACGAAAGGTCAGCGCGTATGGTGCCGGTCACCGAGCGTGTGGCAACCCCGGCCACGATTCCGCCGACCATCAATACTCCCCTCGAGACCACGCCGGTCGGGCCGGGTGTTGCGGCGCCGTCTGCAACATCAGTGCCGCCGCCACTCGCTGCCACTCAACCCAGCGCTCCTGCTTCACCGCCTAGCGAGCAGAAACCTGTGACGGCGACTGGAACAGAGTCGCATGTGACGACGCCTCACCCCCCGCCCGCGAAGGCCGAAAGGCCGCAGGAACCCCCCGCGGCCGCAACTCTTCCTGCCGCGGCTGGGGAAGTTGGCGTCGGATTCACGGTCCAGATTGCGGCTTCGAGGACAAAGGAAGATGCCGAAGCTCTTGTGAATATCCTGGAAGGGCGCGGCTACCCGGTTTTTCTCGTTGCCCCCGAATACGCGCACGCTAATGACAACCTGTACCGGGTTCAGGTAGGCCCCTTCACCTCGCGGGATGACGCGGAAAAGGTGCGGGCGAAGCTCACAAAGGAAGGGTTCAAGCCCTTCATCAAACACTGACTTCGGGCCGAGAATCGATATTCGAAAACCGAAAATCGAAATTCGAAGTTCGAAACTCGAAAGTCGAAATTCGAAGATGATTAGAACTTCGGTTTTCACACTTCGATTTCCCGATCGGGGCAGGCCCATGGATTGCTCCTACGGGCGAAAATCGCAACTCGGTCGAGCTTTGATTTTCAGTTTTCGGTTCGGGCAACCATCCGCCGGTCGGGGGATTGCCCCTATTTCAACGAACCAATGAACCGATGAATCAATTCAAGAGCTGGTTCGCCAGCGCCCTCAGCGGTTTCTTTCTGGTAGCCTGCTTACCGAAGCTTAATCTTCATTTCTTGGTCTTGATCGCCATCCTTCCGCTGCTGCTTGTCTTGGCAGGCGAGACGAGTCCCTGGCGCGCTTTTGCTTGGGCATATCTGAGTGGGGCCATCTTTCTTGGAGGGAGCTGCTACTGGTTTGTAGGGGTCACGCGGCAATACGGCGGGCTCAGTCTGAGCCTTGCCCTGGTGGCGCTGCTGGCTTTCGTCGCGGTCTTCTCTGCCTTCTTTGGAGCATTCGGCTTGGTTGTAGGGTGGGTGGCGCGCAGGTCGCCCGCCCTCGCCTTGCTGCTCAGCCCCTTTCTTTGGGTGGCCATGGAGATGGCCCGCACCTACCTGATTACAGGTTTCCCCTGGGACCTGCTCGGTTATGGCGTGCCTTTCGCCGGCTTGAGGCAAATCGCCTGCGTGACCGGAGTCTACGGGCTGTCGTTCCTGGCAGCCACCACGAGCGCGCTGTGGGCCTGGGCATTTCTGCGCCGGAGATCGAGGTGGCCTGGCTTGGCGCTGGTTGTGTGGGTTGCGCTCCTGGTTATTGGGAATTGGGCGCTCGCGCCGCCCGCCCCCACTAAAGGCCCCAATCTCGCGCTCTTGGTGCAACCCGATGTGCCGCTGGATGAGGCCTCAGCCACCATCTGGGCGCCCTGGCTTAATCCTTCAAAGTTGGATCAGCTTGTGAACATGTCCTTGGATGCACTCGCTGAACAAGTACGGAGCGAAGGCATCGCCTCGAATGAGAAGGGGCCGCAGCACATTGTTGCGCCTCCAGTCATCATCTGGGCAGAAAACCCTGCCCCTTTCTACTTCACCCGCGATCGGGTTTTCCGCAGCGCGGTGGAAAAGATGGCGCGCCAAGCCGGAGCGTATGTAGTGGTGAACACGGTTGTGCCGCTCGGCCAAGGACCCTCGGAGATCACCAACAGCGCTGTGGTCCTAGACCCAACGGGACGCGAAATCCTGCAATATGATAAAATGCATTTGGTGCCCTTTGGTGAGTACGTTCCGGGCTGGGCCTTTCCTGAGAAGATCGGAAAGATCACCGCCGAAGTGGGGACCTTCGTTCCTGGGACCAGTTACCGCGTGGCGCCAACGCCGGACGGCACGATTGGCATCTTCATTTGTTACGAGGACATCTTCCCTCAACTGGTCAGAAGGATCGTTTTGAGCGGCGCCACGGTGCTGGTGAATATTTGCAACGATGCCTGGTATGGCGACTCGGCCGCAGCTTTTCAACACCTGGAAATGGCGCGCCTTCGAGCGATTGAGAACCGCCGCTACCTGTTGCGCGCTACGAACGATGGCATTACCGCATTGATAGATCCTTACGGGCGGGTGGAGAAACAAATCCCGCGCCATCAATCGATGGTCTTGCCAGCTTACTTCAGTTATTATGCGGGCCAGACCTTCTATACCAGGCGCGGCGACGTCTTCGCGTGGCTGTGCATGGCGCTGGCTGCCGCGATCGTCCTAGTGGGTGCCCTCTTATTCCGAGCGGAGCGAGAAATCCCGCTTCGTTCCGCACATCGCCAGTAGCGGCGATAGATATTTCTGACCCTCTCCCCCTTGGGGGAGAGGGTGGCCCGCGGCCGGCGTTTTCACGAGCCGGCGCGGGACGGGTGAGGGGGTCGGAAGTAGCGGCGAGTCTACCTCGCCAGCGGAGCGTGTTTCTAAACGGCTGTCATTCCCGCGAAAGCGGGAATCCATTGTGGGGGAAGCGCATTTCCGGAGGTTTGCCAGATGGATTCCCGCTTTCGCGGGAATGACTGCGAATTCAAATGGCGGCGTAAAGCCGCCTCTACATCAAGCTGGCCCGGTACCAAGTCAGGAGCAGACGTGATCGACGAACTGCAAAGAGAATACGACGACTTGAAGCGACGCGCTAACGAACTGCGGAGCTTTCTTTGACGCCCCCCAACGCCGCAAAGAATTCGAAACCCTCGAGAAACAAATAGCCCAGCCCGATTTCTGGCAAGACCAGGGAGCTTCCCAAAGGACCCTGACCGCGCGCAAGCGTTTGAGCGAGAAGATCGAGGAAGACGGCAGGCTCGCTCAGCGCCTGGCCGATGTGGATGCCTACTTCGAATTGGCCCGCGAGGGCGAGCCGGTTGAGGCTGAATTGAAGACCGAATTAGAGACGCTTCGCCAAGAGGTCGAGCGCATTGAGACGGAGACCATTCTCGCCGGGGAAAACGACCACCTCAATGCCATCGTCGCGATTCATCCCGGAGCGGGCGGGACCGAATCGCAGGACTGGGCCGAGATGTTGCTCCGCATGTATAAGCGATGGTCGGAACGGCACGGCTTCGCCTTTACACTCAATGATTATCAGTCTGGGGAGGAGGCGGGGCTCAAATCCGCCACTTTTACGGTGGCTGGCGATTACGCTTACGGCATGCTGAGTGGTGAGAGTGGCGTCCACCGCCTGGTGCGCATCTCCCCCTTTGACCAAGCCGCCCGCCGCCACACCTCCTTCGCCTCGGTGTTTGTCAGCCCCGAAATCGATGACACGATCAATATCGAAATCAAGCCCGAGGAACTCAAGGTTGAAACCTATCGCTCCACCGGCAGAGGCGGGCAACACGTCAACACCACCGACTCCGCCGTGCGCATCACCCACATCCCCACCGGAACGGTCGCCCAGTGCCAGAACGAGCGCTCGCAGCATCGCAATCGCGAAATGGCCATGAAATTCCTCCGCTCCAGACTCTACGAGTTGGAGCTGCGCAAACGGCGCGAAGCAGCGGACAAACTCGAAGCCGCCAAGGCCGACATCGACTTTGGCAGCCAGATCCGCTCCTACGTTCTGCACCCCTATCGGCTCATTAAAGACCACCGAACGAAATTCGAAATGGGCGATACCGACCGCGTCCTCGACGGCGACCTCGATCCCTTCCTCAAAGCCTATCTCTTATCCCGCCGCAGCTTGGTAAAGCCAGTGTAGCGCACCGAAGCGGGAGGCGCAGCCCTCTCCCTGGGGAGAGGGTGTCCCGCGATCCCGATGTACTTCATCGGGACGCGGGACGGGTGAGGGGTCAGTTCCGTCGCGGGCGCGAGCAAGCTCGCTGAAGGAAAGCGCCGCCCGCCGCGGCAGGTCGCACTCCAGAGCGCCTGCGGCGCACTTCATCCGCCTGACCGAGTTATCGCACAGTCTCGTTTGGGGTAGGGCGTGGCCTGCGATCCCGATGCACACGATCGGGACGCGGCCCGGGTGAGGGGTTGCCCCGAGGCGTGGCGAGGGCTGTGACTTAAGGAGAACCCCAGACCCGAATCCGTCGACTGACGGACGCGTCCGCGTTACCAGCTCTTGCTTTTTGTATTCTAGAGGATTTAGGAGTTCGGTGTAGCAAAGGTGCCCGGCCGTGGAGGAGCAGGAGAGACGAACCCACGGCCCACGAGTGCTGATTTTGTGATAGATTGTGAAGGAGAAACCCGTGACGAAAGCAAGGAGGAGCAATATGGGCGGAGTAAAACAGGAAGCTCTAAGGTTGATCGATGGTCTGCCCGAGGAGACTTCCTGGGACGACATCATTTATCAGATGTACGTGCGGAAGAAAATTGAGCGGGGAGTCGAGGCGGCCGAGCAGGGCCGCGTCGTCGCTCACGACGAGGTGAAGAAGCAGTTCCTTTCCCAATGAAGCTCATCTGGACTGATCCATCTATCGAAGACCTTCGCTCGATTCGGGACTATATCGCACGAGGCTCCGACTATTACGCAGCCAACCTCGTTGAGCAGGTGATTCTGTCCGTGGAACGGCTATTGCAATTTCCCAAGCTGGGGAGGGTAGTTCCTGAAGCTCAGGATGAGAACATTCGAGAGCTGGTGTATCAGTAATACCGCATCATCTACCGGATAATGGGCGAGCGAATCGAGGTCCTCACCGTCGTCCACGGCAGCAGAGACCTCACACAACGCCGAACGCCACCGTGGGAAATAGGCTAGCCGAATTACCTTCCCGAGCGCGGAGGGGCCCGCCCTCCGCCGCTGCCTACCGCTGCAGGAAGCCAGGCAGACCCGCTCTTCAAGGTCTCCGGCTCTCCCCTTCGCATGCCCCATGGAAAAGCCGCAGAGTCCCAAAAGCAGGGACTCTGCGCTACAAAACCTGAAAACCTCGTGCCCCTCTCCCTCGGGGCTGAACCTGTCCCATATCTTCCGCCGCACACCGGGGGTCCGGAGTGAGTACACAGCCCTCTCCCGGGGGAGAGGGTGTCCCCCGTCCGGCGTTCTCGCCAGCCGGCGCGGGACGGGTGAGGGGTCAGTTCCGTCGCCGGCGCGAGCAAGCTCGCTGAAGGAAAGCGTCAGCCGCCGCGGCAGGCCGCAATCCAGAGCGCCTGCGCACACTTCACCCGCCTGGCCGAATTATCACACGGTCTCCTTACGGGGCGCGGGTGACCCGCTGCAGCCCGCGGTGCAGACTTTCGCTCTCCAGAGAATCTGAGGCTCTTACTCGAAATCCCCCGTTCGCGTACTCCCGCATAGCGCGGTGCCGCATCGGAAGGGTCTGCTGGCTGTGTGTGGATAGGAAAACATTCTGGCCCCGGTAAAAATTTTTGGCCGCACATGTGCCCCGCCAAAAACCTGCCGCATTCCCATCTTGCAGCAGCGTCTGTACGGAGCGACATAAGTGTTTGCGCATTGGGCTGTAGCGGCGGTCTCCGACCGCCGGTCGGCGCTCAGAGAGCGCCGCTACGGTTTATGCCGCTGAGTATAGCTTGTCGCGGGTAGCTGCTTGGCTTTGGCGTAACGGTCCAAAAAGAACTGAATGATCTCCGACGATGCGCGAAAACCAGTCCGGCGCAATTGCTCGACGGTGGCCGGGAAGTCTAGGACAAGGCCCCGAGTAGCACCTAGATAGAGAACGGTAAGAGTCCCGGCAACCTTGAGATTCCGACGGGCGGCTTCTTGCCGGCCCCCCAAGTCATCCATCAGTAGTAAGTCCGCTCCGAGTTCCTGCGCCAAGAGAATCGCGTCGCGCTCGCCTGGGTCGAGCCGGGCGAGGGCGGGATCGATCGCGAACGAGGCCTGATTCACCTCTAGCCAATCGGGGCGGTTGCTGACCCATGCTTTGACTTTTGGCGGGGTAGCCCGGGCTTGAAGTTCAGAAAGAACGGCCTGTGGGACGATGACCCGGCCGTATAAGGCCTGGAGGAGACGGATTTGCCCGATGAGAATAAGGTGGTTGAGCGGCGTCGTATCAGCGATGACGATCATCGCGACCGAAGTTGTCCTGTCCCTTCCAGCAAGCGCTCGTTGGCTCTAATTTCCTCATCGATCTCCGTGGCCGTGTAGTTGTAGTAGAGCCCGTGGTCTCTCAAGAAAGAATTCACTTCCAGACGGGTTTCGAAGCCGAGCACACGACGCACTTGCGACTCGGTTAGAGCGCCGGACTGGTAGCCTTCCAAGGCAATGGCCTCTAGCAGATGACGCGGCAGGTCCTTCCACTCGGCTTGGAGGTGCTTGGCGATGTCTTCCGGCAGCTCGATACCGATTTGCATGACTTCCTCGTTAAGTACACCCCAATTTTGACACATTTTGTTCGAGCATGGAAGCGGGTAGTACACCCTCTCGCTGTCCAGGGAGCCTGCGGCTCTTCCCCGGGCGGGTGCCTAAGTTCCGTCGCGTTGTGTCAATGTGCGTGCGGCCCTCGGGATGCCATCACTGCACTTTGTCCGTGGCCGAGACGGAAGCGCGATTCCAGAAACAGCAACTACAACCGCAATTTCTCAAGTATAGAAAAGCGGTGCGCTCTCCACGTGGTGTAGAATTCTCCACCACTCCAAACCGCTGGGACCCATCCGCCCTCCGCCGGGAGACAGGTCGGCTCTAATTCCTTCACGCCTAGCCGCCAAGGGCCGTGATGAGGCTCTTGGCGGCGTCAGTCAAGATGCGACCTTCCACGCGCTTCAATTGGCCGAGAATGACCAGAAACTGAACGCGGTCGATAAACTCATATAGGTCCCGAATTGCTGCGCCGTGTTGGCGACTAACGAGAGCCACCCTGGCTGCGGTCTCGTGGCCGGAGCCCGAGGCAGCCTGTGCGGCGCTGTCGGAGCTAGGGTCACCCAGGGCAGCCAGCGCGGCGTTGAGCGGGGCAAGGAGGAGTTGGCTCAGCGCGGGACTGAGCGTTCCGGCGGTGACAAGGGTTTTCACGGTGTTTCGCAAATTGGTGACTTGTGCCGATAGAGCATTCTCGAACTTGGCGACAAAGGCATTGTCGAGGCCCGCCAGTGAGGTCTGGAAGGCTCCCGGGGTCGTCGGGAAGTTGCTGGATTCGGTCTGCCCGGTTACGTAGACGTTGCCGAGAGAATCAACGGCGTCGGCCTGGCCAAGATCCAGGCCGTTGCCGCCAAGATAGGTGGAGTAGAGAAGCGAAGCGCCGCTGGGATTAAGCTCAGTGAAGAAGGCGTCGTACGCGTAGGACCCTGAGGTGGGGCCACCGAACGTGGTCTGAAACGCCCCTGGAGTGGTCGGGAAGTTGCTCGTGGTCGTAAAGCCCGCCACGTACGCGTCAGCCGAAGCGTCCACGCCGATGCCTAAACTTTCAGTCACGCTGCCGAGAATATTCGAGGAACTGCTCCCGCCTAGATAGGTGGAGTAGATAAGTGCCGAGCCAGTGGGATTCAGCTTGGTGACGAACGCGTCCATGCCGCCTGCCAGTGAGGTCTGGAACGCCCCCGCAGTCGTCGGAAAGTTGCTCGAGTAGGTCCAGCCGGTCACATAGGCGCTGCCCGATGAGTCTACAGCGATGGCAACGCCACCATCGTAGCTACTCCCCCCAAGATAAGTGGAATAGACAAGCGCTGAGCCGCTAGGGTTCAGCTTGCTGATAAAGACGTTGTCAGTACCTGCCAATTCGGTCTGAAAAGCACCGGCCGTCATCGGAAAGTTGTTTGAGCTGGTTTCGCCGGTTACGTAGGCGTTGCCCGAAGGGTCAACGACGATGCCGCCTGCATAATCGCCCGCGTTGCCGCCAAGGTACGTGGAGTAGACAAGCGCAGAACCGCTAGGGTTCAACTTGCTGACGAAGCTGTTTTGAGTGCCTGCCAGCAGGGTCTGGAACGCTCCCACAGTCGTGGGAAAGCTGTTGGATTCGGTCTGGCCGGTTACGTAGGCGTTGCCTGAAGAGTCGACTGCGATCCCAACGGCGGCGGCGTAGCTGCCGCCGCCCAGATAGGTGGAGTAGACGAGCGCCGAGCCGCTCGGGTTCAGCTCGGTGACGAACGCGTGGTAGGACCCGCTGCCGAATGTGGTTTGAAATGCCCCCGGGGTCGTCGGGAAGTCGCTGGAAGCGGTAAAGCCGGCCACGTAGGCGGCACCTGACGGGCTCACGACGATGTCGTTTGGGAAATCGGACCCGTTGCCTCCGAGGTACGTGGAGTAAACAAGCTCGGAGCCCGTGCTATCCAACTTGGTGATGAAGCCGTTGTTATTGCCTGCTGCGGCTTTGAGTGACTTCTGAAAGGCTCCGCCGGTAATAGGGAAGTTAGTGGACTGGGTTAGGCCAGTCACGTAGGCATTCCCCGAGGAGTCCACAGCGATGGCATCGCCGGCGTCGAAGTCACCGCCAAGATAGGTGGAGTACGCCAGCACCGGGTCAATCACGAGTCGCTTGGTGTGATCGTAGGCTGCTACCTTGAAAGCCACTTCGCGAGTGCCCTTCAGCACGTACCCGCCCGGAACTTCGCGCCGCCCGCCGCTGCCCTCCTGATAGATCAGCGGCTTCTGGAATTGAACTTCTCCCCCCTCGACCTGAACAACAAGACCGCCTTTGGCGTCAACGCGCAGGGGCACGGCTTGCCGTGCCCTGGTGGGCGGGGCAATCCCCGTCCCCACAACTAGCGCGATGGCGCTCGGGTCAGCGCCGGGAGCAACCACGAAGTCGTTCTCGAGCCACTGCCGATTACCGTAGAACACCAAGTCCACCCCGGGGTAGATGCCTTCGTATTTCACCTTGGCGTATGTGGGAACGTTGATCCGCCAGTTACTGGGATCGTTGCCAATGAAGTAGTTGCTTCTACCCCGTAATTCTTCCGCCCCCGACACCTTTGCGGCAGGGTTGGCGCCCAAGAGTTTCATGCGGAGGAAGGTCGAGGGGCGCGATTCAGGGTTGGGGGCTCGGGGTTGGGAGCCGCGCATGGATGGCTCCAGATTCGGGATAAGGGGCCTTGGAATGCCAGTGGCAGCTTCGAGTTCCGAGTTTCGAATTTCGAGTTTCGATTTTCCAATTTCGAATTTCGAGTTTCGAATTTCGAATTTCGTCGTTCTGCCTTCTGGCTTCCTGAGGGCCAGCACCGCTTCGTCACCCGTGAGGAACAGTGTGTAGCCCGGCCCGCGCGCAAGGAACTTCACGCGCGCGTCCGTTTGGCCCCGGTTCACTTCAAAGCTCAGAGGAAGTCTCCCGTAGTTCCCGGCAAGCCGAGTAGGGTTGGCTAGCCTTGCTTGCAAATCACCGGGGCCAGCGTCCACCATGGCCAATGGACCGCGCCCATGTTTGCTCGTTGACAGGCAGGAAAAGCAAAAAAGCAGCAATAACCACTTGACACGGTTCATAGGAAATAGATGGTTGGACCTCATATCAACTCCTTATTTGTTCGGCTTCTGGTCAGTGGTTCGGAAAGGATTTCATCCCAGATGGCACCCCCGCCCTTGCCGCCCTTGGTGGCAGGTTGCACCCCATAACCACACTTTGCTAAAATCCACTACATCCCGGATCGAGACCGTCCTGTATACGATCCGGCAATGGCGGAAATTAGTCGGGAAGGGTTCCGAATGTCCTTTAGAAAAGCTTAAGAATTTCTGAAGGTTTCCATGGCTGGGCAACAGATTCACGCCTACGAGTTTGGTCCTTTTTGCGTCGACGTGGCGTCGCGGGTGCTGCTGCGCGAGGGCAAGCCTATTCCACTGGAGCCAAAGGTCTTCGACACGCTGCTGGCGCTGGTTGAAAATCACACCAGGGTGGTGAGCAAAGAGGAGTTGATGAACGCGGTTTGGGGGCCGGACACCTTTGTTGAGGAAGGGGGCCTCGCACGCAACATTTCACAACTGCGGAAAACCCTGGCCAACGGGTTCGGGGACACTCAGCTTATCGCGACGTACCCGAAACGCGGATACCAATTTGTCGCACCGGTGAGCGAAGTGACGGAGGGTGGGCAGCCAGAACCAAGCGCAGCGGCGCATACCTCAGTCGCAGCCCCCGCCGTGGTGGAAACCCCGTCGTGGCACGGCCACCTTGGCCGTGCGCACGGGCAGGATGCCCGTGCCACAGCGGGCGAGACGCCCGCGCTACGGACTCAGCCGGCCGCGGCTTTCGCTATGTTTGCCGCGGTCTTGATGCTGGCGCTGGGCTACTGGTTTGTGCGTCCGCTGCCGGCGCCGGCGGTTCTCGGTTATCGGAGGCTCACCCAGGACGGTCGACAGAAACGGTCTCTTCTACTCACGGATGGGCC
>Ga0187784_10000967_pt1 | contig 22236 bp, 23 predicted proteins | sample 1015_SJ02_MP15_2_FD_132964 | JGI IMG/M metagenome (GOLD analysis project Ga0187784, IMG submission 132964) | Tropical peat soil microbial communities from peatlands in Department of Meta, Colombia - 1015_SJ02_MP15_20_MG | ecosystem: Environmental > Terrestrial > Soil > Wetlands > Peat | place...
ATCTGATTGCGAGCAGGCGAACCTGCTCAATCCCGCACCAGAGAATCAACCATTTGCGGAGAGCTGCAGATCAGGGTTTTTGGGCAGGCGAGTCACGGAGGGCATACACACCCGCACCAGCCAAATGTGCCGGCCGCGGGCGTCGCATATGGCAATGCCCAAGTTAACGGCTTCGTTGGGGGCCTTTCGCTTCACCGCCCGACCCGGACGCTCCCCCTCACTAGAAGAGTTGCCGACGGGGCTGCTTAGGCAGCCTCTCGATCTGTATCAGCCGGTCGTTTAGGTCCTCGGATAACAGGCCCTTATTGGCCGACTCGGCTGCGGACGGGATCTCACTGGTCAATTTAGCCAGTTCATCGGCGCGGCGCTTTACCCGCGCTCCATCGATTCGCCGCCGGTTCCTGTGCTGCTCAACCTGCTGCGATTCATCGGTAGTGAGACGGTGCGCAGGTTCAGGCCGAGCATTCCCATCATGGACTGTCCTCTCCGGCAGGCAACGCGGACTGTCTTCTCCCAGCATCAGGATCATGTCGAGCAGGAAATACGCGGAGCGCCCCATAGTGCTGGCTCGCATGCCTTGGCGGCGGCCTCGCTCGGGTTCAGATTGGTGTCCCAACGAGAGGCGTCGAGGCGTTGGCCACTGACCTCATTAGCAGAGTCCGACACGAGCCAGAGCAGCGGCGCCACCATGATTTCCGATGAGATCAACTTCTTCCAGAGTTCCGGGGGAACTTCGGCGGGAATCATGCCTGTGAGAGTCGCACCACCCGGAAGCAAGGCATTGACCGTCACCCCGGTTCCAGCAAGATCCTGGGCCCAGATGATCGTTTCGGATTCAAGGGCGGCTTTCGATGGGCCATAGGGAGAGAAGCCGCGCCGCCGCATTGTTTCGCGATTCACCGAAATGTTGATGATCCTCCCCCACCGGCGGGAGATCATGCCGGGCGTGACGGCGCGAGACATAAAGAATGGGCCGTTTACGTTCGTTTCAATGATCATCCGCCATATCTCCGGGTCCGTCTTCCAGAAAGGGTGAGGCTCGCTCAGAAACCGTTCCGAAACAAAACGCATCCCGCGGCCGGCGTTGTTCACCAGAACATCGACGGGCCCGAGCCGGGCTTCGACTTGTTTGATCAGGGCGGCGCAAGCAGACTCCCGGCTGACGTCCGCCATCACCGGGTAAACCTGCCCTTGGGCCGCTTCCTTGGCAACGGCTTCAATCTCATCGCGGTTCCGGGCAGCCGTTATGGCCACCTGGAAGCCGGCACGGCTCAGGCCGAGCCCCATGGCCCGACCAAGCCCTCGGCCTCCCCCAGTAACAATTGCGACTTCTCCATGGCTCGCCATAGCTATAGGATACCTCACGCCTATTGCAGGTGATATATTGAGATCATTATGCGGACGATCACTCTTGAAGAACATTTCGTGAGCCCGGCATTTCTCGAAGGGCCCGGCAAGGGAATCAAAGAACAGGCTAACAATCCCGAGCATCCGATGGCCGGGGGACTGAAATTTGAACCGCCGAGGCGCAGAGACGCAGAGAATAATTGTTGAAGGGAGTTCCCCGGTGAAGAGCGGACTGAAATACCTGCCGACCGCAGACCGCCGACTGCCGACCGTTCGTTGAAGGGAGCTCCCCGGTGAAGAGGGGACCGAAATTTGAACCGCCGAGGCGCAGAGACGCAGAGAATAATTGTTGAAGGGAGTTCCCCGATGAAGAGGGGACTGAAATTCAGTGCCTCCGCGCCTCTGCGCCTCTGCGGTGAACGTTGAAGGGAGTTCTCCGATGAAGAGGGGACTGAAATAAATTCGGTCGGCGGTCGGCCGTCAGCCGTTGAGGGGAGTTCCAGGCCCTCTGGCGTAACGCCGGCACATCGTTTATAGTTCGCTTTGTGATGACGACCTCGACTGCATCGCCTCAAAGCCGCATTGAACTTCTGAAGAGAATTGGAGGCCGGCTGCTTCCCAGTTTGCGTTATTTGCTGGCGACCGAGGTGCACGCTTACGCCTTCTCGATAGCCGCGAATGTGTATCTCTCTTTTTTTCCCTTCACGCTCCTCTTGCTCACGGTTTGTCGCCGATGGCTGCGCTGGGAGGGCGCCTATCGTGTGGTCCTGGAGCTTTTGCGGATTCACTTGCCGGTGGGAGCGGATTCCATTATTCGAAACCTTACCCAGCTCGCTCAAGGGCGTCCCAGGCTTCAACTCATCTCCGTGGTTATGCTTTTTTTCACCAGTTCGGGCGTTTTTCTGCCCTTGGAGGTCGCGCTGAATCACGTATGGGGTATTCGGCGGAATCGCAACTTCTTGAAGAACCAGGCTATGTCGTTTCTTCTCGCTCTAGCGACGGGTCTTATGGCATTTCTTTCGATTCTCCTTTCCACCGTGGTGCAATGGGTGCTCACGTTCACCCTCCGATGGATCCCATCCCCAGTGGTAACGGCGGCGGTCTCGCGTGTCGTTATGGAGATGATATCGGTCCCGCTTGCCGTCTCGATCTGCTTCGTCATCTATTTCTTCTTGCCGAACGGGCGGGTCCCCGTCGTTCAGGTTCTTCCCGCTGCCCTCATCGGCGGAGTTTTGGCAGAGGTGGGGAAACTGATTTACACCCAGACATTGCCGTTTTTTCGCTTTCGGGAGGTCTATGGGCCATTTGCGATTTCCGCAACTCTATTGCTCTGGGCTTATGGAGCAGCTTTGATCCTGCTCTTTGGCGCCCACCTCTGTGCGCAGGGTTCGCGGGCGGATTGTAGCGGCGACTTTACGTCGCCAGCTCTAGTGGTGTGATTTGCAGGAGACGCATTGTAGGTCGGAGGTCATTCCCGCGAAAGCGGGAATCCAGTCCGTAGACAGCGTTTCGAAGGGACTGCGGAATGGATTCCCGCTTTCGCGGGAATGACCTGCGTATCACCCGGCCTAGGGAGCCGCACATGGAAACAAGAGCGAAAATCCTGGAAAGCCCCCGCTTCCTCCGTGAAACGCTCGAAAAGGAGGTGCGCGAATACGAAACGATTATCCGACACGTCCGATGGGGTGAAGCACCCATTTCCATTTGCGGCTGCGGCGCGGCATTGCCGATGGCTACGGCGGGGGCGTATTTGTTCGAGTGGCTGGTCGGCTGGCCGGTGCTGGCGCGCTCCCGCGAGGTCTTTGAAGCGTACACGCTTTCCACGCTGCGTCCGCGGTCGGTCGTGCTGGTGATTTCGGCATCGGGTGAAGACCCCGGCGCACTCGAGATCGTCCGCCTCTCGCGCTCCCGAGGCGCCGCACTCCTGGCATTGACACGTCACCCTGATAGCCCACTGGCCAGAGCGTGCGAAGGCGCTTTTCTTACGCGGGAGGAAGGCAGTGAGGATTCCACGGCCGCCGCCGTTTGCCAGCTCGCTGCACTTTCCGGCATTGCTCTGATTGCGGCGCGCGTCCTCAAGGGCTCCACCGCAGGACTTGAGTCGTTGGAAGACGAACTGAAGCGGTTGCCGGGACACCTGGAGTGGTCTTTCACTCAGCTCTCCGACGCGCTTCGCTCGTTGGCGGAGCAAATCCGCGCTTTGGACCGGTTCTGGCTGGTAGGTGGCGGTCTTTATCATCCCGTTGCAGTTCGCGCCGCCGGGCGGCTTAGCGCGTGGGGGCGAATTCATGCGCAGGGAATTGAGGTGTCCGAATTCTGTTCAGCCCCCCTGTTACATTTGCGGCGCGGAGACGTGGTCATGTTGGTTTCCGGGTCGCGTTTGAGAATCAAGCGGGAGATTTATGATGCCGCCGCCCAAATCAAGCTCAAGGGTGCAAGGCTGATTGCGCTTACCGACACCAACGATCGCGAGGTCGTCGATCGTTCGGAGATGGCGATTCTCGTGCCTCCTCTCAGCGAGGTGGGAGGCTCGATACTTGCCTTGGCGCTGCTGGAACTGCTGGGGACGGAGGTGGCGAGGAATCCTGCAACATGACCACTTGGGGGAACGCGGTGTGGTGGCGACTTTGGGTAGTCTCCTACTTCCGCTGTCATTCCGAGCGCAGCGAGGAATCTCGCTCTGGTGTCTGCGTGTAGTGGGAAGAATCAAGGCGAGATTCCTCGCTGCGCTCGGAATGACAGCTCGAGGAGGGTGCGCCCGTCAATCAAATTAGGACGCTGCCCGACTTTGACAAGTGGGAAAATATATTAACTCCGCGTGATTGACACTTGTGCTCAATTCTGATTTAATAACGACATGGAACTCGGAAAAAGATTAAGAGCGTTGCGCGAAGCAAAAGGCTTGTCGCAAGGTGACATCGAAAGACGGTCCGGTCTCCTGCGATCTTACATATCTCGTGTAGAAGGCGGTTATACCGCTCCCTCCCTTTCGACCCTGGAGAAGTTTGCCAAGGCGCTGGAGGTCGAACCGTATCAGCTATTGTTTCATGGAGAGGGCAAGCCCAGTGCGCCCAAGGTGCCTGAGCAGGTCGGCGCGGGAAAACCTGTCAAGCGGTTGGTGAAAATGTTCGAAAGTATGTCGAGCGCCAATCGCAAGCTGCTCCTGAGCATGGCTGCCCAGTTTAGCAAGCGCTAGTGCAGGGCGGTTTCGCGCAAGGCAATCACGGGGTCTCTGCCGGCAGGGCGACGAGGGTGGTAGTGTACAGTTGTCACTCGTCACCGAGCCTCAGTGGATGTGCTTGACCTTCTTTTGCAGGTAATCCATCAGAAGATACTGGCCGAGGGTATAGGGCGTGGTGAAGTAAGCTTTGCCGCGGCAGATTTCCGTGACCTTCTGAACGAAGTTGATGAGGCTATAGTCAGAAGCGAGCATGAAGGTGTTGATGAGGATTCCGTTCCGGCGGCAACGGGCGACCTCCAGCAAAGTTTCCGAAACGACCAGCGGATCCAAGCCGAAGGAGTTTTTGTAAATCCTGCCATCCTCCAGCGTGAGTGCGGACGGCTTGCCATCGGTGATCATGACGATTTGACGCATGTCCTTCTTCTGGCGGGAGAGAATCTTCTGCGCCAGGCGCAACCCTTCGCGGGTATTAGTGTAGTAAGGGCCGACGCGGATTCGCGCCAGGTCGGAAAGCGGCACCTCTTCTGCCGAATCATGAAACAGTACCAGATGCAAGGTGTCGCCTGGGTATTGGGTTCGAATGAGGTGGGTCAGTGCCAGCGCGACTTTCTTGGCTGGAGTGAAGCGGTCCTCTCCGTAGAGGATCATGCTGTGGCTACAATCGAGCATGAGGACGGTGGCGCAGGAACTCTGGTACTCGCATTGGCGGACCTGAAGGTCCTGGTAATTCAGGTCCAGAGGAATTTTGAGGCCGTTGCGCTGAATGGCGGAAAGAAGCGTGGCGTTGACATCCAAATTCATCGTATCGCCGAACTCGTAGCGGCGGCTCGAACCGTCCGATTCGACCCCCGTGGCGAGTTCGCGCGTGTCGTGCCGGCCAAAGCTCGACTTCCCCAGCGAACCCAAGAGGTCTTTCAAGGTTTTGAAACCGAGGAAATCCAATGCCTTGTCCGTAACTTCGAACTTTGCCTTGCCGTCGCGCTCCATCACCTGGCCCTGACCTGGCTCCTTGGATTCGCGCTGTCCGGGATTGGGCTGTTCAATGGTGATATAGCCTTGCTCCGCTAGCTGCTCCAACAACTGATTGAGGCGTTCAGCCAGCTCCGATTTCTGGTATTCCTCCCAATTCTCGAGAATCTGCCGCAGAAGGCCCTCCGGAATTTTCCCCTGCTGCTGAAGAGCTTCAAGGAGCGCCTTGTGCAGTTGTTCCATGGTGCGCTCGGGATCCATTTCATAAGAGTCGGAGTACTGGTTGTAGAAGCCACTATCGAGAAGGAAGTTTTGAAGGAGCTGGAGCAGGTCTTCAGCGCTCAGGTCGTCGAAGGGATTGGGAACGTATTTGCCATATTTAACGAATTTCATAGCAGCCACCGCAGTTGTCAGCCGTCAGAGGTCAGTCGAAAAGAAACAGGCAGCCGGCTCGATTATTCTTTCCTCCAGTCGAGCCGAATTCGAAGCAACTGACGACCGACAACTGACAACTGACAACTGTTCTAGTTCAGTGACCTTCGGCGATGTCCCGGCGGGCTGGGTTCCTCGGTTTGGCCCTCAGTCCGGCGTTGTTCGACGTGGTACCCCAATTCCTCGTTGCGGCTGATCCTTTTGAGCGCCGCAAGCCCTTCGAGGATGAACTCCGCGCCCGAGACCAAGAGGGTTGGATCATCTTTTGCTTTCATGCCCAGGTGCTGGGTCTGTTCAAGCAAACCCTGGATCTTCTTGAACTGCCCGTAGAGTTCTTCGGCAGAGGCTTGGGGAGAATACTTCAATGTTCCTCCCAGTTCGAACCATTGAACGAGGGAATGGAGCGGGACTCCGTCGAAGTACTTCTTGAAGACTCGAGCGGTAGCTTGGTGGATGATGTCGCGCGCCACATTATCCGCCCCACGTATTTCCCCTTCATACTCCAACTCGACCTTGCCGGTCAGCGAAGGCATGGCCGTATAGACATCGGAAGGTCGAGGGACGCTCTTTGGTTCATGGTTTTTCACCGCGCGATACTCGGCGCTGCTGATAACGTTTTCCAGGCAACTTATAGGCACGCGCTGGCTGACGCCGCTGCGCTTGTCCACCCTTTTTTCCTGACGCGCCACAAAGGCAATGCTCTCCACAACCTCTCTCAGGAACTCGGGGATCACCAATTTGGTGCGGCCATTGCGATTGGTCCAAGCTTCCTGAGCGGTGATCGCCATAGCCTGCTCGAGGGAAGCCGGATAATGCGTGCGGATTTCGGAGCCAATGCGGTCCTTCAAGGGGGTAATAATCTTGCCGCGCGCTGTGTAATCTTCCGGATTAGCAGTGAAGACGAGGGCCACGTCGAGAGGAAGGCGGACAGGGTATCCCTTAATTTGCACATCGCCTTCTTGCATGATGTTGAACAAGCCAACCTGAATTTTGCCTGCCAGGTCGGGCAGTTCGTTGATCGCAAAGATGCCGCGATTGGCGCGGGGTAAAAGACCATAGTGAATGGTCAATTCGCTGGATAACGCATGCCCGCCTCTGGCGGCTTTGATGGGATCAAGATCGCCAATGATGTCGGCAATGGTCACATCCGGAGTCGCCAACTTCTCCACGTAACGATCCTCGGGGCGGAGGTAGTCAAGAGGTGTGTCATCGCCCGTCTCCGCCAGGCGCTCGTGGCAGCCCCGGCAGAGGGGTTTGAAAGGATCGTCATTGATCTCACACCCCGCGATGAAAGGGATGGAATCGTCGAGAAGGGTTGCCAGCGAGCGAAGAATGCGGCTTTTGGCCTGGCCACGCAGGCCTAGCAGGACGAAGTTGTGCCGGGAAAGAATGGCGTTGGCAATCTGGGGAATTACCGAATCTTCGTAGCCGATGATGCCCGGGAAGAGAGGCTCGCCCGCCGCGAGCTTACGCAAGAGGTTGGCGCGCATCTCATCCCTGACGCTCACACTCCTATAGACAGAACTCTTCAACTCGCCCAGCGTTCTTGGTTGTTGCATATGCCCTTAGCCCCAACCCTATTATAAGCCCATACCAGCCTTAACTCAACGAAGAGGTGGGCAGCGATATAAAGTTGGGTTGCTAAAAGCTAGGAAGGAAGTACGGTGCACCGCGGGAGTAATGCGAAGGGTTTGATGGACGCGGCATTGCTGGCGACCGCCTCAAGCCGCCTGAAGAGGGGGAGAACGGGGGCAGACTGCGCGCAAGGGTGGGAATGGCAAAAGAGGACAAAATGTCCCCGTCGGGCGCCAGCTCATACTGCCTCAGCTCGAGCAGAACGACCGATCACGGAATTCCCCCCTCCACGCAGCTCCCAGCTCACAAGCAACCTCACCGCCACGCTGGAGAGAATGAAATCTTCGTGGCCTTTGCCCTTCAGCCTTTGCGGACTTCCTCCTTGATGCGCTGTATATGGCCACGGCCGAGGGCTTTTACCTCGCAGCCCAACTCGAAGTAACGCCGGATATCTTTATCCTGAAGAATACCAAAGCAGTCGATGACGGCGATGGGTCCCCCGGCCCACTGGGCCACCTCATCCGGATTCAGCTTCAGATACGGCGCATGCCGAACGGCGAGAATCAAGGCCTCCACACCGCTGAGGGCCGCCGGCAGGTCTTTTTGCACGCGGACGTGAACCATGTCTTCCTGCCCGCGGAAGAACCTGGCCCACGAGTGCCCCGGCGCAGGATAGCTATCCTGGTTCTCCAGCTCGTACCAATGGTCGACATAGGGATCGTGAACGGATATCTCCGCCCCCATCTCGGTAAGCTTACGCACCACCAGTTCGCTGCCGCTGTAACGTGTGTCGCCCACATCCTCGCGGTAGCTCGCGCCCGCCAGCAGGACGCGCGCGCCGGCGATGTAGCGGCCCATGTTGCGCAGCGCATCGCGGGTGAGTTCCGCCACGTGCAAGCCGCGTGTGTCGTTGATGTCGATCGCGGCAGTGCTCATCTTGAAGACGCTGTCGCCATCTTCGAATCCGAGGATGTGGCGGTAGGCCCAGTAGCCCAACCCGCCGTCTTTGGGCAGGCAGTACCCTCCGATGCCGGGGCCTGGAAAGATCATGTTATGGTGCGTGGGCCTCATCTTGATGGCCTTGATGACCTTGATGAGGTCCACACCGTTGCGCTCGGCGAAAATTGACCACTCGTTCAAAAAGGCCAGAATAGTGGCGCGGTAGGAGTTCTCCACAATCTTGGTGGTCTCCGACTCGATCGGCCGGTCCATGACCGTGAGCGGAAATTTCTCGACGTTGAGAACCTCACTCAGGAACTTGACCGCGCGCTCTTTGGCCTCGGTGTTGCACCCGGAACAGACTCGCCAGAAATCGCGGATGCTGCTGACGTAATCCTTCCCCGGCATGACCCGCTCGAAGCTGTGGGCCAGCAGCGGCTCCGCCTCGATGCGGCGGGCTCGGAACGCCTTCTTGAGAATCGGCCAGGCCACAAATTCTGTTGTGCCCGGGGCGACCGTAGTCTCGATCAGCACCAGGCATTGGGGGCGAATCTTTTCGCCGATAGTTTTCAGGGTCGCCTCGAGCGCGGCCATGTCGGCTTCGCCGGTTTTCATCGTGCCCAGCGCTGTCTTGGCATAGTCGCACTGGACGTCTACAACGACGCAGTCGGCCAGGGCGAGGCAATCTGCGTTGTAGGTGGCGGTGAGCGTTTTCTTTTCCAGGACGCAGCGGGCGATCATCGGATCGACCTGCGGATCTTCGGATTTTACGGGAGATTGTCCGCGGTTCAACATGGGGGTCTTCCAGTAGCTGCGCGTGCTGGGCCGCTGGCAGCCAATGACGAGTTTAGTGGGATGACCGTCTTTCTTGTCGGTCGTGTCGGCCACGATGGCGGCCATCACCGCTCCCACAAAACCCAGCCCCATCACCACCACAACCTCTTTGCCCTCGGTCCGTGCGGCAGCCGCAAGTGATTCGAGCCGTTTGTACTCCACCGCGTAATCTTCCTTCGACGGTAAAGGAAACTTCTCTCCAATCGGACTGGTCGAAAATTCCGGCATGATAGACCTTTCTATAATGTGGATTCGCGGGGGTTTTCCTGCATGTGAATGCCCCTGAGCATCTGCCAGCAGTTCCCGCCATTATTTTGTTTTACCAGCAAACGGGCCCGAACGAAAGCGGAATTCTCGGTTTGCTGCCAGGCCGGTATATAATCTGTCGCCCAGTTGGTCGAACACAAAACGTTGGAAAGGGGTTGCTGACGTGCATCCTGCGAACTACACTAACCACAAGACGCGATTTTTTGCCTTGTCCCTTATAGTTTTGGGGATACCCCTGGCTCATGGGCAGAGCGAGCCCGAAGAACTCAAGGTGATACTCAAGGATGAGATTCTGTCACCGGCTGTGGCCGATTTTCAGATTCGGCAGTACTTGGTCAATAGGGTAGCGGAGCCCCCGCGCGTTCCTCCCAGCGTCGCGGAATGGAACTCGGAGGCAGCGCGGCTCCGCCACCACTTACTCGACGACATTGCCTTTCACGGTTGGCCGAAGGAATGGGTGGAAGCGGGGCCGAAGTTCGATGAAGTGGGCGTAATTGAAACCGGTTCGGGCTACCGCATACGGAAGCTGCGATACGAGATTGTGCCCGGTTTCGATTCCGCCGCACTCCTTTACGAGCCTGAAAACCTGAGCGGCAAGGTTCCGGCTATTTTGAATTTGAACGGGCACGTTGGCCCGCTGGGAAAGGCAGTGGAGTACAAACAGAAACGGTGCATCAATTATGCCAAGCACGGCATCCTGGCACTGAACCTGGAGTGGTTTTCGTTTGGAGAGTTGAATAAGAAAGGTAACGAGCATTGGTTCGGGGCGCACTTGGATCTGGTAGGCACGAATGAACTAGGACTCTTCATTCTCGAAATGCGGAAAGGGCTGGACTTCCTTTACAACCACCCCAACGTCGACCGCAACCGCATTGGCGTGACCGGCTTGTCCGGCGGCGGATGGCAGACCATAACCTTGAGCGCGCTGGACGAGCGGGTGAAGGCCAGCAATCCGGTGGCCGGCTTTTCTTCACTGCGCGCGCGCCTGGAAGCTAAGCGCTTCGGCGATTTGGGGGACGTCGAGCAGGCGGCGACAGATTCTTTGGTGGGCTCGGACTTTTCGCATTTGGTAGCTCTGGTGGCCCCGCGCCCCGTTCTCCTGACTTACAACGCCGAGGATGATTGCTGCTTCCGGGCCGCTCTTGTCAAGCCCCTGATTTACGATGCCATCCAACCCTTCTTCAAACTCTACGGAAAAGACGATGCCATAGACTGGCACGAGAACCGCGATCCCGCCACTCACAATTACCAACTCGATAACCGTCTTGCGGACTATCGTTTCTTTTGCAAACAGTTCCGACTTCCTCCAATCGACAACGAGGATCAGGTGGCCTCGGAAATCGGGCCTTACGACGAATTGGTGGTCGGCCTACCGGAAGACAATCTGACAATTTTGGGTTTGGCGCAGAAACTGGGCCGGGAGATCACCAGGCCGCCTGTCCCTTCTGAGCCTTTTGCCCAGGCGGCTTGGTGCAAGGCGGAAAGGGTAAAGTTGACGGAGGTGGTCCGCTACAAGCCGGTCTACGTTGAACACTTGTGGTCGGTGGCCACCACCAAAAGCAAAGATGTGCAGTCCACGTCGTACCTCTTCCAAATGAGCAATGGGCTGAGCGCCAGCGGCGTGTGGTTTAGATCGATTCTTCAGAGCTCCGATACGGCGCCGGTCACCATCGTGCTCGACGACAATGGCAGGGAAGCGGCTGCCACCGCCGTCTCCGACCGTGTGAATCGAGGAGAGCAAGTCCTTGCTCTAGACCTGATGTTTACGGGGAGTTCGTGGAAGGACGCCCAACCCTACGAATTCGCACAAATTCTGCATGGCCTCGGTGACCGTCCCATCGGCATGGAGGCGGCCCAGCTCAGCCGGATCAGCCACTGGGCCAAGGAGCGCGCCGGGGTCGCTAATGTGCGCCTCGAAACGGGAGGCATTCGGACCCAAGCAGTAGCGTTGATGGCCGCGGCGCTCGACCCGGCGCTTTTCTCCGCCATCGTGGTTCGAAACGGGATGCACAGTCTAAGCTACGTGCTGGAACTGCCCGTGCGCTTCGATCAAGCGCCTGAACTTTTCTGCCTCGACCTTTATAAGGACTTCGACATTGACCGCTTGGAGGCGCTCGCCGCGCCGGCAAAGGTGAGCGTGACCAAGTACCTCGAGATTCCCAACAAGTGAGCGCGCGGGAACTTGCGTCGTGCCCGTCGCGCCTGAGGGCGTTCTCTATAACTCTGGCTGGAAGTCTATTTTCAGGGATTAAAACTGCCCCCCGCCAGATTGTTAGGAGGGCGAGAGGGTTGAGGCGGGGCGACCGGGTGGCCGAGGGACGGTAGTTTCGAGGTGAGCAACTGCCGGAACTCTTGTTGATGCCGCTCGTCGAAGATGCGCTTGGGAAAAATGCGGTAAAAGCGAGGATTATGATAAAGGAGATAAATCTGGGAGTCTTCGAGATAGCCGATATAGTTCTCCCATCCAATGCGTGTCTCGGAAGTCTGATCCCGCAGGGAGATTCCATCCTCGCACATCCAAACGCGCAAAGGGCCAAAATAGTGCTTGGCGGACCGAACTTTGTCCAACGTCAGCACAAGGAGCGCAGTTCCCCAAAAACCGAATAGGGCTGGCATAGTCCACCACGGCAGTGCGCCGAATTGTGCTGAATGGCTCGCGAATGCAGCATAAAGGACAAAGTAACAAAACACCGAAATCAGAAACGCTTTACGCGCCAGCGGCTTCCAACCACCTCCGCGGCGCATGTGCAGCAGTTGAGCATGCGTGAAGTCGTGTCTCACATAGGCAAAGTCCACATAGGGGACTGTGGATTTCTTTTGCCGCGCGAGTTCATCCAACACTAGTGCACGAAACTCAGTGACTTCCCCCGGGGACGAGAACCCGCGCTTCGATACCAGAATGAACTCGCTCTTCGTCCGCAAGCCCAGCATGAAATTGTTTTCCGAGAAGCTGATGAGCTCTGTCCAGGGCCGGGTGACCTGGCCGCAGCGACAGGAGAGTGTGAATCCGCTCTGTGATACTTCGATGGCTCGCTGGTCTCGGCAATGTAGATGCTGATAGGCCGTTTGCACGCCCGCCCAATGGCGCTGACGCGCCTGTTCCAGCTTGGCTTGTGCTCGCTTATTCAGCCCGTAAGCGAGCCCCCCGCCGGCACTACCCAAAAGCAGGAAAACCAAGGCGCACTCAATAAGAAAGGTGAGGCCGCCAGAGGGACCCCGCCCCTCCAGGAGAAGCGGCAGACAGCCAGCTAGCGCCACCATAGCGGAGAAGCCCAGAGCTACCCGATAAAGCCAGGCGCTCGGCACTTTAGCAGGTGCAGCGCTTTGGAGTGCGGCGAATTCTTCCAAAGAGATGTCGTAGGTTATCTTCACAGGGTAGCGTATCTCCCAAGCTGATTATCCGAGCTCCCCAGGTCTACTGAGTCCGAGCGCACCGCGAGTTGCTTACTTCATTCTCTCATTGCCCCGCCTCCAGCGCCGCAATCTGTGGTTAGCGTCGGAGGTTACCATTTCCCCCGGCCTTCTCGCGAGCTTCTTTAGCGGCGTCGATCTGGTGGACCAGTTGGTCCATCGAGTGGACCACTTGTTGAAGTCGCTCTGGTTCATTTCGCAGGGAAAGGAGTTGTTGCTTGAATTCGAGGGCCAGAGGAAGCGACGCAGCAAGGCGGAAGGAAAGGTGGCGGTAAGGCCGGGGCAGGTGAATCGGCATCTCGGATGCCTGGTGCAACCGGCGCATAATTTCCCGGAAGAGTCGGATGGCATTTTCAGCCTCCGTATCTCCCGGTGTGTCTGAGCCATCGTCGTCGAAGAACTCGACCGAGGCGCGCAGGTAAGATTTCTCCTCGTTGGTCAAGAGTATTTCGAACCTGCGTTTGCCCACCGTCAAGATATCCATGCGGCCATCGTCGTATTTCCGCGTGAGACTCACGATCTGTGCGCTGCAACCGACATTCGAAATCTCTTGCCCCTTGGCTAAGACCACTCCGAAATCCTGCCTGCCGATGCCGGAAGACTTCGCCCGAAGACACTCGCCGATCATTTCACGGTAGCGTTCTTCAAAGATGTGCAGCGGCAATGGTTCCTCAGGAAGGAGCACCAACTCGAGGGGAAATAGCGGCAGGAAAATCTCGTCCATGGGAGAAACCTCGCGGAGTGGCTGAGAGAAACGTAAATCAAAACAACGAGATTGAAAGCTGCGAACGAACCTTAGCAGCTCGAGTCAGCGCGATTATAGCACAGCGACCGCATGGCAACCCGCGTGACTACTGGAGCGGCTCAAAATCGGAACCAGTCCAGGCACACGCCTTGGTGATTTTTACTGAGTTCAGGGGTTTGTCTTGGCCGACAGCGAAGAACTGCACGGTAGCTTTCCAGACAGGTATGTAGATGTTTCCGCGCGCTTGAAATTCCACTTCACCTTTGGTCACCGTGCCCGGAGCGCCGACATTCTTCTCCAGCGGGTGGAGGATCTGCGGCTCGGGAGGAAAAGAGTCGAGGCTTCGAGAGTCGAGTGGAGCTGACCAAAGCGTTTTGAAATTGCCGCGCTCAAGGCGCCTAATCACGATGTTGACACCAAGAACTTCGGGACCCTTGCGGAACGGCTCGCGCGTGATGAAGCACTCGATTCCGTCCGCGAGGAGGTCGCGAACTTCCCCCGACAGGATTCCGGGCTTCATTTCGGAGAAAGGGAATTCGAGCCAAGGGCCGCGTGTGAAATTCCCCTGGGTGGGCAGGAAAGCTACCAGGCGCGAGGTGGGAAGCACACCCGACGCCACAAAGCAAACCAACGCCGTGCCAGAATTCCCTCCTTTGACCAGCCAGCGTGCGACCGCTACCTTCGAGGCCGTGAAATCGTCCCGATATTCGCCGCCAAGCTGGCGCAGCAGTTCTCGGTCGCTGGGGAAGCGATCAATTGGAACAATCTCCGCCTGGCTGGAATCCACCCAGCGATCGACAGGATTGAGCGTGGAGAGGTCGGTAATGCGCAGCAGGGCCCGCTGCCTGCCGTTCTTTGATTCCGTTCTTAGCACCGGGACCAGCGCTCCCCTGTCCAAAGTCAGTGAGCTTGTTCTTCGGCCAATCGCCTTGATCACAACCTCGAGCGGTCCCTTTTGGACGTGGCACCAGGCGATGGGCTGGCCATGGTCGCTGTCCTTGGCGGGCTGAATCCTGACAGCGGTGAGGCCAGTGATTATGAGGAAGCCGAGGACTGCCACTCTGGGGGATGCCATTTCAATTGACACCACTACCACATCGGGCGGGAGTTTGACAAACAAAATCGTGCTAGACTGTGCAGTCGCCCGGGTAGGCGCACTGGTCTGGGGCGAGCCGACGGTTTGCGCGTACTGCGGGCGGGTCGTTTGAGCATGGGCTCCCCAACCGCACTTTCTGGGCAAGAACGAATAGGAACCCTTTTCCCCCTCCAAGAGCATGTGCTGATGTTTACTCATATCATAGGTCGGACTAGGGAAGCCGAAGCCCGAAACCCGAGCCTTTTTCCTCATGCCAGGCAGCAGGGAAGGGTTTTGGCCCGCGCCCTGGCTGCGATTCTTTCGACTTTGCTGCCCGTCGCTGCTTGCGGACGGATCGTCAAGGACCAGACGGGCCGCAGCGTAGATGTCCCGGACCACCCTCGCCGCTTGGTTTCCCTTGCTCCCAATATTACCGAGATCGTTTACGCACTGGGGCTGGGCGACGAGCTGGTGGGGGACACGGATTATTGTGATTTTCCGCCTCAGGCCAAGAATAAGCCCCACATCGGAACGATGGTGAATCCCAGTCTGGAAAGGATCGTCGCGCTGAGGCCTGACTTGGCGCTGGGCACCCCCGAAGCCAATCGGCGTGAGACCGCCGACCAGCTTGAACGGTTGGGTATACCCCTTTACGGTGTGACGGCAAGCACCCTGGCAGGGACTCTGGCCTCGATCGAGGACCTGGGCAGAATTCTCGGACGCGCTGCGGAGGCGAAAAATCTTGTGGCGGAGATGCAAGCCCGGATTGATCAAGTGGAAAAACGGATTGAAGGTCAGCCCAAGCCCAAGGTGCTCTTCGTGGTTTGGTATCGCCCTCTGATTACTGTCGGTCCCAGAACATTTATTGCCGACGTGATCCGCGCCGCAGGCGGGATTCCTATCGGAGAGAGCCTGAAGGGTGAATGGCCACGATTAACGCTGGAGGAGTTGCTGCCTCAGAATCCGGACGTGATCCTCTTACCCAAGACCGAGTCTTTTTCTCCCAGCACGGAGGAGTTCCAAAGTCTCCCCGGTTGGAAGGATCTGCGGGCGGTGAAGGAACGCCGAATGTATTTCGTCTCCGAAGCCATCGAGCGGGTCGGCCCGCGCCTTGTCGATGCCTTGGAAGAGTTGGCGGGTGTTCTGCACACTACGCAATTCATTAACATGGAGAAGCGCCAATGACTTTTCCGGCAACACCCAGGAATGTGATGGTGGTGGTGGCGGTCATGTCCGTGCTTCTTGCCTTAACAGTAATGGTTTCGTTGACCCTAGGAGCGGTGCACTTACCGTGGTCGGAAGTCTGGGGGGCGCTGGCATCGCCGGGGACGAACTCCGAGGCTGCTGTCATCGTGCGTGAGATTCGACTCCCACGAATTCTTCTGGCCATTCTTGTGGGCGCGGCGCTTTCGGTTGCCGGCACGGGCCTCCAGGCCTTGCTGCGGAACCCTCTGGCCGACCCGTACGTTCTGGGAATCTCCAGCGGGGCAGCGGTGGGAGCCATCTTCGCTCTTTGGATAGGTGGGCGTATTGCGGCTGCCTCGCCGCTGGCGGCTTTTGTTGGGGCCGTGATCACTATGGTTTGGGTTTACTTGCTGGGAAGGCACGGCGGACGCTTGGCGAGTTACACGCTGATCCTGGCCGGCGTCATCACGGCCTCCTTCTTATCGGCTGTAATCCTATTCATGCTGACCTTGCTTTCCACCCGGGATGTGCGCGGCATCGCGTTTTGGCTAATGGGGGACCTCAGCGTGGCGCCTGTCACGGAGCTGCGCATCCTGGCGCCGGCCATTATTCTGGCGATCGCAGGTCTATACGTGTTTGCCAAAGATCTGAATGTCCTGCTCCTGGGCGCTGAGGAGGCAGCCCACTTGGGAGTCAATGTGGTGCGCGTCGAGTTGGGCGTTTATATCCTCGCGTCGTTGCTGACGGGGTTTGCGGTTTCTGCCAGCGGCGCCATTGGCTACCTGGGGTTGCTGGTGCCGCATCTGGGCAGAATGCTGGTAGGTAATGACCACCGCATGCTGCTGCCTACCGCGGCCCTAGGAGGCGCTATCCTCCTGGTGCTGTCCGATACACTCGCGCGAACCGCTGTGGCACCGGCGGAACTTCCGGTCGGCGCCGTCACCGCCGTGGCAGGCGCGCCGGTGTTCATCTATTTGCTGAGAAAGACGGCGGGGTGAGACTTCAGCAGTGAATTCTGAATAGTAAATTCAGAAGTGTAAAGTCTAAAGGCTAAAGTCCGGGGGTAAGGTCCCAAGGGTAAAGTGTGAACGGTAAAGTCTAAAGCGCAAAGTCTGACAGGGGAGGTCTGAAGGGTAGAGTCCGAATAGTGGGGTCTGAATGTGGAATCTGGGGTCTGGAATCTTGAATCTTGAATTGCCTTCGACCGACCACGGAGGATACGACGGCCTATTGGCGCCGGACCGCAGGCGACGGACCACGGAAGACGCCACGGGCTATTGACAACGGGCCACTGGCGACGGACCACGGACAGCGGACAACCGACGACCGACGACTGGCCACGGGCCACTGACGACGGATAACGGACCACTGACAACGGACCAATGATGGAAGGCGCCATCCAAACCGATTCCGCTGAGCCAGTGCGCGGACAAGAGACTCACCATCATTTGCGGGTGGCAGGGGTTTCATTCCGTTACCCGCACTTTGAACTGGCGTCCACGAGCTTCGAAGCGCACGCAGGGGAAGTTGTCGCCATCATAGGCCCAAACGGTTCCGGTAAGTCAACGCTGCTCGAAATTGTCAGCGGGCATTTGGCGCCCCAGGCGGGAAAGGTGACACTGGACGGTGCGGACCTTCACCGCCTTCCACCTCGGTCCCTGGCGCGGAGAGTGGGCTTGGCGCGCCAAGAGACCATTTTGTTGTTCTCCTTCGAGGTGCGCGAATTTGTTCGCCAAGGACGCCACCCTCACCTCGGCCATAGTCTCTTCGAGTCTAGCGAAGACGAACGCTGGGTGGACTGGGCGATGGAAAAGACGCGGCTGGCGGAGTTTGCGGGACGACGCGTGCTGGAAATGAGCAGCGGGGAATTCCAGCGGGCGGTTCTGGCCAGAACGCTCGCTCAAAGGCCGCAACTGGTGCTCCTGGACGAACCCACAGCCAATCTCGACATCGGCTACCAGATTGAAATGTTCCAAATGCTGCGCAATCTCGCCCTCTCGGAAGGATTCATCGCCGTAGTAGTCACCCACGAATTGAACCTTGCCTCGGAGTTGGCCGATGAACTGATCCTGATGGAACGCGGCCGCTGCCTTGCCCAAGGAACTGCGGAGCAGGTTCTCCAGCCGGATCTCCTCAGCCGCGTTTTTCGCACTCCTATCCTCGTTGACCGAAACCCTTCCAGCGGCCGCCCGCGCCTCACTTGGTTGGCGCCACCGGCCTGAATCGGAGATGATGAACCCCTCGTCTCGTTACGAACGCATACCTCGGCAGGCCGTGGGGTGTTGACTCCTGGCCACTCCGGATTTGCACATGGAGAGCGCAGGGGGAGCCGCCAGCCCTGGCCTCATTATCGATGGCGTGTTATTCTCTACTTGGCAAATGTTGCAGGTGGGAAAAACCATGGCGAATCTGATAGAGAGAATTACCGTTGACCCGGAGCAGTGCGGCGGGCGTCCTTGCATTCGGGGCATGAGAATCCGCGTCATCGATGTGCTGGACCTGTTCGCAGCAGGCCTGAGTTCGGAACAAATCCTGGCCGAGATGCCTGATCTCGAGATGGAGGGCTTGAAGGCAGCGCTTCGTTGTGCGGCTCCCGGCCGGGCACAACCGGATTCGGATCGAGGGAGGGACAATGGGTAGGGCGGCTGAGCTCTACACTTATCCCGTCGACGCGCAGACCAGCGCGGCACAAGCAGCCAGGCAAGCTTGCCTCTGTAGGTTCAGAGGCCCAGCGGAAGAGTGCAACCAGTCCGAGCATCGAGGCGCAAGGGCATTTGTCAGCCTCACCGGGCACAAAGACCTCCGGAGAACATATGCCAGGGCCAGGATACCATTCGGGCTCTGCAGTATTTTGGTGCGAGGGGAGCAGGGAGACAGGACGTGGATTGTATGTCCGCACCGTCTGTTTCACGCTGGCCTGCATTCGACAATGGTCGAACAGTACATTTACCGTCAGTGGGGGCTCTCCCAGAACGACAAGGTAGGGCTCTGGAAGGAAATCAACATATCTGTAGGTGAACATGGGATGGAGTTCAATTACACGTTTGACTACGTGTTCCGCAAGGTTGTGGCGGAGCAGCCGCGGCGGTTCGGGGACACGCCCTTCCTCGTTGAGATCATGGCGGTAAGCACCAGTGGAGGCGGTGTCGAGGAGTGCTTCGTAAGCGCTTTAGGGGGAAGACCAGTCGATACGCGCACATCCGTCAACTACAGGCAGGTTCTTGCCCGAAAGATGAGCCAGTCCGTGGCCAAAGCGCAGGTCGCGCACGATTGGGGTGGGAAGGGGGTTTGGATCGTTCAGGACCTATTTTGGATTTATGTCTGTAGAACCACAGGGTTCAGCATGGATATGTTCTATGACGATCCGAGCGGTAATGTCGTCGTTCTGCTCAAGAAACCACTCGTTGTGGCTTGCCACCCATCCGAGCAGGGTCCAATGAATGCAAACTGAAACTCGACAGAATACTGCGCGGATCGGACTGATCCGAGAGGAGCGAATGAGCAAGCAGACGAGGGATCTGCTGGTGGGTTGACGCATCCCGGTTTTCTGCCTGCTCGTTTGGATAATGCTATGGGCGCAAGCCGAGGAAGTGCACTTATCGAAGAATGCAAGGGCCACGTTATGGCCACGATGCGAGCTTTGTCCGAGTGCGCTCCCAGCGGGCCAGGCCTGAGGAATAAAAATATTGAGAGGGCTGCTGGCCTGGGTCTGAACCTGTCCCAGAACGACGGCTGGCTCTGTTGGTCTCTACTGATGGCTCTCGTCGACGAGGGCAAAGTTGAGGTCGTGCGGAGAGGTAAGGCTGCCGTTCGCTATTTTCGTCTGAGGGCGAGCACTTGATCCGCTTCAAGGTCAGCAAGCGGATTGCATCGGGTGGGACGCCAAAGACTAGACGTGGAGGCCTACGATGTGGCGATGCCCCAAGTGTAAAGCTGGCATTCGGGTCTTTGATGTGAGGACGACAGTCGTCACTTACCCGGACGGGGCGGAAGCCGGCGACCTGGAATGGGGGCAAGAGAACCAAGCTGAATGCTTGGTTTGCAACTGGCGGGGCACGGCGGGAGAAGCATACGTCGACCAAGCCGCTTGAACTAAGCTGCTGGCATACCGAAATGCCCTGCGTATCGTGGCGTGCTGGCGCGTGGCATCGGTTAGGTCGAGGAGGACAGAGAGTGAAACAGCGGAGGTTGCTCCAGAAAGCGCTCTCATCCCCTGCAAATCTCCGCTTCGAGGAGGCTTGTGCCCTTGCCCGCGCATTTGGATTCCATGTGTCGCGGGTGAGCGGGAGTCACCACATCTTTGCTCATCAAAACGTCCGCGAGCTGGTAAACCTCCAGGAGGTGCATGGGAAGGCCAAACCGTACCTAGTCAAGCAGCTGCTCGCTCTCGTGGAACGGTATAATCTGTGTCTAAGGGGTGAAGAATGAAAGATTACCACATCAACATCTTTTACAGCGAAGAAGACGGCGGCTACATTGCCGACATCCCTGATCTTTCTTGCTGCTCTGCCTTCGGCGAGACGGCGGAAGCAGCTCTGGCGGCCGTTCTCAGAGCGAAAGTCGTCTGGATGGAGGCAGCTAAGGCCGAAGGCAAACCGGTCCCTTCACCTACGTTTAAACCCGTCATTTATCAGTTGCCCGAGGTTCCCGCCTGACCCCCTCCAGCGGTTGCGAGCCTTCACGCGCTCGCTCTCTCATCGTGATCCCTGAGTCTTGCTTACTCCAGCTGAACCCCTCCCAAGGGGGGGGCCAAATACCACGTCGAGGCATCCATTCTCATGGTAGCCTAGCCATCTGAACGCAAGCGGTAACTCCCTGCCGGCGGGTCCCTCCATGTCGCCTGCCAGTACCGGCGGGTTCTTGCCGGTCTCGGCAAAATGGTTTTTCTGGAACGTTTCGCAAAACGTCCCGTTTATGTCGCTACCTAGCTCGACGGAGAACCGTCCCGTCAGCGCGAAGCCATGCGAAAAGCCGCCGCACCCGCAGAACAACTCTGCCAAGCTGAACGGCTTGCTTGTATCCCCCACGCTATTGCCTCGCAGCCTCAGCAGCACGCGTCGCAGCACCATATGACCCTCCAACCTGCAAATGCTACAGCGAGCGCCCGCTGTTTGTCAAGTCCCTTCTTTCGTCCTGCGCGGTCTCCCCCCCCTCCTTGACTTGCGGCTCGCCTGGAGCTTTCGGAAGTAATCGGAGCCACGCTCCGCCGTCTTCTTTCCGCCCTTCCTCCCGAGCGCCACCGCATGCTGGTCCTTTTTCCGCATGGCTCGTAAGTTATTCCAGAACCGCCGACGTTGTCAACCGCGTGCCGAAAGGCGGCCGGGGAAAGACGAGAAGCAGCTCACTGCTTGAGATCGGTCCACGCTCTTCAATTGGTCAATCAATCGGGATCCAACACACGGGAGGCCAGAAGGCAGATAACCATCGCCGGAATCAGTTATAATGGGCTAGTGAGAAGAAACTCCCGGTTCGAGAGGGAAGATGCCCGTTGCCACTGAGGTTCGCGCCAAATATGAGGCGGTTATTGGTCTGGAGGTGCACGTCCAACTCCTGACCAAATCCAAGATTTTTTGCTCTTGTTCGACGCATTTCGGCGACCCACCCAATAGCCACGTGTGCCCGGTGTGTCTTGGGTTGCCAGGGGCATTGCCGGTTCTGAATCGTGAGGCGGTGACCATGGCTATGAAGGCGGCCATGGCGCTGAACTGCGCCATCAATGCGCGTTCGCGCTTTGCCCGCAAGAACTATTTCTATCCCGACCTCCCCAAGGGGTACCAAATCTCGCAATACGATGAACCGCTTTCCCAGGACGGCTGGATTGAGATTGAGGTGGACGGGACGCGAAAGCGGGTCGGCATTACTCGCGTGCATTTAGAGGAGGACGCGGGGAAATCGCTGCACGAGGGGTTTCGCGATTCGGACCGCAAATCCTACATCGACCTGAACCGTTCGGGGGTTCCCCTGGTGGAGATTGTGAGCGAGCCTGACCTGCGCACCCCCGAGGAATCTTATGACTACCTCACGCGTCTCAAGACCTTGTTGCTTTATCTCGAGGTTTCAAATTGCAACATGGAGGAAGGCAGCCTGCGTTGCGATGCGAACATCAGCGTGCGGCCCGCCGGCACCTCGGCCTTCGGAACGAAGACCGAAGTGAAGAACTTGAATTCCTTCCGCTTTCTCCAGAAGGCGCTCGAGTACGAGATCGAGCGGCAGATTGAAATTGTGGAAGGCGGCGGAACGATTCAGCAGGAGACACGCCTGTGGGAAAGCCGCGAA
>Ga0187784_10000969_pt1 | contig 22207 bp, 18 predicted proteins | sample 1015_SJ02_MP15_2_FD_132964 | JGI IMG/M metagenome (GOLD analysis project Ga0187784, IMG submission 132964) | Tropical peat soil microbial communities from peatlands in Department of Meta, Colombia - 1015_SJ02_MP15_20_MG | ecosystem: Environmental > Terrestrial > Soil > Wetlands > Peat | place...
CACGTCCACGGCGAAGTTCGCGCAGAGCGACGCGGCGAACTGGCTGCCGTTGACCCCCGAGGAGTACGTGGCAGCTTCCTCCTCGGCGATCGCCTACACCTACTCGCCGGCCGTCGCGCTAATCCTGGGCGTCCTCCTACCCATCGCTCTCGCTGCGGGCACGGTCTCGACCTACCTACTCGCGGCCCCTCTCTCGGTGCTGGCGCTGTTCGAGGGCGCGCTCCTGGTCGAGATGGTCCGCTCGGCGACCCAGCGGTCGAGCGCGGTCGGGACGGGGCGACGGGGACAGGTGGTGTTCGTCCTCCGCGCGCTGCTCCTGGTCGTCATCGTCCTCGTCTTCCAGCTCGCGTTCAACCCGGTCTTCCTGCTGGGTCTCGCGACGCGGTTCTCCGCGCTCGGGTTCGTCGCGACGGTCGTCCCGTTCTTCTGGTCGACCGAATCGGTGAACCAGTGGACGCTCGGCCACCCGTGGCTCGCCGCGGTCTTCGCGGTGGCCGAGCTGGCCTTCGTCGGCCTCCTCCTCTACCTGGCCGCGCTCCTCCGCGGACGATACTGGGCCCCGGCCCCGACGGAGGTGCGCCTCGAGGAGCACCGGTACGCGTCGCGCAACCCCGTGCTCGCCGTCCTTGGGCTCACGGCCGCGGAATCCGCGCTCGTTACGAAGGACCTCAAGGGCCTGGTCCGCCGGCGGGAGATGCTCCCGACGCTCGTCGTTCCGGTCGTGCTCGCGGTCCTCGTCTTCGTCGAGGGGGGCGCGCTCGGAGGTTTCGTCTCTGTCATCTGGATGGGATGGGTAACCGGGTTCTTCGCCCTCTTGGTCGGCGGCACCTCGATCGGACAGGAGCGCAAGGCGATCGGGTCGCTCTACGCCTACCCTCTCTCGGTGCCGAACCTCGTGCGAGCGAAGGCGACGTTCGTCCTCGTTCCGTCGCTCGCGGTCGCGGTCGCGCTCTCGCTCATCGTCGGCCTGCTCTTCGGGTTCTCGCCAGAGCAGCTCCTCGGGGTGTTCCTGCTCATCGTGGGGGTGGCGGTCGTCCTCACCTTCTGGGGACTGACGTTCGGCTCGCGCTATGCCGACTTCCAAGAGCGACCCCGCCCCCAGTTCCTGCGCCCGGGGGGGACCCTTGCCGCGACCGGGTCGGGAATGGTCCTGTTGTTCGCCGTCCTCGTCCCCGGGGCGGTGGCGATCCTCCTTCCGTCGCCGGATTCGGTCCTCCTCGCTCTGGTGGCGGCGGCGGTGGCTCTCGGGTCCGGCGCGCTCGCGGTGTCCTGGACCGTTTCGGGCTTCCGCCGTCTCTTCCGGGAGATCCCGTTCTAGCCCGGCCGGTCGTTCCCCCCGCGGCTACAGCGGCGCCCCGCACGAGGGACAGCGGCCGTCGAGCTCGTTCCCGAGCCGGCCGCAAAACCGGCACCGGACCTTCACGACCTGCCGCTCGATGAGGTGGACCGTGCTTCCCCCGTACGGATGTGCCGACGGAAGCGCCCGTCGCGCCTGGGCGATCTCGCCGACCCACGCCTCCGGCTCGAGGACATCGAACGTGGGTCGGCCCCGGTGGAGCTCGAGGACGAGGCGGGGCCGCCCGATCCGACCCCGGCGGACGCCAACGTTCCGCACGTCGAGGAGCCCGGCGTCCAACTGGACCTCGGTCTCGCCCGCGGCGCGACGGGAGATCCTCCGGCGGCCGACCGGTGCCTCGAAGACGACCCTCAGGTTCGTCACGTAGAGAACCCCCGGACCCTTGGGCGGACCGTCCGAGCCATCCCCGGGGCTCGCGACCGCGTAGGCGCTTCGCAAGACGCTCTCGCCGGGTCCCAGGAGCATCGTCTAGGAGAGGCCGAGGGAAGCCTAAAATCCTCGCCGTTCGCGCGTCGCGCGCGGGCGACGGTGGACGGAGGCGACTACCAACCGGTCGGAACTCCGCGGTTCTGCTCGTCGAGCCAGCGTCGAAGAGGCGCGAAGTACTCGAGGAGCGCGGACGAGCTCATCCGCCGTTCCCCGGTCAGGGCCTCGAGCGCGTCCGGCCATTCGCGGCTCATCCCCATCTCCAGCGCCTTGCGGAGCCGGCGACCGGCCGCCAACGAGCCGTAGATCGACGCCCGGTGGAGCGGGCCCGGCACTCCGGCCTCCCGGACGAGCGCCCGGTGGAACTGGAACTGCAGGATGTCCGCGAGGAAGTACCGCATGTACGGGACGTTCGACGGAACGTGGAACTTCGCCCCCGGGTCGAACTCCTCTTCGCTGCGCGGCGTCGGCGGGGCGACCCCCTGGTACCGGGCCCGCTCCTCCCACCAACTCGCGTTGTACTCCGACGGGGGGACAGCACCGGCGAAGACGTCCCATCGCCACTTGTCAACGAGGAGGCCGAACGGAAGGAAGGCGACCTTGTCGAGCGCGCGGCGCAGGAGGAACGGGACATCCCCGTCCGGGTCGGGCGCGCGGTCGAGGTAGCCGATGCGGGTCAGGTACTCCGGAGTGACGGAGAGCGCGATCGTGTCGCCCACCGCCTCGTGGAAACCGTCGTGCGCGCTGTCGCGGAAGAGGAACGGCTGACGGGCGTAGGCCCGCTGGTAGAAACTGTGACCGAGCTCGTGGTGGATGGTGAGGAAATCCTCGCCGGTCACCTCGATGCACATCTTGAGACGCAGGTCGTCGACGAAGTCGACGTCCCACGCGCTCGCGTGGCAGAAGACCTCACGGTCCCGCGGACGCACGAACATCGACCGCTCCCAGAACGTCCCGGGAAGCGGATCGAACCCGAGGGACGTGAAGAACCGTTCGGCGACCCGGACGAGCTCGGTCGGGGTCGCGCCGGTTTTCGTGACGAGCGCGTTCAGATCGACGTCCGGCCCGCCGCCCGGCGGCGCGAGGAGGGGATAGACCCCTTCCCACGACTGCGCCCACATGTTCCCGAGCAGTTGGACCGGCATCGGTCCCCGTTCCGGGACCCGCTCGGTCCCGTAGGTCTCGCGGAGACGGTGTCGGACGTAGGCGTGGAGGGCCCTGTAGAGCGGCTCGACCTCGCTCCAGAGGCGGTCGACCTCGCGCGCGAACGCCTCCGGGGCCATGTCGTAGCGCGAACGCCACATCGCGCCCGTGTCCGCGAACCCGAGCTCCACCGCCCCGCGGTTCGCGAGCTCGACGTAGCGGACGAAATCCGGACGGATCGTCCGGCCGACCCGGTGCCAGCCCGTCCAGACGTCCTCGAGCACCGCCGGGTCGCGGCTTTCCCCGAGGAGACGGGAGAGCCCCTGCAGGTCGAGCGACTCGGTCGAGGAACGGGGGGCGTACCGGCCCTTCGCGTACGCCGCCGACATCGCGACCAACCGGCGCGACAGTTCCTCGGACTCGTCGTTCGCCGACGGGGCGATGAGCGGGAGCGTCAACCGCAGAAGCTTGACCTTCCGCGCATCGACCCGGTCCAGGTCGGACGGCGAGAACCGGGTCGTCTCCTTCGCGAGTCCCGCGATCGCGTTGATGAGACGGCTGTGGGCGCGGGCGTTCAGGAGCTCCGTGTCCGGAGTGATGAACGTGGCATAGACCCAGTCCGCCCGCTGGGACTCGACCGACAGCTCGAGGAGTTTCGCCTCCGCCCGTTCGAGGAACTCGTGGGCCTCCGAGAGCGACACCTCCTGCCTCGCGGGGCGCAATTTAGGCACCCTTCTTAAGGGCGGGGACGCAGGAACGCCGAGGTCGAGCGCCGGTCCGCCCGATGTCCGCCACGGGATTCCGTCAGTGAACCCGTCCGGACCCCTCCGTTTCCAGTCCAACTTTCCCCTTTATGTACGACGTGCGTCTGACATATTTGCGCGCACGTGTCCGACAACCTCGATGGACGAGCGATCCTCGCCTCGTTGCCGGCGCATGTGTCGCACGTTCCGGATGTGGACGCGCCGCTCGCGATCCTCCCCTGCCTTCGCTTGGACCACGCGATCGCTTCGGAGGGGATCTGGGTCGAATGAGCGCGGCGATCCGCAAGTCGCACGCCCCAACCCCCGAGCTGAGCGTCCCCCTTCCGAGCCACCCCATCTTCCTCGGCCAGGGAGAGCCCCGGGGCTACGGGATGCGGCCGAAGCTCACGCCGGAGGCGGCCGCCGCGTTCGCGACCTACATCGACCCGGCGCGGGCCCGCGCGGCGATCGAGGGCCGCACGCTCGTCTACACGGTCCGCTGGGGCTAGTCCTCGAATCGTCTCAACCGGGCTGCTCGTCGCCCGGCGCTACTTCCTCGACTGAGTTCGCCCGGCGCTTCGGTCGGTGACGCACCGAGTCCCGCCACGCCTCCTCGACGGCGCGCTTCGAGAGCGCGTCGGCGCGGAGGTTCTCCTCGCGCGGAACCCAACGGAACTCGACCTGGTGGAAGAGTCCGGCGAGCTTCTCCAACCAGTCGTGGTACGCCTTCAGGTGCTCGGCCCGCACCTCGTACTCGCCGTTCATCTGGCGCACGACGAGCTGGCTATCTCCCTCGATCACGACGTCCCCGGAGTACTCGAGGGAACGAAGGTACTCGAGCGCCCGTATCGCCCCGACGTACTCGGCGACGTTGTTCGTGGAGTGCGGGGAATACGGCCGCGTGGCGAGACCGAACTCCTCATGGTGCATCCCGGGCCCGTCGACCACGAAACCCCAACCGGCGACACCACTCGCCCCGGGTGGCTGGCAGGCCCCGTCGAACTGGACGACTACCGGCGGCGAGAGCTCCGAGGAGGCGATCCCGCGAGGGAGGAGGCGGTCGAAGCCCGACATCCGCCTATCCTCTCCGAGGTGGTGCCGGCCGCCCGGACGGAACCCCTTGGGGCCGCGCGAGCACCGGACAGTTGCAGAGCGCCTCGCTCCGCAGGCACGCCGGACAGGTCACCCGGTTCTGGACGAACGCGAGCAAGCGGCCGCAATTGCGGCAGTCGCGAGGGCGTGCGCAGCGGGGACACTGCGCGAGGTCCGGGGTGATGACCGTCCGGCAGTAGCGGCAGTCGACCGGTTCGTGAGGGTTGTAGACCCGGCGGGAGCGGGGGTCGGCGCCGGTACCGGTGGGGTTGCGCAGCAGGTCGGTCTCGGGGTTCCCGAACGCGCCGCCCACGGTCGTGCGCTCCGGGTTCTGGGCGAGCGCGCCGAGCATGACGACGACGAGACCGACCGGGGCGACCAACAGGCCGAGTTCCTGCGGCAGGTCGAGCTGCTCCGCGCCGGTGAGCGCGATCGGGTAGGCGACCAGGCCGAACCCGAGGACGATGAATACGACCCCGATCCCGGCGATCTGTCGGTTCATCGGACCCGGCCGCGGAGTTCGCCGCTCCCCAAGTCGAAGACGGACGGTCGCCCACATAAACCGGTCGGCCCGGACGGTCGCGCTTTTCCGCTTGGGAGGCCTTCGACCGGCATGGCACCGACTGCAACGCTCCGAACGACCCTCGGCGACATCCGGATCGAACTGTTCCCCGACCGCGCCCCGAAGACCGTCGAGAACTTCGTCACGCTCATCCGCAAGGGGTTCTACAACGGACTCACCTTCCACCGGGTGATCCCCGGATTCATGATCCAGGGCGGTTGCCCGAAGGGCGACGGGACGGGCGGGCCAGGCTACTCAATCCCGGACGAGTTCCACGGCACACTGCGCCACGACGGCCCGGGGGTTTTGTCGATGGCGAACGCCGGGCCGAACACGGGCGGGAGCCAGTTCTTCATCACGCTCGCCGCGACCCCGTGGCTCGACCGAAAGCATTCGGTCTTCGGCCGGGTGCGCTCGGGTCAGGACGTCGTCGAGAAGATCGCGGCGGTCCCGCGCGATTCGCACGACCGCCCGAAAAGCGCAGTGCGGATCGTCGAGGCGTCGGTCGCCGGCGTGTAGCCGCCGCGGCCTACGCCGGATAGTCGAACGGGAGCCGCTCCTTCGGGGAACGGACGTCCTCGATGGTCGTGAGGATGCCGGCGACCAACCCGAACGCCGGGATGATCATCAGGATCTCGAGGAAGAGAACATAGCCCACGGAGATCGAAGCCGACCCCCCGGGCACCGTCAGGTGGTAGGGGGAGAGCGAGAGCGCGTAGTAGAGGAAGAGGAGGCTCACGAGAGAGGCCGCGGCCGAGAGCGGCCCGTAGGCGGCGGTCGGCTTCAGCACGTAGCGTGCGGTGAGGATCGCGATCACGACGAGACCGTAGAACTCCACCGCCGCGGTGGAGATCGGGACGGCGATCCCGTGGGAACCGACGAAGGTGAGGACTCCCACGGGCAGGGCGATGAGGACGAAGAACAGCGGGATGAGCCTCAGGGCGGCGACGACGATGCGGTATCCGAGCGAAGGCACGTTGTAGCCGACGACCTCCGCGGTGGCTGGGGCCGCCGGGGCGCCGGTGACGCTCGGGGCGGGGGCGCTCATGGGATCGGCTCCGGAGGCAGCGGAACGACGGTCCCCCCTGTCGTGAACGTGGAAAGGACCTCTCCCCCGGCGGGAGAACATCCCGCGGAGAGGTCGACGTTCTGTGTCTGGTCAAAGTACCCTCCCGGGGGAACATCCACGGTGTACGAGCCCGAACCGCAGTTGGCGAAGCTCGAGGACTCGATCACGAAGGCGAGCACGCCGTCCTGGGCGAAGGCGGCGTGGTTCGAGAACGAGACCGTGACCGGGACCGCGACCCCGCCGCCCGCTGCCATCGGGGTGCCGACCGTGACCGTGAGCCCCTCGAACGGGGCCCCCCACGAGCGGGACTCGGAAAGGGAGACGGAGATGGGAAACAGGTAGGCGTACGTCGCGTTGGCCCAGGCGTCGACGGCGAGGTACTGGTCGACCGTGAGCAGCGAGACGGCCGGCCCGGTCTCCGAGACCGGGATGTAGAGAGCGATCGGGAAGGATTGATCGGACGAAGGGGCGATGGTCGTGGGGCCGGTGGCGAGCTGGCCGAGGAAGACTCCGGAGGCGTTCACGATCCGAGCGGTGAGCTCGAAGCCCTCGATCGGGTAGAATCCTGGGTTCGAAAGCGAGAACGACCCTCCGATCTCGACCGTTCCGTTTGGCGCGAACGAGGCCGAGAGCCCGTGGGACTGCGGGCTCGACCGGGCGACCTCGAAGGCGGAGTACCCGACCGATACGGCGAACAGGATGACAAGGATGAAGACGATCGCGCTCACCCAACGGAGCGCCCGGGCGGCACGGTAGATGCCGGGCGGAGTGCGGTGCGTAGGGACAGCCGAAACGGCCACAGGCGATGACCCACGTCGTTCACGCGTGCCTCACCCTTGAAAACCTATCGAAAGCCGGGAGTCGCCGCTCCTCGAGGACCCGGGGCGGGTCAGGCCCCAAAGTAGATGTGCCGCAGGGCGTCCATCGTCCGAACGGGGGACGCACGCGCCGTGTCGCCATCGGCCGACCCGCTGCTCGACTGGCTCTCGGTCCCGTCCATCGCGTTCCCCCGGCTCTCGCCCCTGCGCGAGCGGCTCGGCTTCTTCTGGGACCCGGAGGGCCGAGCCGAGCTCTTTGTGCTGGACGTTCGCGGCGGGCGGCCCACGCAGGTCTCCCATGGGGAGGTCCCGAAGGCCCCCACCGCCCAGATCGTCTGGGCACCGGACGGCCGGTCGATCGTCTTTTCCAAGGACACGGACGGGAACGAACTCCACGACCTCTACCGCATCGACGTCCCCGACGGTCGAGTGACGCGGCTCACCGACGACCCCACGTGCCAGCGGTACGCCCTGGGGTTCAGCGGGGACGGACGTTCCCTCCTGTTTGCCTCCGACAAGGGTGTGGACGGAGAGGCGCGGCAGCTGGACCTTTGGAGGATGCGCGCCGACGGGACGGACATCGTCCGAATCGCCCGGCACCGTCAGCCGGTCTACCTGTGGGTGACCCGCAACCTCTTCGCCCCGGACGACCGGACGATCGCCTACTGCGCCAGTGACGAGGACGACCCTCGGGACGGCGGTGTCTATCTCCTCCGGCCGGCGAGCGCCGAACCCGAACTGGCGCTCCATGTCCGGAGGGGGTCGAGGGTCGCCCCGACCGCGTGGAGCCCCGACAGTCGTACGATCGCGGTGGTGACCGATGCGTACGACTTCGATCGGGCAGGTCTTCTCGACGTCCGTTCCCGGGAGGTCCGGTGGCTCGGGGCGGGGACCGCCGACGAGGCACCGATCGATTTCTCCCCGGACGGACGTTCGCTGCTGGTCACCCGCGTGGAGGGGGTTCGCGTGCACCCCGTCGTCTACGACCTCTCCTCCGGGGAAGAATGGGTGGTCTCGGCTCAGTTGGACTTCCGCGGGGGGGCCGGCTTTCTTGGCAACAGTCGACAGGTCCTAGTGGTTCGAACCGATTCCCGTCGGCCGCACAGTGTCGTTGTCGCGTCCCGGGAGGAGACGACCGCCCGCGAGGTGATGCCCCCGAACTTCGGGCCGATCCCCTCGGATCAGGTCGTTCCGTCGGAGGTGGTCCGGTACCCGTCCTTTGACGGACGACCGATCGAGGCGCTGCTGTATCGGCCACCGCGGGCGTCGCCGTCGAACCCGGTCCCGGCAATCGTCGAGGCCCACGGAGGTCCCACCTGGCAGTTCTATGACGACTTCGACGTCTTCTCGCAGTATCTCGTGTCGCGGGGGTTCGCCGTCCTCCGTCCGAACGTGCGGGGAAGCACGGGATACGGTCGGGAGTTCCGGGACCTCAACCTAATGGACCTCGGCGGCGGGGACCTAAAGGACGTCGCGTCCGCCTCGGACTTCCTGCGGCGTCAGCCGTTCATCGACCCGGATCGGGTCGCGATCTACGGAGTGAGCTACGGGGGATACCTCACGTACGCCGCGCTCACGTGGTACCCCCATCTCTGGCGCGCCGGGGTCGCGATCGCGGGCGTCACCGACTGGAAGCGCGGCTACGACGAGGAGGTTCCCGACCTCCAGCACTACGACCGCGAGCTGATGGGCGACCCCGTCGAAAATGCCGCGCTCTACCACGACCGCAGCCCCGTCTTCTTCGCGAAGAACGTGACCGCCCCGATCCTGATGATCCACGGAGCGAACGATGCGCGCTGCCCCGTGAGCCACGCCCGAGGGTTCCGGGACGCGCTGGTACGGGAAGGTCGTCGGGAGGGCGTGGACTTCGAGTACCTCGAGTTCGCGGACGAGGGGCACAGCCGCGGGGACCGGGAACAGTACCTGAGGTCGTACCGTCCGGCCTTCGACTTCCTGGAGCGGCACCTCTCGTCTCCGGACCTTCGCCCGACCTGATAGCCCTCGAGGGACGCGGACCGCGCGCGATCCTGGTCCGGGATTCTTCCGCGATGTCCGGGCGTTCCACTCGAGCGACGGGACGCAGAGTTTAATTTTTGGCGGCGCCAACGGGGTGCGGAGTCCAGTGCCTTGGTCGGGAAGGAGGGGTCCGCGGCGTCGCGCGCCGAGCCGCTCCCTCGGTCGATCTTCGTCCCGGAAGAGGACCCCCGGCGGGAGGCGCGGGAAGCGGTCGACGCGATCCTGTCGGACGCCTTCATGGCGTTCCTGTCCCTTCTGCTGCTGCCGATCATCCTGATCCCGATCTTTGTCGCGCTTCCGCCGACCGTCAACAGTCTCCTCGACGCCGGGAACGTCACGATCGTCGTCTTCTTCGTGGTGGAGTACGGGGCGAAGCTCTACCTCGCCGAGAGTCGGAGCGCGTACTTCCGGTCCCCGTGGCATATCCTCGACCTCGTCGTGATCCTGCTGTCCGTCGCATCCTACGCCCCGCTGTTCGGGCTCTCGGGCCACGGGTCCGCCATCCTCCTGGTTCGTCTTCTCCGGCTGCCACGAGCGTTCGCGGTCGCCGGCCGGACGGCCGGTCGGCGGGGCACGGAGACCGAGGAGGCGCCGACGGAAGCCGAACCCGAAGCGGTGCTCCGGCAGGTCGACCCGGCGCACATCTCCGAGCCGAACTCGCTCACTTGGGCGGAGCTGGAGTCGCATCTCGAGACGAAGAGCGTCGAGTGGATCCACCTCTCCAACCTTTCCGAGAGCGCGCTGGTCCGGCTCGGCGCGGCGCTCCGGCTTCCCGAGCACCGGTTCCGCCTTCAGCAGCTGGACGACGTCCCGCCTCACGCCTCCCGCGTGGGCGAGACAATCCTCCTGTTCCTCCAGACCGGGGAGATCCGCTACCCGAGCCGGAGCGAGGAGTTCTACACGGTCGCGCGACGGGGCACGGTCGTCATCCTGACCGGGTCGAAGGTCATCTCGGTGAGCCCCCACGAACTTGACCTATTCGAGAAGGTGGAACACTTGATGGACGCCGAGAAGTCCGTCCCGACCGACTTTCGTCTGCGGGTCGTCGCGGGGCTTCTCGAGTCGACCCTGGCCGACTATCGTCGGCTGTTCAACGAGATCGAAATCGAGATCGCCGCCATCGGCCGCACCCCCCGCGCCAAGCTTCCGAAGGACTTTCTCCTGCGGATCTACGAGCTGCACAAGGCGATCGCCCGCCTGAGCTCCAACACCGTCCACCTCCGGGGCCTCTTGGGGCGGCTCGTCTCGAGCCGGGTCCCGATCTCGGGAATGGACGAATCGGCGAAGTCGCACTTCGAGACCCTGACGGACGAATCGAGCTATCTGTCCGACGTCGCGGAGGAGACAAGCGACAGCCTCCAGACCGTCGTGGACGTCTACACCAACCAGTCGTCGTTCGAGACGAACCGCATCCTGAAGATCCTCGCGGTGATCACCGCGGTCGCGATCATTCCGGCGACCATCGGGGGACTGCTCGGCATCGACGGCCCCTACGATTTCGTCCTGTGGCAGGTGCTGCTCGAGGTGACGCTCGGCATGGTGTTCGCGACGTACTGCTTCGTCCGACTCGGCTGGCTGAAGGTCTGAGTTCGGCGCCGTCTGCCCCGAACTATCCGATTGGCCACTGACGGGTTATGCGGGCGGCACCTCGTGGGCCATCCCACCTGGTCCGGTCCCGGAACAACAAGGCGACGACCGCATGAGAACGGTCCGTTGGCGGGGAATCGGGCTCGCGATGGTCATTCTGGCGGCAGGCTGCGTGACGACCGTCCCTGCGCCGACCGTCGTGCCGCGACGAGCGCGAGTCCGCTCGGCCCATCGCCGGGGGCCTTCCCTCGCTCGCTTGTCCGCCCCGTCGGTAGGGTCCGGTTCCCTCGCAGCTTCCTCGCGAAGGCGGTGAGCGTGCGGGCTACGGGCCGCTTTCGGGCCCCCGGGGCCGGCGGTGGCGGCCGACGAAGTAGCCCGCCACGACGCCGGCTACGGCCGCAACGCCCACCAGTCCGAGCGTGAGCGGAACGCTCCCGAAGAAATCCCATGAGGTCGAGCCTGTCGACGCGCCGGACGGGGCGATGACCAGCGGGTCGGACCAGTACATCGGATACTGGATGGAGGGAGTGACCGAACATCCGCTCGCGGTGCAGGAGGTGAACGTGAGGTCGTTCGTCCCACCGGCGAGCAGGGAGAAGACCACCGGCTTCCACCAGTTGAGCCCGTGCGCGGAGAGCGAGATCGGGACGAGGTCGTTCAGGATCCCCGACTCCCAGATCCCGGAGTGCCAGACTCCAGTCGGATACTGATACGACGCGTTCGGGTTCGAGTCAAAGAACGGCCGACAGACGCCGCCGGGGAACGGTACGGTTCCGGCGGGCTGCGAGAAGCCGTCCGAGACGCCGAGGAACGCGCCCGGTACGGGACAGCTGAAGTTCTCGAACTGGCCGGGGGCGGACCCGATGCTGACGTTCAGGAAGTCGACGTACTTGAGGTCCGAGAGGAGGACGGTGCCCGAGAGGGTGGACCCCCAGAAGTGGAGGTTCGTATCGGTCGAACCCGACTGCGGCTCGACGAACACCGTGACGGGATTCGAGGTGAGCCCGTCGTACGTCGCCTGGAGCGAGAAGACCTCTGCGGCGACGGTCCCGTTGAGCTCAGCGAGCCCCTCGGGCGCCGTCCAGAACAGGGCGTTCCCGCGCGCGTCCGAAATCGTATGGCCGATCACCGACCCGGGCGCGTAGCTCGACGGGGGCAGGTACGGATTGAACAGGCCGGTCTGGCTCTCGAGTACCGTCTGCGATACGACCGCATTGGCCACGGGCACCCCATTCAGCTCGACCGTGGAGGAGCCGAAGAGGTTGTACGACCCGTTCGGGAACGTCGTGACGGTCGCGAACATCGGCACCTCCGCGTCCGACGGCTGGCAGATCCCGTAAACGTCGGTGACGCAGAGGCTCAGGTACCCGCTCGCCGGGGGAGCTCCCACCGCGTACGGCTGGAAGCTCCAATCGGAGCTGCCGGGTGCGACGTAGAAGTATCCGTATTCCGAGGCGTCCGTCGGCAGGGCCGGCGTCACGTACGTTGGGGTGTAGGAGAACTGTCCCGCGGCGTTCGTCTGGAAGGTCGCGACCGTTCCTCCCCCGTACTGTCCGGTGTTCGCGCCGCCCGAATAGGCCTCCACCGTGATTCCGGGAGCGGCCGCACCGGAGGGCGTGACCACCTCGAGGATGAACGTCGTCCCGCCCGCGAGGGTCGTGATGGGCACCAGGCTACCGCCTTCCACCTCGCGGACCGAAAACGGCTGGTCCAAGAGCCCGTGTTGGGTCGCGAGGGAGACCCCTAGGAGCTCATTGTCAAGCACCGTCACGCTCGGCATCCCGAGCCCCTGCAGGAAGTTCCAGCCCGAACCCGCCGGGTTCTCGAGCGTGGGATACCAGAGAGGGAGAACGGGGTCGCTCGGTTCGTTCACGCTGAGGTTGAAGTAGTACCAGCTGTACGAATTGTCCGGAGCGTAGTCGCCGTCCCCGACCCCGATGTTGCTCATCGGGACGTACGGGTCGTGGGCGGCCAGCGGGACTCCGGCTTCCCAGGCGTTGTGCGCGGCGAAGAGGGCGGGATTGACATCCCCCATTCGCGGCGAACCCAAGGCGACGTTCGCCTGCTCCTCGATGAGGACCCATTCGCCCGCGGTGATGGGAGTCGCGAAACTCGTGCCTCCGTAGAAGAGCTCCCAACCCCCGAACGAGTACGAGGACATGTTGAAGTTCGCGGCTCCCGAGACGATCGGGTTGACCTCGGCTCCCGTCGAGTAGGTGTCGAGCGCGTTCTCCCACCAGGGTTGGGATTCCACGATCGAGACGCCGAAGCCGCCTCCCCCGGCGCCCAGCGCTGGCGAGCGGGAGCAACAGCTCCAGTAGGTGAAGCTGGCCACGCTCTTCGCATGCACGACCGTCTGGTTGATGAGGTCGTACGGGTCGTAGACGACGGGGCCTGAGGGGAACGCCTTCCCGTTCGGTCCCGCGGCGGTGACCTGTCCGCCGCCGACCGCGGTTCCGCCCGGGGAGGCCGAAGGTGCCCCCGCGCTCGCCGCCGAGGAGCCTGGGATCGCCGCTCCGTTCGAGCCATCGTCGCCCGATGCGAAGAAGTTCGTGACCCCTTCCGCGTTCAGGATCTCCAAGTCCTCGTCCTCGACCGTGATGTACTCGGGCGCGGCAAGGAAGTAGGCCCACTGTTCGCCGATCTGGTAGGAGTTCGACGTGACCGTGATCGAACAGGCCGCTTGCGCGGTGCCTTCCACAATCAGGATGCCGTCGCTCGCCATCCCGGCGAGGTCGCACGGGGCACCGGTCGTGAGATAGGTCGCGATCTGGACGTAGTCGAACGGGTTCGTGATCCAGGCCGCGCTGGGGTCGCCGATGACGTCAATGTGCGCCGACGGGGCCATCGCGGCGATGTACTCGATGTCGAGCTCGGTCTCCCCGGTCCAGCCCCACAGCTCGCCATTCTGGATGCAGTTCGAAAGGTTCGTGTTGGGGACGATCGCGCTCGGGTCGTTGATCGCGATCTGCGTGAGCCGGTCCATGAGCTGGCTTGAGCTCCCGAACACTTCCTGGCTGAACGTTTCGAGGTCCGAGGGGATGGCGCAGCCGGCCTCGATCACCGCGACCGTGACCCCCTGGCCGGTGTCGGGCATCCCGCCGATCGTGGCGGCGCCGTCCCAGAGGTTCTCGGCGCCGGTCAGCACGTGCATCGTGCTCGGGTAGAGGAACTGGTAGTCGTAGCAGTCGCCGTAGTCCGCACAGAGGTAGGTGGGCGCCAGGTTTGCCCACGTGTAGTTCGCTCCCTGGAGCGACTGGATCGAATCGAGGGTGAGCTTCGGTTTCACGGTGGGGGCGACGGCCCCCGATTTCTGGGCAAATCCTGGGTAGAGGCCGGTCGGCAGGGTGACGCTCGGTTCTGCGTACAATCCGTTGAGACCGACCACGCCGGCCACCGATTGCTCGAGAGAACTCGGGAGTTCGGCGGGGAGCGAGTTCGCATAGAAGACCGGACCGTTCGTGACGGACCCCGCCACCCCGCTCCCGTTGCCAAACGTCGGGATCCAGTTCCCGTCCGATGTGTACTGCTCTCGGTACGCTCCGAGCTGCGTGTGGAACGCCGACTCGATCTCGGCCCCGGTTCCCGTGACGCTGAGCGCGAAATTCGCGAGGCCCGGGGTCACGGTGAGTCCGAACCCCTCGAAATACGACACCGCCGCCGCATACGTAGCCGGGTCGGCACCGAAATCGCTCGAGACCTCGGGAGCCGTGAGGAATACCCGGTAATATGGGCTCGCCGGGTTGCTGACCTGGTCGACGAATCCCGATAGATCCCCGGACGGTTTCAGATTGACGTCCACGGTGAGGAGGGCGCTCGCGGGATTCGAGGTCGGGACGGGTACCACGGTTGTCGTGCCGGGGCCGGACGCGGAGTCCGGAGTGAAGTGGCTCGCGGCGCTCACCTGTACGAGGCTGCCCGAGCCCGTCGGAGCGTGGGACGCGGCCGCGGGCACGGCCGATCCGGAAGGCGAGGCAGCCGAGCCGGAAGCCGAAACGCTCCCGCCGATCGCGCTCAGGATCATCAACGCCGATGCCGCCAATGCCAGAGTCCATCCCAACGACCATCGTCCTGCGTGCATGCTTCCTTTCCCCCGTTCCGAGAACGCCACCGAGACCGCACGAAGGCGGTGGAGCGGGAACGGTGTCAACCTACTTGAACCTCCCAGATGCCGCAATTTTTCCCGACGCGGCGAGGCACTGGGACGTGGGCGCGCTCGAGCTCTTCGGCGATTCCCTCCCACAAGACGGCCACCCCGGAAAGAGAACCGGCCCGCGTTCCGAGCCTACCTCCTCCGCTTTAGGCGGAAGGGGGTACGCACGAGCGAGCGCCGTGAGGGAAGAGGTAAGGGTGGGGGGAAGGGCCGGTATTCTCGCCGGCCTCGTCTACGCCGTTGTGGAGGCCGCTGAGGTGGTGACGTTGCTGGTCGCCTTCAAGAGCCGCGTCATCGAAGTGATCGGGTCCGAACTTCCCTCGGGATCGACCGGGAATTCCAACGCGACGTACAACCTGCTCGTCGCAACCGACGCGGTCATCGCGATCGTGTTTGGGATTGTCGCAGGTCTCCTGCTCGGGCTCCTCTTTGGCGCAGTTTCGAATCGCGTTCCGGGAAGGCGGTGGGCAACAAAGGGCTTGGTGTTTGGGGTCGCGTTGTGGTTGATCCTTCACGTCATCGCGGACTACCTTGCGAATCTGAAGTATGGAGTGACATTCTACCTGGTCGACATCAGCTTGGGCCTCGCCACGTCGCTGGTCTACGGAATCCTGCTGGGTATCTTCTTCGAACGGGAATGGAAAAAGCTCGCGACACCGGGCAGGAGTCCGACCGCTCACGAGGAGGGGTCCACCGACGGAAGCCCCGCGTCTCGGCCTTGATCGCCCCGGTTCGTAGGCTCGAGATGGATTCCCTTCCCGGCGGTGGGCGAGCTCCCCGGCGTATCGACCGAGCGAGTCGGAGACGGCGGGAGGGGTGCGGGTCCCTTTCTCATAGGCTGGCCGCGTGCGGACGACGAGAATGAAGAGCCGGACGAGGCTTTCCCCCGGTTACGACGCGGAAGCACCCTTCTACGACTACTGCTGGGATAGGCTGACCGAAGACCTCGCGTTCTACAAACGGCGACTCCGGCACGCGAAGACCGTTCTGGACGCGATGTGCGGGACGGGAAGGGTGTCGATAGCTCTGGCCCGGGCCGGATTCCACGTCTGGGGAATCGATTCCTCCGTACGCATGCTGCAAAGGGCGCGACAACGGCTGCGCGAGCAACCCCCTCCGGTTCGTCGACGGGTCCGGTTCCGAAAGGGCGACCTGGTTCGAGGCGCCCCCGGCAGAGGGCTCGACGCGGCGATCGTCGCCGTCAACTCCTTTGGCCTCATCCTCACATCGAAGGATCGCGTGCGAGCCCTTCGGCACCTACACCGAAGCCTGCGACGCGGTGGCAAGCTCATTCTCGCGTTGGACTCGGTCCGCTCCTATCGAACCATCCGAGACGGAGTTCCCTTCCTGACCCTCGCTCGAGTGGTAGACGGAAGAGGTCGAATCTACCTTCGAATCCTCTCGGAGACGGGCTCTCGGGCAAGTCATGTTCGGAGCGAGTCGCTCCACATCCTCCTCTCTCGGTCGGGTAGGGTTCTTGTCTCCCAAGAGAGCGGGACCTCGACCGCCGTGCTCGGCCCGGCCCGGGTGGAGCAGGAGCTTCGGAGATCCGGATTCGAGCCGACCGCGATCTTCGGAGACTATGACGAGCGTCGGTACTCTCCGTCGGGTCAACGATTCATTGTCGAAGCTCGGGCGATGTGACCTGCGCTTCTCCGAATGCGTACCTCGACCGCGGGAATCGCCGGAGCGCCGGCCGTATGCACGAAGGGACGTCTCGCACCGAGCGCCGGATCTCTGAGGGGGGCCTCGGGCCTAGGCAACAAGAAGAAAGTCGAGGAGACGCTGCTCCGCCTTCCGGAGGTGCTCCACGACGGTCGGGGCCTTCAGTCCCAGGGCCTGCGCGAGCTTTCGCGAATCGATCCTCCTCGGCACTTCGAAGTAGCCGAGTCGGTGAGCGGTTCGAAGGACCACGCGCTGCTTTTCGGTCAGACAATCGAACGGAGAGGAAGCAAAATCCGCGGCCCCGAGGGACACGACCCGATACTCGAGCTTGCGCTTCTTGGCGAGCCGGAGGATGTCCCGCAATTGGGCGTCGGTTCCGACAAAGGAGAATCGGAGCGTGCCATCGCGATAACCGAGCGGGCTGAGGAGGTAGCCCGCACCGGGCTTGGTGGCCGCTCCGCCAAAGAGGAGATCCCGGGGCGGACCCGGTCGGAGCTCTTGGGGCAGCCTTCGGACCAATGCGACCGAGGACTGTTTTCCCCGCTGGAGCACCTGAATCTCGGTCGTCACCGGGTCGTCGCGGAAGCAGTCCTCGACCCGCATCCGAGGATTCTTCGGGGTGATACGGCAGATGATGGCCGACTCACGCCGGTCGTGGCGCAACAGATGCAGGACTTCGAAGGAGTCCAACCGTAGGAGGGGAAAGCTCGACCCCATCTGTCGCAGGAGCTCCGGACCGTAGAGCTCGACGACGATCCGCCGCAACGGTTCTCGGCCCCCTCGTCCGCGGGAGGGACGGCCCCGACCATAACCTAGCCTGTAAGGCAGCAGGGCGATTCCCCGGTCGAGAGATTACTCGTACGACGGGCGGTCGACGATGACGTCGGACGGACGAGCGACGGGACCGGACGAGGGGACGGCACCGGGGTTCGACCGCCGCTATGCGAACCGCGCGCTCGTCCTGCTCTCGCTCATCGCCGCCCTGGTCGTCTACATCGACACCATGCTCACGCCGGCGCTCCCGACGATCGCGAGGGAGTACCGCGTCGACATCGCGACCACGAGCCTGCTCATCTCGCTCTACACCGTCTTTGGCGTGGCGACCATGCCGGTCGTCGGCAAACTGGCCGACATCTACGGGAAGCGACGCGTGCTGCTTTGGACCCTCGCGGTCTATCTGGTGGTCGCCACGACGACCTCGTTCGCTCCGACGTTCGGGCTCGTGCTGGTGTCGAGGTTCTTCCAAGGGGTCGGGCTCGGAACGTTCCCGCTCGCCTTCTCCCTCGCGCGGGAGGAGTTCCCGCGTTCCCTCGTCCCGCGGGCCCAAGGGGTGATCAGTGCGGTTCAGGTCTCCGGGGGAGCCTTGGGAATTCTTGTGGGAGCCGTCGTGACCTCGGATTTCGGCTGGCAGGCGAACTACCACCTCGCGCTCCCCTGCATTCTCGTGCTGGCCATCCTCACCTACTTCCTTATCCGGGAGTCGCCGAATCTCAAGCCGGGAACTCGATTGGATTACATCGGGGCGGCCTGGCTCGGGGCATCGCTGACGGCCATCGTCCTCGGACTTTCGCAGGGGGCGGCGTGGGGGTGGACCTCCACGGCCGTGCTCGGGCTCACCCTCGGGGGGCTGCTCGCCCTCGTTCCCCTCGCGCTCTACGAGAAACGGAAGCCCGAGCCCGTCTTCGACCTGCGGCTCCTGCGCCAACGCAACATTCTGATCGCGAACCTGCTCGTCGTGGTCTACGGGATTTCCCTCTACGTTGCCTTCCAAGCCATCACGTACTTCATGCAACTGCCCGGACCGATCGGGTTCGGGCTGAGCGTGTTCCAGACCGGACTGATCCTGATTCCCCTCATCGTCGTGCTTCTGCCGGTCGCACTGGGCGTCGGGACGGTCATCCCCCGGTACGGCGTGAAGCCGTTCCTCTGCATCGGTTCGGTCTTCGCGATGGCCGGGTTCCTGCTGCTCTCCACCGCGACGAGTCCCGAGATGGTCACCGGGTTCCTGGCCGTCTATGCACTCGGGAGCGGGATGCTGACCGTGTCGATCCAGAACCTTCTCGTCCTGTCGATCGAACGGAAAGAGATGGGACTCGGGACCTCGTTGAACACATCCTTCCGCTACATCGGTCAGAGCCTGGGGGCACCGATCGCGGGTGCGATCCTGTCGACCTTCGTTTCGGTCCAGACGGCCGGGGCGTACTCCTTTTCGCTGCCTTCTCACGCGGCATTTCAATTCTGTTTCTACCTGGCCGCTGCCCTGTTCGTCGTGATGGGAGTGACCGCACTGTTTGCACGGGAAGTGATGGGCCCACACGCCCTGCCGCCCGCCCGCGCGTCTCCCAACCCGTCCGTACAAGCTGCGGGCGACGGGGTCGGTCAAGGCCCTGACCGGGAGAGAAACCCCGCCAGCGAAGGGTCCTGAGCCAACGGTTCCGGTCCCTGCCCGGATTACGTGCTCCAAGCCTAAGTTTCGTTGCCGGCACTCGGTGAGACTCCTCGACCCTCGGGGAACCGTGTTCCCCCTTCGTGGCGGGGCCTACAACCGTCCCAGGGGCTTGTAGGTGAGGACTGCTATGCCACTCTTGCCGACTAACGAATCGACCAGTTCCATTCGTTCGGGAGCAAAGCCCTCGCCGAAGAGACGGGCTCCGCTTCCGGCGACCACAGGGACGACCGCCAGGCGCAGAGAGTCGAGCAGATGGGCCTTGACCAGCGACCCGACGAGCGAGGGAGATCCGTGGACGCCGATGCTCCTTCCGGGCTGGTTCTTGAGCCCCATGACGCTCTTTCGCAGATCTCCATCGAGGAGATGCGCCTTTCCCGCAGTCGGCCAGGTGACGGACTGCAGGGTCGTAGACACGACATACTTCGGCACGTTGTTGATGTGACTGGCGAAAGGCTCGATATCCGAGGTGGGCCAGAAACTGAGCCACTCCTCGTAGGTCTTTCGTCCCAGCAACATCGCATCCTCTTCTCCAATCTTCTGGGAGTAGTATGCCTCGACCTGCTCGTCGCCGAGTTCCATGATCGCCCTATGAACCGCGTCGTCAAATTTCGCGACGCCGTCTATCGTAACAAAGAGGTGTGCGACTACGTTCCTCGACATGCCCCGTACCTCGGAACCCTAGGATGCTTGGGGAATCGTGGATCGGTGTCAGCCGTTCCCCGGTCGACGTTCCCGAGTTGCACCCTGCGGGTTACAACCCAACTCGGCTTATGTAGACGTCGAGCGCCTTGCCTGAAACTTTCGCACCGGTGGTATCGGAAGACACTGGCACCGGCCAAGGACCCCAGTCTGGCCGGCAGGAGGCAGGCGAGGTCGCCTTCCATCCCTCCCGCCGGAGACGACCCGATCGCGCGAATACTCTGCCGTCGAACGGAGCTGAACTCAGGGTTCAAGCCCACCCGTCGGAGGACCGCGGTCCTCGATAGTGGACCCACTCGCTTGCAGGGCAACTGCAGAGCGAGTCGATCGTCTTGTAACAACAAGTTTATCAGAAGTAATCGTCATTGGTAAACCATGAGTGATACCGCCGTCGTGAGCGTGAAAGTCCCTCCTTCTCTTTTGGAGGAGGTTCGCCAATCCAAGCAGGAAATCGACTGGCCCGAAGAGATTCGGGGGTTCATTCGGGTCCGTCTCCGCCGGAGGAGGGCGGAGCAGCTCATCGCGGAGCTCCATGCCAAACACGCGCGACTTCCCGCTCGACCCCGTGGATTTACCGGGGACTTGGTCCGGGAGGACCGTGACCGTCATTGACGCCTCGACGTTGGTCGCCTACGTGTTACGGGAGGAAGGTTGGGGGGCCATTGAGGGACTCCTTCGCGAGGGACCGCGGTCCGTGGAACTCCTCCCTCTCGAGGCGGCGAATGCCATACTCGTTGCCCGACGTCATAAGCGTGTGAACGCGGCCGAGGCGAGCGAGGCGCTCCGCACTGTTCAAGGTCTATCGGAACTCGCGGTTGATCTCGTGCCTCCCGCTCCGCTGGTCAACGGCGCCTGGGAAATCGCCCTACAGGAAAGCGTCACGATGTACGACGCGGTCTATCTAGAACTCGCCCGCCAGGATCGAAGAGCATTGGCATCGAGAGACGCGGCCCAGATCCGAGCTGCCCGAAACCTCGGAATCCGCGTGATCGAAACGTAGGACCTGTTCCGCGGACAGACTCGGATACTGCCGCACAACGCTTGGATTAGGGCGCCGGGGGACGGGGGCGCGGGCCGGTTTTTCGATGACCCCACGGGCGATAGCTCGGATGGTCGGGGCCTACACAGAGCCGCACGGCGGATACTTACGAGAAGGACGAACCCTGGGCCATTGGAGGGACCTGAACAAGGGGTTCAGGTCCCTGCGTCGCAGTGACCCGGCCGGTCTGCTGAGAGGGGATTCCTTTGGCCGCTTTTGGCGTTCAGACCAATGGGTCGACGTCTGCTCTGCAGAAGCAGTTGAGATTCTCTGTCGCTTCAGTGGACGATGACGCCGGGAGCGCCGCGAAGGTCCGTGTCACTGGTGTGTAATTCGGCTCCGAACCGACGAGCCGTAGCGTACACAAGAGCGTCAGCAAAGTGTAGGCGATGGGTCATCGAGTAATCCGCCGCCTCCAACGCCAGCTGGTCGTCCACGGGAACTTACAGAGTGCACGTAGGTGAACGGCCGCTTCGAGTGCCGCGGATTCGCCCCTGAGAGGACGGAGTTTCCGATACACCTCGTAGACTGTGACCACCGAAGTGACGATCTGGTCCGGAGGAACACTCGAGAACAGTCGATTGCACGGATCCGCTTTCGGGCCTCCCAGAAATCGTTCTAGCCAACCGTAGCTGTCGATGGAGATCGTGATTCCGCCTCCCGCTACAAGCGATCGGCGTGGTCACGAAGGTCGCGGAGGTCCCCCTTCGCCCCCCGGAGCATGCCCTTCGACATCTCGAACGGGCGGACGGGCACCAAGTGAACCACTCCATGCTTGACGATCACCGCGAGTTTGTCTCCCGGCCGGATTCGATGCTGGCGTCGAACCCGTTCGGGAATGACAACTTGGTACTTGGACGAAACGGTGACCGTATCCATCGTTGGCTTCTCCACTAGGCGTTTGACGTATCGATATTTCAACCTAGGGTGGCCCGGCCTATCGTCCGAAGGCCCTCTACCGCTCCCCGTTCACCGAGATCCAACCGATACCGTGCCGTTGGGTCGAAGTTCCAGTTAAGCGTTACCTCAAAATCGCGCCGCGGACCACCGGGCAGAACCGTCACTCGCGGGACCTGAACCAAGGGTTCAAGTCCTCAAGCCTGGGAGCTGTCGCACCCGTACCTCGGCGTCGAGCACATTCCACTTTCCTTGGCGACCGTGCGAATCCGACCCGGTCTTTCCGCGGCGGAAGCAACTGCCAGTTACTTAGGAAGTTGACGTCTCATCAGCGGAGTCAATTCCACTTCAGGCTCGAGCCGGTGAAACTCCTCGAGGCTCTTCACGAGCCGAAGCTCCGACTCGAGTTCGGCCCTAAGTTCGCCGCGTTGATGCAATTCCGCCCGGACCGTCAAAAGCTCGGGAGAACGCCGGGTCACGTACCCGACGATG
>Ga0187784_10000971_pt1 | contig 22197 bp, 18 predicted proteins | sample 1015_SJ02_MP15_2_FD_132964 | JGI IMG/M metagenome (GOLD analysis project Ga0187784, IMG submission 132964) | Tropical peat soil microbial communities from peatlands in Department of Meta, Colombia - 1015_SJ02_MP15_20_MG | ecosystem: Environmental > Terrestrial > Soil > Wetlands > Peat | place...
ACCGGTGAGCGCACCGAGAAAGCCGGCGAGCGCGGAGAGGACCAGAACCACGAAGGTGAATTCGAGGGCAGTCATCGAATCGGTTAGCAGATGTCGAGCATGACTGGATTAGGCTCTGGCGGAGCTCAGCAATAAGAATATGCTTAGGCTCTGTGGCGGCCGGTCGTTCTCTCGCTGCCAAGCCCGCGGCGGGCTAGCCGATAGCCTGCAGGAATCTTGTCGAATTCCTCCGGGGAACGGCCGGTGGGCCTGTCCAGAGCATCGAGCGCTTTGGCAATCAAGGCATGGGTGATTTTGGGGCGCCGTACGAGCCACTCTTCGTGTTGCAGGTGGCCGAGCTTTTCGGCCACCGCGATGTTGATGAACTGATTCAAAGGAGGCACCCTCCTTTTGCAAGAGGTTGTCTGCTACTTGATTGTCGCAGAAGACTGTCCTGCTTCGGGAATAGGATGTTAGTGTACCGCTCCGTCTTTCCAGCTTTTACTGAGGATAGAATGACGAAGGCTCTCGATCCATCGGGGCAGGTCTCAGCTGCTGACGCAAAGGTGCTTGAAGACATCAAGCGTGTCGGCTGGCACACGCTTGGCGTTTCTCCTTGCGCTGGTGAGGACGGCCCGCACTGGGCTTTTTCAATCGGCCTTTACTACACATTCGGACACCCCGAAGTGATCATAATCGGGCTTCCAGTCAAAACTTGCCAAGAGATTGTGAACGTGGTCGGCGGGCACGTGAAAGACGGAACGCAATACCATGCCGACCACGATTACGCCGAAATACTGACAGATCCATTTCGGTGCGCGTTCAAGCAGGTCGAACGCAATCACTACGGAGACCATGTCGGATATGCTCTTTGGTTTTACGAGGGCGATGAGTTCCCTTTGCTCCAGTGCTTCTGGCCCGACAAGCAGTTCCGGTTCCCATGGAATGACGGTTGCAACGAATACGCGCGGACATCGCAGCGCACCTTGTACCTCCCGTGATTCCGGTCTGATCATAATCCGAAAGAGAAGAGCAACCGCAGATCCTTCGACTCCGCTTACCCCATGATCGCGTTGCGATCCTGGGGCCCCAAACGCGCTCCGCTCAGGATGACACCCGCAAATTCAATGATTCTACTTGAAGCTATATGTCGATTCGACCTACAGCTTCTCCGCTACGCTCTTGGCCTGCGTAAACAGGTAGAGGTAGTCGGGGCCGCCGGCCTTGGAGTCGGTGCCGCTCATGTTGAATCCGCCGAAGGGATGGGCGCCGACCATGGCGCCGGTGCATTTGCGGTTGAAGTAGAGGTTGCCGACGTGGAAGGCGCTGCGCGCGGCAGCCTTTTTCGCGGGGTCGTTTGTATAAAGGGAGCCGGTGAGGCCGTATTCGGTGTTGTTGGCGACGCGCAGGCCCTCGTCAAAGCTCTCCACTTTGATCACTGCAAGGACCGGACCGAAGATTTCTTCCTGTGCAATGACCGCGCCGGGCGCGACATCGGCCAAGACTGTGGGCTCAACGAAGAATCCGCCGGCCGGGGTGGCGGGCGCGGCGCCGCCGGCGATCAGCTTCCCTTCCCTCTTGCCAGTCTCGATATAGCCCAGGATGGATTGCAGCGCGGCCTGGTTGATGACCGGGCCAAGGTCGTAGTTGGCGACTGGGTCGCCTAAAGTGAGCTTCGCGACTCGCTCGCGCAGGCGATCGAGAAAGACGTCGTAGATGGGCGCCTCGACGATGGCGCGTGAGCAGGCGGAGCATTTCTGGCCGCTGAATCCGAAGGCCGACGCGACCACGCCTTCAATGGCAACGTCGAGATCGGCATCCCGGCAGACGAGAATCGAGTCTTTTCCGCCCATTTCGAGAATGGTGCGCTTGATCCAGATCTGGCCGGAGCGCGTTTGGGCAGCGCGCTGGTGAATCGCGAGGCCGACGGCTTTGGACCCGGTGAAAGCGATAAAGCGCGTCTTGGGGTGCTCGACGATGGCGTAGCCGAACGAAGCGCCGGAGCCGGGACAGAAATTGACCACGCCGTCAGGCATGCCGGCCTCTTCAAGCACTTCGACAAACTTGGCGGCGATGGTGGGCGCGTCGCTCGAGGGCTTGAGGATGACGGTGTTGCCGGCGACGATGGCCGCCGCCGTCATGCCGGCCATGATGGCGCACGCGAAGTTCCACGGCGGAATAACCGCGCCGACCCCGAGAGGAATATACAGCCACTCGTCGCGCTCGCCGGGGTACTGGATGGGCGTTGTGGCGCGCGCGAGACGAAGGGCCTCGCGGGCGTAGAACTCGAGGAAGTCGATGGTCTCGCCGATGTCGGCGTCGGCTTCGGCCCAGTTCTTTCCCACTTCGTAAGTGAGCCAGGCCATGAACTCGAACTTGCGGCTGCGGATGATTTCCGCCGTGCGGAGCAGCAGCGAGGCCCGCTCATCGGCGCCGGTGCGGCTCCAGGATTCGAAGGCGCGGAGTGCGGCGCCCATCGCAGCTTCCACGTGCCCGGCTTCGGCCTTTTGATGGATGCCGACCACTTGAGCTGGCCGGGCGGGATTGAGGGAGCGAATCTTGTCTTCGGTCTTCAACCGCTCGCCGGCGACGATGAGGTCGTATTCGCGGCCGAGCTGCGACGCCACTTCGTCGAGCGCGGCGCGCATGCGGCGGCCGATTTCAGGATCTTTGAAGTTGCTAAACGGCTCGTTCAAAAACGCGCCTTGCGGGGTACGCGGCTGGATGGAGGGGGAAGTGGGAGCGATGGCCATGACGGATTCAGTTTAGTTCAGTTGACTCCAGCGTGTTTCAAGAATGCTGGTTGCGCGACTGACGATGATCCGCAGGCGTTAAAACCCCTCATTTTTCGGCCTCATTTCGGCGCGACTGAAGTCGTGCCCTGATACAAGACTGGTTTTTGAAACACACTCTAGGGACGCGCAGATGGATGAGTGACGAGAAAACTGAGACAAGAATGGCGTTTTCGCGCCGAACCGTCCCCTCTCGGCATGAAAGAGCAAGGACTCTCGAAACAACAGTCAGGTTGCAATTTCGGAGTGCGTCAGGGCATCGTACCGATGGTTTTGTTTTTGAGCGCCAACGCCACCGGCGTCACTGTCGGAGCCGCAATGCCAATCGTCTCCGTCACGCCGCCGGTGATGCTTTCTCCCGAAACGTAGCCCGACCAAGCGGAGGTCCAGACGTTGCCTGAAGCGTCGACTGTGATGCCGCCGGATTGGCCGCTGCTCAGGCCGTCATAAAAGCCGAGCGTTGGGGAAAGCGCCACGCCAGTCGAGGAGAACTCGGTGATGTCGCTGTTGCGAAAGTTCGAGATCCACAGGTTTCCCGCGCCGTCGATGGCGATCGCCGAGGGATAATCGAGGCCGCCGCCGGAGTGGGGGCTGCCTGAGACGAGAGACCCGCTGTTGGAGAGCTCAGCGAGCGTGTTGACGGTGGCGTCGGTGACCCATGCGTTGCCTGAGGCGTCAATGGCAATGCCGGCGCAGCCATCCGAGGCGCCGACGAGGAAGCCGGTCGAGCCGCTCTGCACGGCGCCCGCGCTGCTAAACTTGCTCACCGTGCCGGGATTGGCGAAGGCGCTGGACGAGTTGGTCAGCCACACGCTGCCGTTGTAGTCGATGGCGACACCGATCGGGTTGACCAGCCCGCCGCCCGTGAAGATCCCATTGACGCCCGTGCCGCTGGCGTTGTTGAAGGTGACTAAGGCCGATGAATCGTTGGCCGCGCTGCCGGCCCAATAATTGTTTGAGGCATCGACTGCGACGCCGCCGAAGCCCGCGATGTTCTCTACAGAGAGGGGCGGCGGAGTGTCAGCCAGCGTGGTGTTATCGCCCAGCGAATCGATCTCCGATACCCAGTATGAGTTGTCGTCGATGAGCGCATTGTCGTTGAGATCGATGGCGATGGTCTGGTTGTAATTGTTGGCGCTAATCTGGCCGCCGCTCACCGTTTCCAGTTGATCGCCGAACGGATCGAGTTTGGCCACTGTCGTGCTCGATACCAGCCAGATGTTGCCTTTGGAATCGGCCGCGATGCCATTGGGGTTACTCCAGGCAGAGCTGGCGTAGACCACGGCGATCGACCAGTCGTTGGGAACGCCCGTGTAGGTTCCGGTAAAGGAGTTGTAAGCGACCGGCAGGACCGGCTCGAAGGGCGCAGGCGAAGGCTGAAGATTGAACAGCGCGGTTACGTTGGAGGCCGGATTGCGGGCAATATTCAATGCCGCCTGAAATGTATTGGCAGGCGCCGTTCCGCCCGAGGGAGTGGCCGCTGTAAACAGGCTGGCGCACTCGCCGGTCGTGCCGTTGGAATTGACGCATGTGGAAAGGATATCGGCGAGGGTGTCGATCTCCGGCTGTGGAATATGGCCGAGTCCGCCGGGAGTCGTGGTCAAGGCCAGGCCAGTAGCCAGGTTTACCAGGTTGCCGACGGTGGAAAAAGCGTTCGAGAGGCCGAGCGTGTTTGTCGAGCTGGCGCCGATGCCCATGGTCGAGAAGTTGGCAAATGGCGAGAGCGCATACGCGGAGAGGATGGTGGTGACCTCGTCGATGTTGACGGTGGTCAAAGAGCTCAGCGTCGAACAACTGCCCAGCGCCGCCATCATCGCGATCGCAGCGTTGTTGGTCCCCGCGCTTAGCCCCGGGTTTCCACCCAGAGCAAGCAGGTAGACCTGGCTGCCGCCCGAGGGGCAGCTATAGTCATTGGTAATACTCCAGTTGCCATTGGAGTCTGTCGCCACATAGCCCTTTCCGCTGCCGTCGGTCAAGACGCCTGCATCGGATGTATTGAGCAACGACGCCGGGGCAGAGCCATAGCCTGCCGTGCCCGCGGCGTAAAGGTACACGCTGGCACCCGAAATCGGATTCTGCCCGCCGTGGACGCTTCCATGAAGCGCTGCGCCGGAAGTGGCGCTGCTTGACGAGGTGTTTGCGGCGAAGCCGCCGCCGCACCCGGCCAGGCCGGCGGAGAATGAAGCGCCCAGCGCCAATGCGGCCACAGCAATCAGATTGTCAGGTTTTGTGCTGACTATTCGGACCATGGAGGACTCCTTCGAAAGGAAATCGCCCCTGTTGGGGAAGAGGTTGCGCCAAATTTTATCGCATTCCGTCAAAAAAACAGACTAATATCCATGTAAATTACCGAATTAACGCAGCCTGCGCAACCGAAAAACGAAGCGAATCGATCCTCTGGGCTAGACTTAATTCCGTCGTTGCTTAGGTGCTATGACCCGCGATCCCGTAGAAAAGTGCCTCGGCTTGATTCAGCAGGGCGCCGCGCAAATGCAAGCCGGCGACCTGGCAGGCGCCGAGCAGCTATTCCGCATGGCCTCACAGGAAGTGCGGACCATGCCGCCGGGGCCGGCATTCGATCTTTCCTTGCTGGTGCAATGCCATGTGAGCGTGCTGCGGCAGCGGCTGGGCAGTGTGGAGGAAGCCGGAAAGCTGCGCGAATCGGCGATGCAGATGCTGGACGAAAACCAGCCGCGCATGGAACAGATCGCTTTTCAGGATCAGATGGCGCGGGTGCTGATGCAGCTTCGCGAGTACCGGCGGGCCATTCCGTTCTGCGAACGGGCCATCCAACGCGAATTGGAAGGCAACGATCCGACCGCGGTTGCCGGATTGCTGGCGCGGGCAGCGCAGTGCTACGGGCTGATGGGCCTGATGGATCACTCGGCGATTCCGGCGCGGGCGGCGCTGAAGATCCTGCGGGAATACCCTGGCGACCCGCGGCTGCCGGATGTGCTGGTCACGCTGGGCAATGCGCTGCGAAGGACTCAGCCGGCCGAAGCGGAGGGTCTCTACAAGGAGGCGGCGGAGCTGCACGAAGCCAAGGGTCACCAGGAGTCGGCTACCACGGTATGGAACAACCTGGGCACCTTGTGCGCGGAGCAAAGCCGCCACGCCGAGGCGCTCCAGTATTACGAGAAAGCGCTCGCCGTGCGCGAGAGGATTCCCTCGACGCGGCTGGCGCGGATTGGCAGCCTGCTGAACAACATCGCGAATTGCCACCGCAGGATGGGCAACTATGCCAAAGCCCATGAGCTGCTGGACCGGGCAATTCAGTTGTTGAAGCTGGAGAGCCAGGCGGGCGTTTCCGGACTGGCGTCGGCGTATGGGGTGCGCGGGCTGGTGCTGCGCGACGAGGGGCGGGATGCCGACGCGGTGGAGCTTTTCGAGCAAGCCTATGCCGAGCGAAAGAACACACCGAGCCCGAATCTGGAGTCGATGAAGGAGAATCTCGAGGAAGAGATCGCGGCGTTGCGGCGGCTGGGCCGGCAAGAAGATGCTCAGGCGGCCGAGGCTCGGCTGGCGCAGGTGGAGGCGCAAAGACAGGCAATCCCGAATGTCGACGTCGACTTGAGTTCGCACGTCTCCCAGGCCAAGGGTTCGGTGCTCGTGGAATTGGCTTATGGCAGCCGTCCGGGAACCCGCTTCGGCGCTAAGGAGATAGCAAAGCTAGCCGCCGAGCTGGACGGTGCGGCGAAGGGCCCCGGCGCTGGATTTTGCGCCGGCACGGTCACCATTCCGGAGAGCACGACGCTGATGTTCTACGGCGAGGCTGCGGATTCGCTGTACCGGTCGATGGAATCGATCCTGACTCACGATCGGATCTGCGAAGGAGCGACGGTTACGATCCGGCAGGGGAAGGAAGTGAGAGAGATTATGATGCCGGGAAGGCCGGGAGTAGGGAGTAGGGAGTAGGGAGTAGGCGTAGGGAGTGAGCGGTGCGGGTGCTCGGAAAGGGCGAGGAACCTCCACTCGATTTCAGGCGAGAAGTAGCGAACGGCTGGCTCGTTGGCCGGAATTACGAGCAAGGCCGCGGGCACAGGGCGGGACCCCGCCCGGTCTTCAAAGGGACTCGACTGAAAAGCCCGTTTGGCGCGCGGCGTCGGCCAGGCGTCGATCCGCAGTGACGAAAGCAAACCCATGCGAATTGTGCTCGCAGGCCTCCAGCGCCGCCGCCAACTGCAGCGCATCGGCAGCGCGCAGCGGGTGAAGCTCGATCAAGCGGCAGGCGTTGGGGCCGACGGTGGGCGATTCGTGGATGGCAAGCCAGTTCCTTATCAACTGCTCGGCTAGACGTTTGCATGCGACAAACTGACTGGGAGAAAGCAATCCCATTCTCCTGAGCCGAGTAAGTCCGCTGCGTATTTCCACTTCCGTCGCCCACCATGCCACGATTCCGAATCGCGAGTAGAGAATCTCCGCACGTGGCGATTGCGGTTGCGAAACGCAGAGCGGGATGAGCGCGCTCGCGTCCCAAAAGGCGGATGCCGGAGTCATCGATCATCGCGCTCTTCGCGCCAGATCCGATCCATTATTTCCCGGGTGATACGGGTAGGGCCGACTGGACCCGGCCACTTGTCCCCCGGCTTGCGTGGCTCGATCGGGGGCGAGAGCACACCTTTCGTGATCAGGCGACGGGTCCGCTCGTCGTAGTTGTCGATGCTTCCCACGCGAGTCAACCGCGCCACGGGCGTATTCCGGTCGAGGGTCAGAACATCGTGGCCGCGTTTCACATATTCGATGTGTGCGCTCAGCTTGGCCTTGAATTCGCTGATCTTGGCAGTTCGCATAGGGGCATTATAGCCCAATATGACCAACTTGGTCACATTGGGCCTGTCCTCGCGGGATCGTCGCTGCTGCGCTTGCGAAACACGATTTTGAGGTCGCGGCGCCAATGTTCGGCCAGGGCAAGGAGTTCCCACTCGATTTGCGGCGAAAGATAGCGCAGCACGGTCTCGTTGGCGGGATGGATGCGCAGGGCCGGTGCAGCGAGAATGAGGCGCGGCGGGAGCGGCGAGATTTCGGCTCCGGTAAAGTAACCGTTGCGAACGAAGGCGTTGAGCGGAGTGGCGGAGAGCGGCGCGCCGCCTGCCGGTGCAGGCTGGCGATCGTTGTTGAGCGCGCGGACCCGAATCCAGTAGTCGAGCGCCTGCAGGGGCAGATGCAGGTCTTCGCCGGCTTTGAGTTCCAGTACAACCAGGCGGCCATTGCGGTCGAGCGTAAGCAGGTCCAGCAGGCCGCGCTCGCCGGTGGAAAGCGCGGGAACCTGCGAGTAGAAGAGATCGCCGCGCAGCGAGGGGAGCAGCTCGGCGAGGCCTGCGCGCAATCGCGACTCGAGCCAGCGCTCGGGCGCCATGCGGAAGAGCGGATCGGTCTGAGAGCCGTCGGCGTAGCGGCTCAGGAAGAGACGGCGGAAGAGATCGCGGCAGAGGTCCTCGTTCTCCGGTGTAAGCGGGGTTTCGCTCGCGCCCGCACCGAAGGTGACTTCATTCTCGCGCGCAAAGGAGTGCGCCGAAACGCCGTGACGCACGCGGGCGAACTCGAGGCCGTGCAACAGCAAACCAACTTCGGTTGGGGAGGACGGCCGAATCTCGATGCGCTCGCGCGCCGCGGCGGGAACGAGAGCCAGGAGCCGGTCAATCCCCGAGGCGCAGCGCTCCAGCACGGCGGCGGGCGAAAAAGCGTGGACCAAATGCGACTCCAAATTCCCGGTGTCGCGAAAATCGATGGCGGCGAGTTCTTCGCTGCGCTCGTCCAGTGCGAACAATTCGAAGTTAGCGGCGGCGTGGTTGAGCCAGGCCATGCGCTCGGCGGTGGTGCGCCCTGCGCCTGCGGGCACAATCACCTTCAGCCCGCCAAAGTGACGGCGCGCGTCGCCGCGGTTGCGGCAGTAGTCGAGCCAGAGGATGCCGAGGGTGAGAACGCCGTCGACCATCGCGCCGGACTCGGCGGCGCCAACGCCGATCACCGCATCGGCTGCCGAGCCTTTGAGCAAGCGGCCGCGCACGTAGGCCGGGCCGAAGCTGTGTTCGAGATCCATCGCGGCGCGAAATCCGTCGACTTTGTAGCCGAAGAAGTGGCGCGAGAGCACGCGTTCCAGCAGGCGCTGGTAGTTGCGGCGGGCGGTGTCGCGGGCCGTGGGCGTGCGCCGGTCGCTGGTGGGGGCGAGCTCGAGCGATTGCGGCTTGGCCGCCCCCATGCGCCGCGTGACCAGCCGCAAACATTGTGCGCGGTGCTCCACACCGGTGACGGTGCGCACGATGTTGCGCTCCTCGCTCCACAACTGGAGCAGGCAGCGGTCGTGCGACTCCGCGACCGAGTAGCGCGCCGTGCGCATGTCGAAGATCACGCGGCCGTCTTCGAGCAGCGCCGCGGCAGGGTGATCGGCGAGATAGGCCTCGATGATCTGCGCAATTTGTGTGGGAGTAGCGGCCGGCGCGGAGTCGCGGCGATCGGATCTAGCCCCGGCCTGCATGGCGTTCCTTACCAGCCCTTGCGCTGGCGCAGGCTTGCGATGTGAGCGACGTGATGGCGCGAGTGCCAGTCGTACATGGCAAGGTTGTGGGCGAGTGTCACTGGGCCGCGCTCGGGGTGATGGAAGCCCCTCTCGAAATCGGCTTCCGACATGGATTCGAGGAGTCCGACGAGCCGGGCGTGAAGCCCGCTCACGAAGTCGAGCGACGGTTCGATCGTCATGCGGGAATCGGGCAGGCGCGCCCACGCGGCTTCGTCGTAGGGCTTGATGGTGGGCCAATCTTCGGTGAGCGCGAGCTTGAAGCGCACGTAGGAGTTGGCGTGGCTGTCGGCAAAGTGATGCACGACCTGGCGCACGGTCCAGCCGCCATCGCGGTAGGGCGTGTCGAGCTGCGCATCGTTGAGGCCGCGGACAGCGGTGCGCAGGCGCTCGGGAAGCAGGCGCAGAGTTTCAATCTGTCCGGCGCGGACTGCGGGCGTGCTGGCAGCGGGTGGGGAAAACTTTCCGATCGGGTAGCGGAGATCGTCCTGGTCAGCCATGGCAAGACATTACCATGGCGCGGCTGGGAATGTTTGTGAGGATGAGCAGAACTCGGCCAATCGGATCGCGGAGCGAGGGTGGGACGCGCTCTGACGGGAAAGGGGCACGATACACATCACCCTTTGGCATGGCGGCGAGGGCCCTTACGGCTTGCAGGGAAGAGCGGGGACCGGCTCAGTGGGTGTAGTGATGATGATGGTAGTTCTGTTGGTGGTGATGGTGATGATGATGGTGGCGATGTCCCCAAGCGAGCGCGGGGGCGGCAAGGACCACGATCAACAACACACCGGCAAAAACCTTTTTCATGGGTTGAATCCTAGCACGAGATTTCGATCGCCTGACCGGTTCTGACCCTCTTGGTATCCAACATGCAACGAAAGTGGGATCCGGAAGGCCGTCGAGGAGCGATCCTGCGCGTCACTGGGTCAGACGCAACCGGCGTACACTGGGATTACGATGACGCATCCGGAAACTTCCCCAAACCCAAGTCACCGGAGATACTTCTATGAGAAATTCGGGCTGACGGCGCGGCTGCTGGAGCGCTGCCTGGGCGAGGCCTTGAGCGCCGGCGGCGACTACGCCGATCTTTACTTTGAGTCGGTTACGGCAACGGCGCTGGGCGTGGACGAGCAGATTGTGAAGTCGGCGAACCAGGGAACCAGCGCCGGATGCGGCGTTCGCGTGTTAAGCGGCGAGCGGACCGGCTACGCCTACACCGACAACCTGAGCGCGGAGCGGCTGCTGCATGCGGCCAAGACGGCGGCGCTGATCGCTTCAGGTCCTGCGAAGCAACCGGTGCAAGGCTTCACGGAGACGCGTGCGGCGGATTTGTATCCCGTGCCGCTCGGCGGATTCGACCTGGATCTGGCGGCGCGGCTAGAGCTGATCCTACGCGCCGATCGGGCGGCGCGCGCCTACGATCCTCGTGTCGTCCAGGTGCGCGCGAATTACAGCGAGGAGCTGCGGCGGATTTTGATTGCCGCATCGGATGGGGCCTTCGCCAGCGACACGCAGCCGCTCTGCCGGCTGAATGTGTTCGTGATTGCCAAGGACGGCGCCGGCAGCACCAGGGGCTCGGCGGGCGGAGGCGGCAGAGCCGGGCTCGATCAGTTTGTGGCGAGCAAAAGCCCCGAGAGCTTGGCGAGGGAAGCGGCGCGTGGCGCGATTCTGCAGTTGGGCGCGGTGCCTGCGCCGGCGGGCGAAATGCAGGTGGTGCTGGGTCCGGGCTGGCCGGGGATTCTGCTGCACGAGGCCGTGGGACACGGACTGGAGGCCGACTTCAACCGCAAAGGCACCTCGGCGTTTACCGGATTGATCGGGCGGCCGGTGGCGAGCTCGAAGGTGACGGTGGTCGACAACGGAACCATCGCCGGGCGGCGCGGCTCGCTGAACGTGGACGACGAGGGATCGGCGACGCAGGAGACGGTGCTGATCGAGGGCGGCGTGCTCAAGGGATATTTGTCCGACAAGCTGTCGGCGCGGCTGATGGGCATCGCGAACACGGGATCGGGGCGGCGCGAGAGCTATCAGTCGATTCCCATGCCGCGCATGACCAACACCTACATGCTGGCCGGCGACGACGCTCCCGAAGACATTCTGCGCAGCGTCAAGCGCGGGCTCTACGCGGTGAACTTCGGCGGCGGGCAAGTGGACATCACGAACGGCAAATTCGTCTTCTCGGCGAGCGAGGCGTATCTGATCGAGGACGGCAAGGTGACCGCGCCGGTGCGCGATGCAACGCTGATCGGCAACGGGCCGGAGGCGCTGAAGTACGTTTCGATGGTGGGCAACGACCTAAAGCTCGACGAGGGTATCGGCACCTGCGGCAAAGACGGGCAGAGCGTGCCGGTGGGCGTGGGCATGCCGACCATCAAGCTGGATCGGATGACGGTGGGGGGAACGGGAAGGTGACGCCTTCAGTTTCGCGATTTGCTTGGGCAGCCGGCCTGAAGATTCACCTGCATTTGGTTGCGGCATGAAGATGACAAAGGATCTCGTAGCGGCAGGGCGCGCATACTCGCGCGCAATTGATCGGGTGTTCTCAAGTCTGCCTGAAATGTCGTACACCGAAGCTCTGAGAGTCTTGCGACGGATCGAAGCCGAGCACGCCTCGTTGCTTTCAGGTCACCCAAAATTCGCTCTCGAACTCCGCCGGCGGACGGCAGAACGCACCATCGAACAGGCGCTGATCCATGAGTGCAGCATCACTGAATGCCGCAGGAAACTGTCTGCGGCGGAATCAGTTGGATGGAGCGACATCGACCGCCGCCTGCATTTTCATCTGATCTATGCGCGAGGAATGATTGCACGCGGGCACTACCGCGCCGCACGTGCGATTTCGACCGCTTGTACCGATACAATCCGTCGAGAGTTGGCGAAGATTGACCGGCTGCACCGAAGGCGAGGACGGAAGTATTTCATGGATTGGCTGAGACTGTTTGACCAGGTACTCGATGAGTTGGAAGCAGCGAAGAACCCGGGATTCGAAAGCCGATGGGACGCTGGAGGCGGCTTTCGCCGGCGCCAAGCGAACCGTCGCCTCTAAGCCGCCGCTAGTTGAATCTTGACCTTTCGCCCGAGCGCGGCGGCGATGTTCACAAGCGCGTCTAGTGAAAAGCGCGAGATTCGGCCTCGCAACAGATCGTTGATGCGCGGCTGCGCCACACCGCAGCGCTTTGCCGCCTCCGCCTGAGTCCAGCCGTTCTGCTTGATTATGCGGGCAATCCTCTCCATCATCTTGAAGCGCAATTCCAGATTGGCTGCTTCCTCCGGCGAATCGGCGATTGCGTCCCACACACTGTCGAATACTTGCCGCTTCTTCATTGGCGCCCTCGCATCAGTTGCTTGAATCGTTTCTTGGCGATTTCGTTGTCTCGATCCGGAGTCTTCTGCGTCTTCTTTTGAAATGCATGCAGCACATACACCTTGTCGATCAGCCGCGCCGTGTAGATTGCCCGGTAGGTACCGGAGCCGACCCAGATTCGAATCTCTACGACGCCCTGACCAATATCCGGCCGCGTCTTAAAGTCTTCGGGTAGGTTTCCTTCCTGCACACGTCTGATTTGGTAGCCCGTGGCCTGCCGGGCATCCTTTGGAAATTCGCTTATGGCCTTCAGCGAATTGCCGAGGAACTCAACCGGCTTCATAGGACGATTATATCCGAATCAATATAATAGGCAAGCGTCACTCGTGCTGGTAGGCTATTCCCATGAACCACGGAGGACACGCCATGACCTAGGTACGCAACTGCGGCCTGGAGTTTGTCATGAGCCGTTCCACTCGCCGCCCCTATGCGGCGATTACGGGCACAGGCAGCGCGAAGGACGATAAGCGCATGGCCCATCGCGGTGTCCGCCGCAAGCAAAGCCTCGCCTTGAAAACCTGCGCCGACTACGAGGACTTTCTTCCTCCTCATCGGCTTGAATGCGCCTGGAACAACACATATTGCTGGGGCCGCGACGGTGCGCAGTGCTACTACGGCGCGATGCGGCATTCTGCGGATGAACGGAGCCGGAATTACTACCGGAAGTTGCTGCGCAAGTAGGTGCAGGGCGTAACAGTCTACCGCAGTCGGGCACGGCGCTGCGCTGCACGCGGAGAAGATGAAAATGGCCCGCGAGTTGATCTGGTGCAGATATGTGCGGGCGGGGACGCCCGCACTACAGCCGGCCAGGAGGCCGGCGCTACAGCTCGCGCGGCTATTTTCAGGGCAGATCCTTCGACCCGCCGCCGACAGATCGCTCAGGATGACGGGTAGTTTCTCGAGGGTATTCCGAAAGCGACCTCTACGTGTGCAAGTTGTAATTCCGCGGGCCGGCCGTGACCATGCCGCTCTTTTGGCGGCCGTGGATGTACCAGCAACACCAGCCGGTCTCGTAGAGCTTCTTCTCGTCCGGGGCCTGGAGATCGGCATAGGCCACCTTGCCATAGAGATAGATTTTTTCCTCCCAATTCTCCACACGGCGCATTTGGTCCTGATTCCTGCAGATGGAGAGAACTTCATCGCGGCTGAACGACTTGATCCCCATGAATTCGCCCGGCAGCAGGATGGTGGAAGCGAGCGCGGAGGAGTCAGGCTCGCCATAGAGGGGATCGGGCGGCAGGTCCGACTCATCCTTTGCGAAGACGAGCCCCTCGGCAAGCGAGACGATCTTGGCGGGACCGCGTCCGCGATTGGTGGCCACCACGGAGAAGGTGTCGGGCGCGCCAGCCACCGGCTCGGCGGCGATGAGAATCCAGGGCCGGTCGGCGCGCGCCTGATTCTCTATGAATTGCAACGCAGCTTTGGCGGTTTCGGCGGCGGCCTGTGCCGTGGTTTCGGCATATCGGCTTTGGCGCTCGATTTTGTTCAGCGTGGAGATGGCGAGCCAGACACCCCCGTACGCGATCAGCACAAGAAGCACCACCGTCAGCCATTTGATGCGGTCCTGGAGGGACCACGGCTCCGGCGCCGGCGCAGGAGTGGCGATGGTAATGTGCGGAGTGGCCGTGGGGCATGGACCGCCATTGCATTCGGTTGAGCTAGGCGGGTTGGCGGCGCCGGTAGCCGCCGGATTGGCCGTCTCCGGCGCCGTGCTCCGCGCAGGAGAGGTGGTTTGCGCGGCGCACGCAACGGTGGCGAGCGCAGCGGCGAGCAGCAGCGCGCACGTAGCCCGGGCTTTCCGGCTCATTGCGCCAATGTAACACAACGCAAGCCACAGATTTCGAGGAGGTTGCACGGAAGGTAAACTTCGGTTACGAAAGAGGCAGCGGGGTTGGCGGAGTCGGCATCTCGTTGGCCTCCGGTCATCGCTCGCTATACCCCCACCGGGAACGGCTTGGGGCTGGACTCGTCGGTGTTCACGCCGGTGCGCCAGCGCTCGAAGCGGCCCTGCAGCAGGCTCATCAGGCCGGTATACCAGTAGCCGAAGACGAACAGGATGAGGAATGGCGCGGTGAAGAAGTTGTGGTTGGTAAAGGTGTAGACGATGGCGGCAAGAAAGTAGAGACCGAGCAGCAACTCGATCCAGGGCGTGAGCTTGAGGCGCTTGCGATATTTCGCGGCGTGCGATTTTTCTCCTTTTTTGGCCACGCGGTACTTGGGGGTGCGCACAAAAGCGCTCTTGACGCCGAAAAGCGCTTGCATGACGGCGATGGTGTTGGTGACGGTAAGGCCGATGCCGACTGCCATGAGAAAGGGAAGATAGTAGAACGTCCGCTTCCAGGTCTTGGGAAAGATTTCGCGTTCGCTCATCAGGTAAAAGACAGCGATGGAGAAGCTGGAAGCGGCGAACAGGGGGAAATCGATGATCAGCATCTGGAACCAGCCCTGGTAGAAGCGGCAGATCATGGCCGGCATCAAGAGCGCCGTCATGATTACCATGAGCGGATAGCTGAGATTGGCGGTGAGATGGTAGAAGGCTTCAATCTTATTGCGCAGCGGAGAGCGCGAGCGCCACACCTTGGGCAGAATCTTGATACTGGTTTGGATCAGCCCCTTGGCCCAGCGCGCCTGTTGGGTCTTGAAGGCCGTCATCTCGATGGGCAGCTCGGAGGGGCACTCGATGTCGGGCAGGTACTTAAACTTCCAGCCGGCGATCTGGGAGCGGTAGCTGAGGTCGGTGTCCTCGGTGAGCGTGTCGTGCTGCCAGCCGCCGCCGTCGTAGATGGCCTTGCGCCGCCACATGCCGGCGGTGCCGTTGAAGTTGAAGAACTCGCCGGCCCGGGCGCGGGCGCCGTGCTCGAGAACGAAATGGCCGTCGAGCAGGATGGCCTCGATCTGGGTCAGCATGCTGTAGTTGCGGTTCAGATGCGTCCAGCGCGTCTGCACCATGCCGATCTCAGGCTCGGCGAAGTGATGGATGACGCGCATGAGCCAGTCTGGCGGGGGGACGAAGTCGGCGTCGAAGATGGCGATGAATTCGCCTTTGGCGATCTTGAGGCCGGCATCGAGCGCCCCGGCCTTAAAGCCGTCGCGATTGGTGCGGTGGATGTAAACGATGTCGTAACCCAACGCAGCATAACGCTCGACGATGGAGGATGCGACGTCGCGGGTTTCGTCGGTTGAGTCGTCGAGCACTTGAATTTCGAGCTTCTCGCGCGGGTAGTCCATGCCGCAGACCGTTTCGATGAGCCGGTCGATGACAAATTGCTCGTTGAAGATGGGCAACTGGACGGTGACCATGGGCAGCTCTTCGAAATGCCGCGGCGGATCGGGCTCGTAGTTCTTGCGGAATTTGAAGTAGTGGTAGCACATGGTGTAGCGGTGGATGCCGTAGAACGAAAGAAGAATCATGACCGCGAAGTAAGGAATCAACATGCAGGCATCAAAGATGTTCCAGTGGTATAGGCCCTTGAAGGTCTGATCTGCATACTGCATCTTGAGGTAGTGGCGCAGGCCGCTCTGCGGCGCGAAGACGCAGCACGAGGCGATATAGCGAGCGACGCCTGCAAGGCGGCTGGCGGCGAAGAAAGAAAAGAAGAAGTCACCAAGCAAGGCTCGAACCACCATAAAGACAACTGCCCTCATTGTACGCGCGCGGGTGTGAACAGACTGCCCAGGTGGCGCGGCTTGCACGCGTGCAAAAGGCCCGCTTAGAGCTGCAACTTTTGTGTTAGCCGCTGCGCCGTGCTGTTGATTGCTCCGGCTCATGGGCCGCCCTAGAATCGACAGCATCCCGGTCTGGTTCCGCGGGTAAAGGGTCCCCATGAGACACGCCTGTCTGGCAATCGCAGCTCTTATGTTGATTTCGCAATCCGCTCGCACGCTCTCGGAGGATCGCGCGAAGGTGTTTCTCATTGGCACCTATCTGGGAGACGAGATGCAGCCCGACGGCACGAATGGAACCGGTTCGACTCTGCATCGCACTTACTACGTGAGAACCGACGACGGAACCTGGAGCCTGGTGACTTACGCCGACGGCGGAGATATGCTGGCGCACACTTTGGCCGTGATGCCAGTCCATTTCAGGAGCGAGAGGCCCAACCTGCTTGACACACTGAAACACGGCGAAAAGTTTGCTTTTCGCGCCGAACCCGACCGCCGCATCGGAGCCACCAAGAACTCATTTCATGTTTACATTCCGCGCGCCGACGATCCCAAAAAAGAAGATAAGTTCGACGCGGATTTCACTCCCATAACTGTGCCGGCACAAGCGCCAACCGACAATGTCAAGGCGATGTGCGACGCGCACCGATTCACGCCGGACCAGGAGAAGCAGTACTGCGGAAACCAGCCGGCACTGCCCGCCGATCAACCTACGAATAACCAAGCCACAAACAATTAAGCCCACACGGCGCTGCGACGCAGCATTGAACCGCCGACGCCGGCGGCGGAGGGATTCGAACCCACGCAATGCCAGGTAGGAAGCCTGGCGCCTTTCCGTTTGGCGACGCCCGCTCAAAAATGGTCCAGGAAGCGGGGGTTGAACTTGAGCCGTTCTGCGGGCGTCCGAGCCCGCAGACGAAATTCTGACCCTGAGCGAAGTCGAAGGGAAAGGACCTCTCGCGATTATCGATCACGTGCTCCGCCAACTGAGCTATCCCTGGATAAGAATGTTCGAACTGGTGCCGGGTGCAGGAGTCGAACCCGCGTAGCTTGCTTGTAAGACAAGTGTTCTTCCGTTGAACTAACCCGGCCCTTCTTCTACACAACTGGAGCGCGTGATGGGGCTCGAACCCACAGCCTTCGGCTTCGGACGCCGACGCTCAATCCATTGAGCTTCACGCGCATTTACAACACAACTGGGGCCGTCCGCGGGACTTCAACCCGCATCTTCATCGTTAGGACCGATGCACTCTCTGCGTTGAGCTAGAACGGCGAAAAGGATCTGGAGCGCCAGGCGGGACTCGAACTTGAGCCGTTTTGCGGGCGTCTGAGACCGCAGGCGAAATCCTGAGCGTAGCGAAGGACCCGGACGGCATTAGAAGTGCCGTGCCTCATCCATCTCGGCCACTGGCGCCCGGTTGGTGGAGCCGGTGGGACTTGAACCCACATTGGGATTTCTCCCCCTGATTAAAAGTCAGGTCTCTGCAGCCAATTCGAGTACGACTCCAATTTTGTGGGTCACCGGGAAGTCGAATTTAAGCCGCTTTGCGGGCGTCCGAGCCCGCAGGCGAAATCCTGAGCGGAGCGAAGGACCTCTCCGCTCACCCGACCTGGCTGACCCGCTGGTGGACGTGGTGAGAGTCGAACTTGAGCCGATTTGCGGGCGTCTGAGCCCGCAGGCGAAATCCCGAGCATAGCGAGGGATCTCCCCGCTTATAAGGCGCCGGCTACATACCAACCCAGCAGCTACACGTCCACGCAATCTGGTGGCTGCGGTCAGATTCGAACTGACTACCTTGCGCTTATGAGACGCCCGCTCATCCGCATGAGCTTCGCAGCCTTGGCGAGGGTGGGAGGACTCGAACCTCCGGGTCCGGTTTTGGAGACCGGCAGTGTAGCCACTTCGCTTACACCCTCATTTTCAAAGAGCAATAAAAAACCCGGCCTAAGCCGGGTCTGGTGCGTACCGCACAAAATGCACTCAGACCCTCAAGACACGACTCCCCAAATGACCCGCATGTTGGTCATTCTGACTATTTCGCGTTTGAAGGTGCTAAGCATTGCGTCGATTCACCGTCAGAACTTGCAATTTTAACTGTAGCACAATTCTGGAGCGCCCGGCAGGATTCGAACCTGCGTACACTTCGTTCGTAGCGAAGGCCATCGATCCTCTCTGGCACGGGCGCTCAAATTTGGTCGGGGAACTGAGAATTGAACTCAGACCACGTGCGCCCGAAGTACGGACGCCACGCAAACCACCATTCCCCGATGGCGCGTCAAGTGTTATTGACACAGACCGAGCCCGTCACTACACTTCGGGCAGTTTTTCCGTTGGTTGTTCGATAGGGAGTCGGCGCTTTCATCCTGCGAACGATACATCGGTCCGAGGTGTGGCCGTGCACGCACGAGGCATGGGCGTTGCCGCCGCAGTCGTTTCCGCGGTTCTGGCTTACTCCGCGTTCACTACTTGTGTGAGTTTTCCACTTTGCGCCCAGCAGCCGGTCAGTAGCAGCAGCGCAACCCTTGGCGCCGCCTTGCCCACCGACATACAGACCAAGCTCGACAAACTGCTTGAAGCACTGAAGGCGGCGCGGGCGACTGGCGATCCGCGGGCGGAAGCAAAAGCGCTCAACCGGGTCAGCGATGTGTATTTTTACACTTCGGATTTCAAGAAGGCGCTGGACGGGTACAACGAGGCGCTGGCGCTGGCCCGAGCGGGAAAGGATGCCTTCGAGGAGGCGGCCGCCTTGAATGGCATCGCAGACTGTCACCTGAGCATGTCGGAGAACAACGAGGCGAAGGAGGTATATCGGCAGGCTCTTGCCGCGGCCACAGCATCTGGCGACGTGCGGGGCCAGGCAGCGGCGCTTAGCGGCCTGGGATGGGCCAGCAACGCGATGGGCCAGAACCAGGAGGCGCTGGATTTCTATCGCCGGGCGCTTCCTCTGGCGCGAAAGGCGCTGGACCACGACGTGGAGGCGAGGGTGCTGCGGCGCATCGGCTTGGTCTACTACACGCTCGGAGACATGCAACAAGCTTTGAAGTATTACGAGCAAGCTCTGCCGCTCTTTCGCAAGGTACACGATCCCTATCGCGAGGCCACTGTGCTGAACGATCTCGGCCTGGTTTACTCGAACCTGGGAGAGAAACAGAAGGCACTGGATTACTACACGCAGGCCGAGCCGATCTTTCACCGGATCGGCGACCGGGAGAGCGAGGCCTTGACGTGGAAGGTCATCGGCCGAGTCTATGGCGATCTTGGGAAGAGGCAGACGGAGCTGGCGTATTACAAGAAAGCGCTGCCCGTGATACATGAAGTTGCCGACCTGGACAACGAAGCGGTGATCTTGAACGGAATCGGCCGGGTCTACAGCCTTCTCGGAGACAGGAAGCAGGCGGAGGATACCTTCAACCGGGCGCTGCCGCTGGCGAATGCGGCCAACGACCCCATGTTGAAGGCCGGCATCTTCGACAATATGATGCACGACCAGAGCGCTCTCGAGCCCGCGCTGGCGATCTTCTACGGCAAGCAGGCGGTGAACTGCGTGCAGCAGATGCGGGCCGATATCCAGGGCCTCGACAAGGATCTGCAGAGGAGATTTCTTGCCTCAAAGGACGACTATTATCACGATCTGGCGGACCTGCTGATTGCGCAAGGCCGATTGCCCGAGGCGCAGCAGGTGCTGGACTTGCTGAAGGAACAGGAGTACTCGGATTATGTGCGCGGCGACACGGCAGGCTCGCTGGGCACGCTCACGCTGACGCCCGCCGAGGAAAAGGCGGAGGAGGATTATCAGAAGTCGACCGCGCAGATTGTTGCGCTGGGCGAGCAGTGGGCAGAGTTGAAGAAGATTGCGTCGCGCACTGCGGAGCAGGAGAAGCAGTATCGGCAGCTCACCGACCAGGTCGACGCGGCCAGCAAGGGTTTGAACGACTACTACGCCCGTCTTTATGTGCTCTTGGGGAAGAACAGCGACGCCAACCAGCAGGTGGCCGACGTGAAGGGGGACGTGAGCCTGCTGGAAGACCAGCTTGCCGAGACGCCGCACACGGTCGCGCTGTACACGATGGTCACCAGCGACCACTACCGGGTGATTGTAATTACCGCGACGGCAACGGTTGCGCGGGAGTTTGCTGTTTCCGAAAGAGAGCTCAACAAGAAGGTCGCGGAGTTCGAGCAGGCGCTGCGTTCTCCGGCAAGAGATGCAAAGCCGCTGGCGCAGGAGCTGTACAGAATCCTCATCGGCCCGGTGAAGGCGGACCTGGACCAGGCGCAGGCATCGACGCTGGTGTGGTCGCTGGACGGCGTGCTGCGCTACGTGCCGATGGCCGCGCTCTACGACGGCAAGCGGTACCTGGTGGAGCACTACAACACGGTGACGATTACGCCGGCGAGCATCGCACACCTATCGGAGCAGCCGGACGTGAGCAAACTGACGGCAGCGGCGATGGGGATTTCCCGCAAGTACGAAGACGGCCTGCCCCCGCTGCCGGCGGTGGTGGGAGAGCTGGACGACATCGTGAAGGATGCGCAGGTCGAAGCGGCTCACGGAGTGTTGCCGGGGACGATCCTGCTGGATGGGCAGTTCACCGAGAAGGCGATGGAGAACGAACTCGACGGCCAACATGCGGTGGTGCATATCGCCAGCCACTTTGTGTTCAAGCCCGGGGACGACAGCCAGTCCTATCTGCTGCTGGCGGGAAAGGAAGAAGCCGGCGACGGATATCACCTGACGGTGGCCGACTTCCGCGACAACAGGAATCTGGCTCTTCGTCATACCGATCTGCTGACGCTTTCGGCGTGCGAGACGGGGATGAGCGGCAACGCGAGCAATGGCCGGGAAGTGGATGGGCTGGGGACGACGGCGCAACTGAAAGGAGCGAAGGCGGTGATCTCGTCGCTATGGGAGGTGAACGATTCGAGCACCGGGGAACTGATGGCTGACTTCTACCAGCGCTGGGCCGATGGCGGCGGCAAGGTGACCAAGGTGGAGGCGCTGCGGCAGGCGCAGTTGGATCTATTGCTGGGAAGGGCGAGGCCGCAATCGAGCGCGAGTGGCAGAGGAGTTGGTTTCGCAGAGAACGAACCCGGCGGCGAGGGCGCGCTGACCGGCTATGCACATCCCTATTATTGGGCGGCCTTCGTGCTCATGGGGAATTGGCGTTAGCCGCTCTCTCAATCGTCGCGAGCCGGGTCAGGCCGTCGAAGGAAGTGGGATGCATCCTTTGGTTCCAGCCGATTCCAGAGCGGCTGAAGGCAGCAATCTGGAGGTCGGGAGCCGCCGGGCCGAATCCGATCGGAGACTGGCGCTAGAAGGTTTGGGCGAGGATCTCCCGGGAGGGCGGATCCAGGCGGAAGAGGGTCGAAGTCGCCACCGATTGGCACCGTTTTGCGCCGCGAGGTTTTCGGGTTTTGCCGGGTTTCCTCCTATTTTGTAGCTGGAAACAGCGGGTTTCATACCCCCCAGGGGTATGGAGAAAAAATCATTTATTTATTTTCTGCCGCGGACCCGGTTCGGAGCGCAGATTCGCGCGGCGGCGAAGGCCTGGCAGTCTGCTCATAAGGAGAGTATGCGCTGAAGCGGGGTAAATCTCTGCAAAGTGCGGGGACAAGGGACCGAGGGAACAAGGGGTCGAGAAATCAGTAAGTTAGGGCGCGGGGGTAGCGTTTTTCGGACGAAGAAAGCTTGACAAGGGAGAGCGGGGGAAAAGGGCAGGGAACAAGGGAACGAGGGAGCAAGGGAACGAGGGAGCGAGGGAGCTTGGCGGGTTGGCGCGAGCTGGGAGGTTTCAGCCCTCGCAGGCGGCGATCACTTGTGGAGGACGGATACGAGGCTGCCGACGCGATTACCTGGTGTAGTGGGTCATGTAGATCACCGATTATC
>Ga0187784_10000973_pt1 | contig 22189 bp, 23 predicted proteins | sample 1015_SJ02_MP15_2_FD_132964 | JGI IMG/M metagenome (GOLD analysis project Ga0187784, IMG submission 132964) | Tropical peat soil microbial communities from peatlands in Department of Meta, Colombia - 1015_SJ02_MP15_20_MG | ecosystem: Environmental > Terrestrial > Soil > Wetlands > Peat | place...
CCGCCAGGCGGTGATGCGGGAATGGGGAGAACTCGGAACCTTCGACCTGCATGCGGCGACCAAGTCACTGGACACCGCCGCAAAGGTGCATGATTGTATCGGCCGGCTGCTGGCAGACCTCGTTTTACAAGGGGTCGCCGCGGCGGGGGATGAGGCGAAGGACAAGACGACTCGATGACGACTGGGGCTGGACTGCGTGGCGGCGCCTCCTGTGGCTTGGCGCTCGCTGCGGTGTTGCTGGGGGCGGCGCTGCCGGCACGGGCGCAAGACGGGGCGCAGGACAGGGCGCAGGACAGGGCGCAAGACACGCAGTGCACGGCGCCACGCGAGGCCAAGAGCCTCGAGCACGCGCCGATCCACTTCCGCGAACGCATCGCCAAGGGCTTGCCGCTGAAGATCGTCGCAATCGGCTCCTCCTCGACCTTCGGCACCGGCGCGTCGTCTCCGGACAAGAGCTATCCGAGCCGCCTCGAGGCCGAGCTGAAGGCGCGCCTCCCCGGCCTTCCGATCACCGTGCTCAACAAGGGCATCGGCGGCGAGGAAGCCGGCCAGATGGTCGCGCGCTTCGACGCCGACGTGCTCGATGAGGCGCCCGACCTGGTGCTGTGGCAGGTCGGCAGCAACTCGGTGCTCGCCAATCATGATGCGCCGGGCACGATCGTGCACGAGGGCGTCGAGCGGCTGAAGGCGAGCGGCACCGACGTGATCCTGATCAACCAGCAATATGCGCCGAAGATCATCGACAAGGGCGATCTCGCGCTGCATGCGGTCGACGCGATCGCGGCGGCGGCAAGCGACACCGGGGTCGGGCTGTTCGACCGCTTCGCCACCATGCGCTACTGGCACGACGGCGAGAACATGGGCTTCGACCAGTTCGTCACCGCCGACGGCGTGCACATGAACGACTGGGGCTATGGCTGCATCGCCAAGCTGCTCGCGGCCGAGCTGCTCGACGGCACGAGCCGGCCCGCCGCCACCGCGAAGGTCAGCGCGACGCCGACCGCGATCAAGTAGTCTCGCGAAGAGATCAACGCGTTCCTAAACCTTGTCGAGCGCCTGCAGCAGGTCCTCGCACACGTCGTCGGGGTGCTCGAGGCCGCAAGACAGCCGCACCATTCCGTCGCTGATGCCGAGCTCGGCGCGCGCGGCCGGGCCGATGCGCTGATGCGTCGTCGTCGCCGGATGCGTGATCAGGCTTTTCGCGTCGCCGAGATTGTTCGAGATGCGCACGAGCTTGAGCGCGTCCTGGAAGCGGAACGCGCCGGCCTTGCCGCCCTTCACCTCGAACGCGACCAGGGTCGAGCCGCCGCGCATCTGCTTCTGCGCCACCTTGGCCTGCGGATGGTCCGGGCGGCCCGGATAGATCATGCGCGTGACTTTCGGGTGGTCGACCAGCGCCACCGCGACCGTTGCGGCAGTGTCGGTCTGGCGCCGCACCCGCACGCTTAAGGTCTCGAGCCCCTTGAGCAGGACCCAGGCGTTGAACGGCGACAGCGACGGACCGGTCTGGCGGATCAGATTGTGCACGTGGTCCTGGATGAATTTCTCCGAGGCCAGCACCACGCCGCCGAGGCAACGGCCCTGCCCGTCGATGTGCTTGGTCGCCGAATAGACCACGCAATCGGCGCCGAGCGTGAGCGGCGACTGCCACAGCGGGGTCGCGAACACGTTGTCGACGACCAGCGTGGCGCCGGCCTTGTGCGCGATCTTGGCGACCTCGGCGATGTCGACGACGTCGAGATTGGGATTGGTCGGGCTTTCGAGGAAGAACGTTTTCGTGTTCGGCCGCACCGCGTTCTTCCACTGCTTCAGGTCGGTGCCGTCGACCAGCGTCGAGGTGACGCCGTAGCGCGGCAGGAAGTCCTCGACCACGTAGCGGCACGAGCCGAACAGCGCCTTCGCGGCGACGACGTGATCGCCGGCCTTGACCTGCCCGAGCAGCGCGACCGTCACCGCCGCCATGCCGGTCGCGGTCGCGCGCGCGGCCTCGGCGCCCTCGAACGCCGCCATGCGCGCCTCGAACATCGCGACCGTCGGATTGGCGAAGCGCGAATACTGGTAGCCCGGCTCCTCGTTCTTGAAGCGCCGCTCCGCCTGCGCCGAGCTGTCGTAGACATAGCCCTGGGTCAGGAACAGCGATTCCGAGGTCTCGCCGAACTCCGAGCGCAGCGTGCCGGCATGGACTAGGCGGGTCTCGGGGCGATAGCGTGACGCGGGCATGGACGGACTCCTCGCGACCCGACAAAAAACCCGGCCGGGGAAATCCCCATAGCCGGGTCGCGGTCGCTTGCGTCCCCGGCCTTTTAGCACCCTTGTTTAACGTGGCGGCAAGCCGGCCGGCTCAAATGACCACGGGATAACGAGGCTCTTATCGCGGCGCTCGCCTTCCCGTCAAGAAGGCCGTCCGCTAGTTCTCCTCGGGCATGACCGATCGAGGAATTCTTCCCGACCGCATGATCGCGGCGCTGACGAGATCCGGTGGGATTTCGCCTGCCTATGCCTACGCGGGCGACCAGATCCAGCCTGCCAGTCTCGATCTGCGCCTCGGCAACACCGCGTACCGCGTGCGCGCAAGCTTCCTGCCCGGTCACTCGAGCGTCGCCGAGCGCCTCGCGCCGCTCACGCTGCACGAGATCGGCCTTTCCGACGGCGCGGTGCTCGAGACCGGCTGCGTCTACATCGTGCCGCTGATCGAGAGCCTCGCGCTGCCCGCAGAGATCGCGGCGTCGGCCAATCCGAAGAGCTCGACCGGACGGCTCGACGTGTTCACGCGCGTGATCACGGACCGGGCGCGCGGCTTCGACCGCATCGAGGCCGGCTATCACGGGCCGCTCTATGCGGAGATTTCGCCGAAGACGTTCCCGGTGCTGGTGCGCGAAGGCGCGCGGCTCTCCCAGCTGCGCCTGCGGCGCGGCCATGCGGCGCTCGACGCCGAGGAGCTCGCCGCGCTGCACCGGCGCGAGCGGCTGGTCGACGCCGCGGACGCCGACTTCGAGGGCGGCATCTCGGTCAGTGTCGACCTGCTGGGACTCCCTCCCTCGCATCGCCCGTCAAAGACGGGCGTGAACGCGCTGTCGCCGGGGGAGGGCAGCGGTGGCGGTACCGCTCGCGAAGGCAACCTGATCGGCTATCGGGCCAAGCGCCACACCGGCGTGATCGACGTCGAGTGCCGCGCGGCCTACGAGATCGCGGATTTCTGGGAGCCGATGCATGCGCGCCGCGACGGCACGCTCATCCTCGATCCGGACGAGTTCTACATCCTCGCCTCGAAGGAGGCGGTGCAGGTGCCGCCCGACTATGCGGCCGAGATGGTGCCGTTCGATCCGCTGGTCGGCGAATTCCGCGTGCACTACGCCGGCTTCTTCGATCCGGGCTTCGGCTATGCGGGCGCCGGCGGGCAGGGGAGCCGCGCGGTCCTGGAAGTGCGCTCGCGCGAGGTGCCGTTCATTCTCGAGCACGGCCAGATCGTCGGCCGGCTCGTCTACGAGAGCATGCTGGCGCGCCCGGATACGCTCTACGGCCAGGCCATCGGCTCGAACTATCAGTCACAGGGGCTGAAGCTGTCGAAGCACTTCAGAGCATGATCCCGAAAAAGCCTGCCCCGGACTTGATCCGGGGTGGGTGCCGGTTTTCGGACAAGATCATGCTCCAAGGATCTAAGCATGACGCGCTTTCGTGTCACCTTTGGTTGGCGCGCAGCTTGTACAGCTTGATACCCTGCACGGCTGTTTCAGCCTTCAGGCGCACGAAGCTCAATCTTGCGTCTTCCAGATCCTGCGGGGACGAGTGGCCTGCGGTCCGCATCAGCAGCAGAGACTTTGCCGTCGGCCAGGACAAGCCGCCAGCCTTGGCGGCGATCAAGAGCGTGTCGGTCGGCTCGTCCACGAGCAGGCGGCTGGCGGCGTCGATCGACAATCGGTTCAGCGCGGCGAGGGCAACGACGGCTTCCTCGAATTTCTCGGCCTTGGCGAATTCCAGCACCGCTTCATCGCCGAGCGCCGCGGCCTTCACCATGGCAGCCACGGTTTCCTTGGCCCGCGAATAGTCGCGCGGCTTGGCTTGAGCCGAGTCCTGCGACGCCTGCGCCATCGCCTCCCGGATACGCGCGGCCAGCCGCGGGTTGTTAGCGGCCAGTCGCAGTCGGACCGGCTCCGGCACGATCGCGGCGAGCGTTCGCAGGTGTCGCTGCGGGATGTCCGGCCGCACGACGACGCACTCGGCGACCCGCGGATCCTCGGCGGCGAGGCCGACGAGCGTTTCGAACCCCTTCTCCGAAACGCGCGCGGACTCGTTGCCGGCAACCGTTCGCGCGACACGTGCATCGCCGCGGCTCAGCAGGACGTCGGTGACCTGCTCGCTGAGCGATCGGCGAGCCGCAATCGCCTGCATGTGGTCTTGGCTCTTCGCCGCAGCCAGCGCGGCCAGTTGGGCATCGTTCAGGCGCCTCGACCCTGTCAGGATCGGCTTTGCGACCTCGATCGCGTCATCCGCGGCAAGACTCGCGACGATATTGATCGGCGCATTGTCGATTGCCGCGAGACGCTGGGACAGCTCGGCCCGCGTCGAGACGTCGGTCTCCTTCGCCAGTCCGCCGAGCACGCTGTCGAACAGGGCAACCTGCTCTTCCTTGTACTGCGGGGCATTGCCGACGAAGAGATCGGTGACTTTGCGCAATGTTTCATTGCGCCGCTCGCTCGAATGCGACGCGACCGCGGCTTCGATGTCGGCCGCAAGGGCGGCAATGCTCATGACAGCACCGCAATTCCGGACGTCAAAAATGCATGGAATATAGTCGGCGGGCGTTAAGAACGGGTTTACTGTCGTCTCTCGCGCGAGGCCCGACCGTCGGCCGGCTCGCCTACGAGAACATGCTCGCGCGCCCGGATACGCTGCGCGGCCAGGGCATCGGCTCGAACGATCAGGCGCAAGGCCTGAAGCTGTCGAAGCACTTCAGAGCACGATCCCGAAAGGGCCTGCTTAAGGCGTGAGGCGGCCCCACGGCTCGCTCGACAACGCCTCGCGCGCCGCCTCCTCGCGAGACGCCTCCTTGCGGGCTGCCTTGCCGCGCGAGGCCTCGCGCGCGGGGGGACCCATCAGCGTGTCCCACATCATCATCGGAAGCACCATGAAGAACAGATAGGGCATGTGGCACCTCTTGGGCCGGAGCAGCCACGATTAGCGCGAATCTTCTGAAAATATCGGCGCGCGGATGCGCTTGATTTGAGCGATTGCGTTAACCACGCGGGGCGCGCAGAGCGCGCGCGACGAAAAGGCCCCGCCGGGGCCTTTTCGTCTGCGTGACGCCTGATGTCACGCGGTCCGCTGCTCCTCGTTGCGTGTTTCGTCGCGTTGCTTATCTTGCGCGCCGCGCAGAAACGCGAACGTATCCATCAGCGCAAGCGGCAGAACCATCCAGAACAGGAAGGGCATGACGCACCTCGCGTTCGCCCGCCGTCTTCGCCGGAGTAAACGCGCGAGCGCGGCCGTCGTTCCGCGGAAGTTCCGGCGATACATGCAGATGGGCCGCTGACGATTCCGGCGCAGCTCGCGCCGCCGCCGGATCTCGCGCGCAGGGCTATCATCCCGGTCCGGCAGGGCTTAGGCTGAGCAAGGGAGAGAACGCCATGACATTTGCCCGCCGCGCCTTCTTGCGTCTGGTCGCGGGCGCGAGCCCGTTGCCGGTCGTCGCGCGCATCGCAGCCGCCGCGACCAACGAGGGCAGCAAGCCCAACGATCTGCCGGACGTGCTCGAGACCACGCAGACCGAGGGCCTTGCCACCGGCTTCATCTTCACCGAGGGGCCGTCGTGGCATCCCGAGGGCTACTGGTATTTCGTCGATATCAGCCAGAACAAATTGTTTCGCATGACGCCCGGCAAGCCGCCGGAGGTCGTCGCGACCACGCTCGGCGGAAACGGCACGACCTTCGACCTGCAGGGCCGCTTGATCATCTGCGAAGGCGACGGCCGGCGCGTGTCTCGCCTCGGTGCGGATGGCAAGCTGGAGGTGCTGGTCGACAACTACAAGGGCGGCCGCTTCAATCGCCCCAATGACGTGATCTGTCACTCGAACGGCTGCCTTTACTTCACCGATCCGGACAAGCGCCGCGCCTATCAGGAGCGCGAAATTCCGGGTCCCGCCGGCGACAACAATCTGTGGGATGGCGCGTGCGTCTATCGACTGGCCCCCGACGGCGGCATCAGCGTGCTCGCGTACTGCGAATACCCGAACGGGCTCGCGCTGTCGCTGGATGAGCGCACGATGTACGTGGCGAACACGCGCTCGTCGAAATACATCCACGCGATCAAGCTCGACGCCGACGGTCGCATGATCGCCCGCAGCATCTTCGCCGACATGAACGAAGGAACGGAGCCGGGCATACCCGACGGGCTGAAGGTCGACAGCCTCGGCCGGGTCTATTGCACCGGCCCCGGCGGCATCTGGGTGTTTGCGCCGGACGGAAAGCGCGTCGGCATCATTCGCTGGCCGGAGCAGGCGGTGAACTTCGCGTTTGGCGGGGGCGACCTGCGTACGCTCCTGTGCTGCGCCTACACCTCGGTCTACACGTTGCGCACCAAGGTGCCGGGCAATCCGCATCCCTGGTACAAGCTGCGTCGGACCTGAGGCCGCCGGACCGAAGCACGCGGCGGAGCGGCCGCCCCGGCGAAACACGACTCGTACGAGCTGCGCTATAGGGCGACCGCCCGGCGCGCGGGTAGTACCGCGCAGATACGGCGCGGAGAATGACGTATGGATGAAGTGCTACCACATCCTCGGCCGTGCCGGCGAGGAGCGCGATAACCCGTAGAGTGCTGAGCATCAGCGCGCGGGCGCGGCGACTAGAGCAAGATGAATTGAGTTTGAATCGACGGCGCCATTTTTGCCCTCTCCCCTCGTGGGAGAGGGCATCGCAGGAATCTCAGCGGACTCGGTCGGGAGAGGGGGACTCTCGATCTGCTCAGTATGCGGAGAGTCCCCCTCTCCCGATCCTCTGCGTTGAACCGTTGAGTAGCCCTCTCCCACGAGGGGAGAGGGCACAACAATGCACTCCGCTGCCACCGCTTCCGCTAGCAGAATCGGGCGAACCTAAATTCATCGCGCTCTGGCGGCGACGTAGTTGGCGCTTAAGGCTCACAAGTCACGTGCTGGAGAATCATCTTTCTGGACTTGACCCTTCTCCAGCCGCTCAAGTTGTTTCGCTCGCGCTCTCAGTCCATCGTCGAGAAGATAAATGAGCTCTAGTGCCCCGTGGCGCCGCTCCGCCATGTTGAACGCGGTCGGCGCGATGCCGTAGTGATCAGCGACGGTGTTCATGAGTTTTGCCATCAGCTCCAGCGACTCTTTGACTTGTTTTCGACTTCCGCCTTCCAGCACTTCAGCCGTGCCGCTGTCGAGCGCGAGCTCGAGATCCAAGTGAGCGATGCGCTTGTTGCGCCACTGCTTCGCATATTTCGTCTGTGCAACAATCTCGTCTATGAGGCCCGCGACCCCTTTCTTGAATTCCGCGTCTTGAATTAGGTCACTGAAATTGCGGAACGTGAGGTTCGCCTGTCCTCCAGTCACGGGTTGATCCGTGAGCTTCGCAATATGCAGGAGCGTCGCTGCCCACAGCTCGTCCTGTAGCATGCGGAAGAACGCGGGACTCGCGTCGTTCAGCAGCCGGACGCGCTCGGGCTTAGTCCCGAATAGGATAACGTACTCGGCCCAGTTTGCATGCAGATATGCCAACTCTTGCCAAAGTTGCGAGAATTGCTCGCCAAGCTCCCTTCCCATCTTCTCTATGTGTTGGCTCTTGGCTTCCTCGGCTGTTAGGTGAGCCATGCCACGTCTCACAGTCGGAGTTTACTCAGAATAAGACGATTCCGCCGTCGGCTAACGAAAGAGGTCGGATACGCGAGCATGGACGATGCCGTGCTCAACGGCCTTCCTGGCCTTCGCGTGCAAGACCTCTGGCAGCGGAATTTTCCGCAGCAGCGCGTCGCTGATATCGAGCCCATCCATACATATTACTTTGCGAGCGCGCCCGAACGCGATGAGCCCGTCTTCAGTAAAACCGCTATAGCTGACGAAGAGGCCACGCGCCCATGCGGCCCGATTGTCTACTTTTCCATGGAAGGAATGGAGGTCTGCCACCCCCGTCTTTTCGTTTTGCCACTTCGCCTCGAGGAGGTATGTCTCGCCGTATAGCAAGAAGCTGCCGTCAATCTGCTCGCCGGTAACGCGAAAGGCCTTCTCGGGTTCGAGGCCGAACGCATTGAACATTTTCAGTAGGAATTTCTCGAACTTGTAACCGCGCTCTTGGGGCGGCCGGTCCGTTAGGGACACGAGCGCCTGGTGGATTACATCGTACTTTACCTTCGAATAGTCAGGGCCGCTGAAAGCGGCCTCTTTCGTTGGCTCGGGCTTGTCGCCAAGACGCGCGCGCAGTTCGTCGAATCGCCCCTTCGCATTGGCAACAGTTTCTGCCATTCCAGAGCGATTCAACTGTACCTGCCGATGCTCCCAAAGCGCTTTAAGAGTTTTGAGAGCCAGCGGTAGCCCGACCGTCCGAAGGAAAAAGCGGAGCCGCTTTCCTTTTGAGGTACCTTCAACTGACCACTTTAGGTCGTCGATATCGACGCCAATCTCCTCACGAAAGAATGTCGCGAATCGAGCATTCGAAAAATCGAGCACGTAGCCATCCTTGATAAACAAGTCGTCGACCGTGAGCATGTCCCGGGCGCGTAAGGTCGGTGACGTATGGGTCTCAGGCATCGCAATTCCCCGTCCCGTCTAGGGTCTAAAAGCCGACCAGCTAGCATTCGCCATCGGTCGCGTTCCCTTGTGCATATAGGGAGCGCTGATGGGTCGTGCAGAATGTTCTCGATGCGTTCTTATAGTTGAAAGAGAGAATTATAGTACGCCGCAGGTAGGCTCATGGTGTCAGCGTGAGCGCATGGTTGATCAGAAACCGGGATCGCTGCCGCGTGAGCAACGGAAGGTTCGCCTTGAGGCAGTGTGCTCTCGCTTGCTACACTTGCGTCGTTCCCGTGCGCGGGCGGCGCCTGTTGCTTTGCAAAGAGTCGTCCAAGCTATTGAGAACGCGGGCGTAGTTCAGTGGTAGAACGTCAGCTTCCCAAGCTGAATGTCGTCGGTTCGATCCCGATCGCCCGCTCCATTTTTTGACGTGCCGCCGCGGCGATGCGCGGGTCGGTCGATCCGCCGCAAACGCCGCGCAGAAGAACCGGGGAGGGGCGCCCTGTCTAGCGTCAAGGTCAAGGTCGATCGCGACCGCTGCCAGGGACACGCGCGCTGCGCGGCGCTGGCGCCTGAATTGTTCGCGCTCGACACGCTCGGCAACGCGCAGGAGATCGGCGACGGCGCGGTGCCGGACGCGTTGATCGAGAAGGCCTATCTGGCAAAAGCCAATTGTCCCGAGCTCGCCATCGAGGTCACCGAGACATGAGCAGGCCGCCGGTCAGTAGCTGGAGCAGCGATTTCGACCACCTCGACCCGCAATGGATCGAGAACCCCTATCCGATCTGGGAGACGCTGCGCGCGCAGTGCCCGATCGCCCATACCGAGCGCTATCGCGGCGTCTACTTTCCGTCGACTTACGAGGACGTGCGCGCGGTCGCCTACGACACCGAGCATTTCTCCTCGCGCCGCATCATCGTGCGCGAGACCCCGCCGCCGCGCATTCCAGCCCCGCCGATCACCTCCGATCCGCCCGAGCATCGCCCGGCGAAGAACCTGCTGCTGCCCGCTTTCACGCCCGACGCGATCAAGCGCCACGAGCCGCACGCGCGCGCGATCTGCCGCCGGCTGATCGAGCGCTTTGCCGACCAGGCCGGTTGCGACGTCGCGGTCGATTACGCCCAGGAGATTCCGGCCCGCATCATCGCGCACATGCTCGGCCTGCCCGACGACGAGGGCGATCGCTTCCGCCTGTGGATCCACGAGATCCTCGAGCTCGGCATCACCGAGCCGGCCGCGCTGATGCGCGCGATCGGCGCGAGCTCGAAATACTTCCAGGCCGAGGTCGAGAAGCGCCGCGCGCAGCCGACCGACGACCTGATCAGCTATCTGGCGCATGCGACGATCGACGGCGCCCCGTTGAGCGAGGATCATCTGCTCGGCTCGCTGCGCCTCATCCTCATCGCCGGCATCGACACCACCTGGAGCGCGATCGGCGCGTGCTTCTGGCACCTCGCGCGGCACGCGGAGGATCGGCGGCGCCTCGCGGCCGATCCCGCCCTGATCCCGACCGCGGTCGAGGAGTTTCTGCGCGCCTTCGCGCCGGTCACCATGGCGCGCGAGGTGATCAAGGAGACGACGATCAACGGCTGCCCGTTCAAGCCGGGGCAGATGGTGCTGTTGTCGTTCCCGGCGGCAAACCGCGACCCGGCCGTGTTCCCGGATGCCGAGCGCGTGGTGATCGACCGCAAGGAGAACCGCCACGCTGCGTTCGGGCTCGGCATTCATCGCTGCATCGGCTCGAACCTCGCCCGCATGGAGATCACGGTCGCGCTGCAGGAGTGGCTCGCGCGTATCCCCGAGTTCCGGCTCGATCCGTGCGCGACCGTGACCTGGTCGGAGGGCACGGTGCGCGGTCCGCGCCGGCTGCCGGTGCTGTTCTGACCACCGGCCCCGGCCTCGCGGTGGCCGGTTGCCGAAGGCGCCCGCGCGGCCTATCTAGTGCGTGATCCCGAAAAGTGGAGACCGGTTTTCGGATAAGATTACGCACCGACGAAAGAAAAAAGCTAGACTATGCTTCTCCTTGGTAGAAGCATAGTCTAGCTCGAGATTCCGGGATTTGGGCCGCCATGCCGCAAGCCGCGATCGAGCAACCTCGCGCCCTGTCACGCCCAGCCGTTGCGGCCGCAGCCGTTGCGGTGGCGCTGATCGGCGCGACGCTGGCGCTGTGGGCGCACTACGGCACCACGGTGTTCTTCGAGACGATCGCGGCCGGCATCGCGGCCTGCTTCTAGTGCATGATCCCGAAAAGTGGAAACCGGTTTTCGGAAAAAGATCATGCACCATAAAAAGATAGCGACGAGTCTGATTCGACTTCGTCGAATCAGACTCTAGCGCGCACCAACGAAAGAAGAGCCTGACGCATGAGCTCGCGCTCGACCCGCCTGCTGCTGATGCTCTCGGCGTTCGTCGCCGGGCTCATCCTATGCTTCTCGGTCGTGCTGCTGGTGACCGATCGCGCCGGCGCGCCGATCATCGCGGCGCCGGCGATCGGCGGGCCGTTCAAGCTCACCGACCAGAACGGCAAGACGATCACCGATCAAGACCTCAAGGGCCATCCGTTCCTGGTGTTCTTCGGCTTCACGCACTGCCCGGACGTCTGCCCGACCGCGCTCGCCGACATCTCGGACATCTTCGACAAGCTCGGGGGTGACGCCGACAAGGTCAATGCGTTGTTCATCACGGTCGATCCGGAGCGTGACACGCCGCAGGCGCTGAAGGACTACCTGTCGAGCTTCAACGCGCGCCTGATCGGCGTCGGCGGCGATGCCGACGCGCTCGCGGCGGTCGCGAAGGCCTATCGGGTCTACTACAAGAAAGTCCCGCTCAAGGACGGCGACTACACGATGGATCACACCGCGATCGTCTATCTGATGGACAAGAACGGGCAGTTCGTCGCGCCGTTCAGCCTGAAGCGGCGGCCCGAAGAGGCGGCGGCCGATCTGCGGCGCTATTTCTGAGCCGCGTGCAAAGCTTTCCCGGAATTCCATTTGGTCTATAAGCGGCCCCGCGCCGGGCTTTTCGGCGCCAGTCCGCGAATCGTCAGTCTTGCACCGGAATGAGACGAAGTCTTTGTAATCGCAGCGGAATGACCCGATTTGGCGCCCTCGCGGTGCTGTTCGGGGTCGCGCTGTTTGGCCTCGCGCCACGGAGCACGGCGCAGCCCGCGCAGATGGGCGCGGCGCAGCCCGCCGCGCCGGTCGCGGTGCCGGGCTTCTGGGACCCGCGGCGCCGGCCCGAGCGGCCGGACACCTCGCGCATCTCGCAGATCCGCTTCCTCACCGAGTTCGACTATCCGCCGTTCAACTATGCGGGGTCGGACGGCAACCCGGCCGGCTTCAACGTCGAGCTCGCGCGCCTGATCTGCGAGGAGCTGAAGCTGCAATGCACGATCCAGCTGCGCCGCTTCGATACGCTGCTGCAGGCGCTCGGCGAGAACCGCGCCGACGCGGTCATCGCCTCGCTCGCCGTGACGCCGGAGACGCGGCTGCGCGTCGATTTCAGCGATCCCTACTACCGCGCGCCAGCGCGTTTTGTCGCGCGCCGTGACTCGACGCTGCGCGATGTCGTCCCCGAGGGGGTCGAGGGCAGGAAGATCGCGGTCGTTTCGCGGACCGCGCATGAGCAGTACCTCAAGGCCTTCTTCACCGAGGCGGAGCTGAAACCCTATCCCAACATGGAGGCGGCGCGCGAGGCGCTGCGCCGGGGCGACGTCGACCTCTTGTTCGGCGACGGGGTCGCGCTCGCGTTCTGGCTCAACGGCACGGACTCGGCAAGCTGCTGCAAGTTCGTCGGCGGCGCGTTCACCGAAAGCCACTATTTCGGCGAGGGCGTCGGCATCGCGGTCAAGCGCGGCAACGATACGCTGCGGCTTGCCTTCAACTGGGCGCTGTTCCGGATCTGGGAGAAAGGCCGCTTCACCGATCTGTGGCTGCGGTATTTTCCGATCAGCCCCTTTTGACCGCGCGGCAGTTCGCGTTGGTGCATGATCCCGGAGCAGGTCCGGGCCGGGTTCCACTTTTCGGAAGCATGCACTAGTTTGCGCGCGTTTTTCGGAGATTTTCGATGTCGGTCGCCGAGGCCATCCTGTCGCTGCGCGAGCTTGCCGAGAATTCCAACGCCTGGCCGTTCGAGGAGGCGAGGAAGATCGTCGCGCGCCTGAAGCGCAAGCCGAAGGACGAGGTCGTCTTCGAGACCGGCTACGGCCCCTCCGGCCTGCCGCATATCGGCACGTTCGGCGAGGTCGCGCGCACCACGATGGTGCGCCATGCCTTCCGCGTGCTCACCGACGACAAGGTCAGGACCCGCCTGATCTCGTTCTCCGACGACATGGATGGCTTCCGCCGCGTGCCCGGCAACGTCCCGAACCAGGAGATGCTCAGCCATCACCTCGGCAAGCCGCTGACGGACGTGCCGGACCCGTTCAACGAATATCCCTCGTTCGGCGCGCACAACAATGCGCGCCTGCGCGCCTTTCTCGACTCGTTCGGCTTCGAGTACGAGTTCCTCTCCTCGACCGACTGCTACAAGGCCGGCCGCTTCGACGCGACGCTCATGTTGTTCCTGCAGCGTTTCGAGGCTGTGATGAACATCATGCTGCCGTCGCTGCGCGAGGAGCGCGCGCAGACCTACTCGCCGTTCCTGCCGATCCACCCGAAGACCGGCATCGTGATGCAGGTGCCGGCGGAGCCGAATGCCGCAAGGGGCACGATCTCCTGGGCCGATCCGGAAAGCGGCGAACGTTTCGAGACGCCGGTCACCGGCGGTCAGTGCAAGCTGCAATGGAAGCCCGACTGGGCGATGCGCTGGGTCGCGCTCGGCGTCGACTACGAAATGGCGGGCAAGGACCTGATCGACTCGGTGAAGCTGTCGGGCGAGATCGCGCGCGCGCTGGGGAGTGAGCCCCCGGAAGGCTTCAACTTCGAGCTCTTCCTCGACGAGAAGGGCCAGCGCATCTCCAAGTCGAAGGGCAACGGCCTCGCGATCGAGGAATGGCTGCGCTATGCGAGCCCGGAATCGCTGTCGCTGTTCATGTATCGCGAGCCGAAGGCCGCGAAGCGGCTCTATTTCGACGTGATCCCGCGCAACGTCGACGAGTATCAGCAGTTCCTCGAAGCCTATCAGCGCCAGGACGGCAAGCAGCGGCTGTCCAATCCGGTCTGGCACATCCATTCCGGCCATCCGCCGCAGCCCGACATGCCGCTCACGTTCCAGCTGATGCTGACCCTGGTCGCGTCGTCGAACGCGGAGAATGCCGAGACGCTGTGGGGCTTCATCGGCCGCTACCGGGTAGGCGTGACGCCGCAGACGCATCCCAAGCTCGACGCGCTGGTCGGCTACGCGATCAACTACTATCGCGACTTCGTCGCGCCGACCAAAAAGTTCCGCGAGCCGACCGAGACCGAGCGCAAGGCGCTCACCGATCTGCGCGACGCGCTCTCGAATCTGCCGGCGAACGCGACGGCTGAGGAGATCCAGAACGTCGTCTACGAGATCGGGCGGCGCGAGCCGTTCCTCGATCTGAAGAAGCCCGCGAAGGACGGCCGTCCGGGCGTCGCGCTCGAATGGTTCAACATGCTCTACCAGGTGCTGCTCGGCCAGGAGAAGGGCCCGCGTTTCGGCTCGTTCGTCGCGGTCTACGGCATCGCCAACACGGTCGGCATGATCGACGGCGCGCTGGCACGCAGCGCGTGAGGCATGACTATTGCGCTGACCCCCTTCGCCTTCATCGTCATCGGCGTCACGATCGTCTCCACCTCGTTCCTCTCCGGCCTGTTCGGCATGGCGGGCGGGATGATCCTGGTCGGCGTGCTGCTCGCCTTTTTCGACGTCGCGACCGGCATGGTGATCTTCTCGGTGATCCAGTTCGTGGCCAACGGCTGGCGCGCGGTGCTGTGGTCGCGCTTCGTGCTGTGGCGCATCTTCTTCCTCTATGTGGTGGGCGCCGGCATCTCGTTTGCGATCATGCGCACGATCGCGATCGTGCCGAGCAAGGCCGCGGTCTATTTCGGGCTCGGCCTGATGCCGTTTGCGATCGAGATGCTCCCCGCGCAGGCACGGCCGAACATCGAGTGGCGCGGCATGCCGTTCATCACCGGCGTGCTCACGACCGTGATCCAGCTCCTGACCGGCGTCGGCGGGCTGTTCCTCGACGTCTTCTTCCAGAAGAGCCTGCTCGACCGCAAGACCACGATCGCCACCAAGGCGGTGACGCAGACCTTCAGCCATGTGATGCGCGCGCTCTATTTCGGATCGCTCGTCGGCATCACCGATGCGGTGCCGCTCTGGACCTACGTGCCGGCGATGGCGCTCTCGATCAGCGGCACGTCCCTTGCGGCGCAAGTGCTCGAGCGCATGACCGATGTCGGCTTCCGCCAGTGGACGCGGCGCGTGATCTTCGCGGTCAGCGCGGTCTATCTCGCGCGCGGCGTGATGCTGGTGTGGTTCTAGCGCAAGATGGATTGACTTTGAATCGGCGGCGCCAGCCACAACAACGCACTTCGCGGCCGTCGCCTTTCCGCAGCTCACGCCGCAGCGCATCCGGGGCACAGTTGTGGGCTACTGGCTTGCCCACACGATGCGGGCGATCCAGAGCACGTCCTCCGCGGCGAGCGTGCGCTCGCCGTGCTGCGCCCCGAGCGCGTGCAGCTCGATCGACTTGGCGGTGCGGCGGCGCAATTCCTGCGCGCTCACCTCGCCGTCGCGCGTCTTGATCACGACGCGATCGCCGCGCCGGATGGTTGCGGCCGGCGAGACCACCAGCACGGTGCCGTCGCGATAGACCGGTTCCAGCGCGCCGCCGGCGATCTCGAGCGCATAGACATGCTCGTCGTTCACCGCCGGGAACGCGATCTCGTCCCAGCCCTTTCCGCTCGGGAAGCCGCGCTCGTCGAAGAAGCCCGCGCCGGCGGCCTGCGCCATGCCGATCAGCGGGACCGCCTGGGTCGACGCGCCGCCGCGGTCGCTGATCAGCGACACGAACGTGTCGACCGTGATCCCGGTCGCCTGCAGCGACTTCGAGATCGACTCGGTCGAGGGCCAGCGCGGCCGGCCTTCCGGGGTGATGCGCTTCGACTTGTTGAAGGTGGTCGGGTCGAGTCCGGCCTTCTTGGCGAGCCCCGAGGCCGACAGTCCCGCACGGGCGGCAAGCCGGTCGACCGCGTTCCAGATGTCCGAATGGGTGAGCATCGCGCGTGGCGCCACGGCCGTCCTCCACTCGCTGAAAGGCCGTCTATTTGGGAATAAAAACTTGGTTTGTCCATATCCGGGACAAGGCGGCGCGGCCCGCATGCGCCCGAAAAGGGAGCGCGGGTCTCCCGAAAAGATCATGCTGCATGAAGAAGTTAGAGCGAGATGACGATTCCAAGGCAAAGTCGTCACGCGCGAACAGGTGGATAACACTTGCGTGACGGCGCGTGGCGCGTGAAAGGCGGGAGGATCATCGGCTATCCGTGACGTTAGCGACTCCCGGAGCGAGGTTCCGTGTCGGCCAAAACGATCCACAGGACCATCTACAAGATCAGCCCGCGCGCGCTCTGGCACTCCGCCGAGCAGGCCGGCGTATTCGCCGGCGCGCCGGTCGATCTTGCCGACGGCTTCATCCACTTTTCCACCGCCGCGCAGGTCGCCGAGACCGCCGCGCGCCATTTCGCCGGGCAGTCGGACCTCGTCCTGGCGGCGATCGATGCCGCGGCGCTTGGGCCCGCCTTGCGCTATGAACCCTCGCGCGGCGGCGCCTTGTTTCCGCATCTCTACGGCACGCTGCCGCTTGCCGCGGTGCGCTGGGTCAAGCCGCTGCGGCTCACCGTGCAAGGACATGAATTTCCGGAGCTCGAGCCGTGATTGCGCTGTTTGACCGTCTCGCCGCGCCGCTGCTGCGCACGCTCGACCCGGAAACCGCGCACGCGCTCGCGCTCAACGCGCTCAAGATCGCGCCGCTGCCGCGCGCGGTGCCCGACGACGAGAAGCTTACGGTGCGCGCCTTCGGCCTCACCTTTCCCAATCCGGTCGGGCTTGCCGCCGGCTTCGACAAGAATGCCGAGGTGCCGGACGCGCTGTTCCGGCTCGGCTTCGGCTTCGTCGAAGTCGGCGGGGTCACGCCGCTGCCGCAGGCCGGCAATCCACGCCCGCGCCTGTTCCGGCTCGACGCCGACCAGGCGGTGATCAACCGGCTCGGGCTGAACAGCGAGGGGGTCGAGGCGGTCGCGGCGCGGCTGCAGGCGCGCGCCGCCGCTCCCGGCATCGTCGGCGTCAATATCGGCGCCAACAAGGATACCGTCGACCGCGCCGCCGACTATGTGGCCTGCATCGAGGCGCTCAGCCCCCATGTGGCGTTCCTGACCATCAATATCTCCTCGCCGAACACGCCGGGGCTACGCAATCTGCAGCAGGCGGCCGCGCTCGACGATCTCCTGGCGCGGGTGATCGATGCGCGCGAGCGCGCCGCGATCGGCCGCGCGCGCAAGCCGCTGCTGTTGAAGATCGCGCCGGACCTGACGCTCGGCGACCTTGACGACGTGGTCGGGATCGCGCGGCGCCACGGCATCGACGGCATGGTGGTCGGCAACACGACCGTGAGCCGCAAGAACCTGCGTGACAGCGAGAAGGCGAAGGAGGAGGGCGGGCTTTCCGGCCGGCCGCTGTTTGCGCTCTCGACCCGCATGCTGGCGGAAACCTTCGTGCGCGCCGAAGGCGCGTTTCCGCTGATCGGCGCTGGCGGCATCGACTCCGGCGCCGCCGCCTTCGCCAAGATCAAGGCTGGCGCGAGCCTGTTGCAGCTCTACACCGGCCTCATCTTCCGCGGCGTCGCGCTGGTCGAAGCGATCAAGCAGGACCTCGCCGACTTCATGCGCATCGGCCGGCTCGACTCGCTGTCCGACGCGGTCGGCCGCGACGTCGCGACGGTCACGGCCGAGCCGTGGCCGGCGTGAAGGTCAGCTTCGCCAGTTTCGGATAGCGCGCCGCCTGCAGCGTGCCGCGCGCGCCGAAAAACACCAGGATCGCAAGCCAGAGCCCGGTATTGCCGAGCGGCAGCGCGAGCCACCACGTCACGAGATAGAGCGCGAGCGCCACCAGCATCAGGTTGCGCAGTTCGCGCGTCCAGGTCGCGCCGATGTAGATGCCGTCATACGCGAAGGCGAACACGCCGATCACCGAGGCGAGCGCGGCGTAGACGAGATAGGCGCGCGCCGTGACGCGCACGTCGGCGCTTGCGGTCATCAGGTCGATGAGGGAGGGGCCGAGCGCGAGCAGGATCAGGGTCGCGGCGGCGCCGAAGCCGAAGCCCCAGGCGATCGCGAGCCGCACGGCGCGCGCGAACGAGGCGCCGTCATGCGCGCCGACCGCGCGGCCGCACAATTGCTGCGCGGCGGAAGCGAACCCTTCGACGAAGAACGCGCCGACCAGCACCAGATTGTTCAAGACCGAGTTTGCCGCGAGCACGACGTCGCCGGAGCGTGCCCCCTGCGCGGCAAAGAAGCCCCAGGCGGCGATCAGCGCCGCGGTGCGGATGAAGATATCGCGGTTGACCGCCAAGAGCCGCATCAGCCGCGTGCGGTTGAAGATCAGCGCACGGTGCGGCAGCTTGGCGCCGACGGCGCGGATCGCGAGCGCGAGCCCCGCGATCGTGCCGGTCGCCTCGCCGCTCAGCGCGCCGGTGGCCGCGCCGACAACGCCGAATTCGTAGTGCAGCACCAAGAGCGTGGTCACGACCACGTTGATCAGGTTGATCGCGACCTGGAGCGAGAGCGCCGTTGCGGCGCGCGCCCGCCCGACGAACCAGCCGAGCATGACCATGTTGGCGAGCACGAACGGCGCCGACCAGATGCGCACCGCAAAGTAGCTTCGCGCCGCGGCGGTCACGTCCGCGCTCGCGCCCATCAGGCGGAAGATGAGCGCGCCGAGCGGCGCCTGCAGCAGGATCAGCGCGAGCCCGGCCGCGGCCGCGACCACGAGCGCGCGGATCAACGTCGCGCGCTCCTCCGCGATGTCGTGCCGCCCGAGCGCCTGCGCGGTGAGCGCCACGGTGCCCATGCGCAGGAACGCGAACAGCCAGAACATGCAGTCGAACACGATCGCCGCCATTGCGACGGCGCCGAGCAGATGCGCCTGCCCGAGCCGCCCGATCACCGCCGAGCCGACCACGCCGAGCAGCGGCGTGGTGATATTGGCGAGCGTCATCGGGATCGCGATCGCGAGCACGCGCGCGTTGGTGACGGCGTAACGTGGAGGAGAGACCGGGACGTTCACGTGCCGCAGTTAGCAGCAGGCGCACTCACGAGGCCAATGGAATTGCCGAATGGCACACACGCCAAAATGTGATGCCCAGATTAGATCGGGTCCAGTCTAGCTGCGCGGCGCGCGCGCGAGGCGCACGATCAGCCAGACCGGGATCACGATGATCGCGCCGAGCAGGAAATAGCGCCACAGCCAGCGCACCGCGTCGAAGCCCATGTCCCAGACCGCCTGGATCATGCGGCGGATGCTCTCGACGATGTTGCTCGGGTCGAAGCCGAGCGCGCTGAGGATGATGCCGACGAGGACGCACAGCAGCGCGAGCCGCAGGACCACGGCCAGCGGCGTGCCGCCGATGAAGCGGTCGAGCGCGGGGGTAGGCATCGGGGTCTTTGGCCGTTCGGTCGTCATCTGCTGCATGGCGATATTATATCCGCTGCATGGCGATACTATCACGGAACGGAGCCATCAAGGCCGATTCGGGGCGTTTTGGGTTGCCAACATGCGCTCCAGCGTCTCCAGCCGGTCCGCCTCGCGCGGCGGCTTGTCCCAGCGCAGCCGGCTGATGCGCGGAAAACGCATCGCGACACCGGATTTGTGCCGGCTCGAGCGCTGCAGGCCCTCGAATGCGACCTCCATGACGAGGCCTTGCCCGGGCTCATGGCTCACCTCGCGCACCGGGCCGAAGCGGTTGATGGTGTTGCGCCGCACGTAGCGGTCGATCTCGGCAAGCTCCTCGTCGGTGAAGCCGAAATAGGCCTTGCCGACCGGCACGAGCTCCTCGCCGTCCTCCCCCGCGGTCCAGACCCCGAACGTGTAGTCGGAGTAGAACGAGGAGCGCTTGCCGTGGCCGCGCTGGGCGTACATCAGCACGGCGTCGATCACATGCGGATCGCGCTTCCACTTCCACCACAGGCCCTTCGGGCGGCCCGGCAGGTAGGCGGCGTCGCGCCGCTTGAGCATCACGCCCTCCACCGCCTCGGCATCCTCTCCGGCGCCGGCCGCGGCCGGATCGGCGCGCGCCGCGGTCAACGCCTCCCAGCTGCCGAACGGCACCAGCGGCGAGATGTCGATCCGCGCCGCACCGAGCGTGGCGATGAGCGCTTCGAGGCGCGCGCGCCGCGCCGCGAAAGGCAGCGCGCGCAGGTCCTCGCCGTTCTCGACCAGCAGATCGTAGGCGCGCAGATGGGCGGGAAACTCATCGAGCAGCTTGGCCGTCACGGTCTTGCGGTTGAGCCGCTGCTGCAACACGTTGAACGACTGCACGCGGTGATCGCGCAGGATCAAAAGCTCGCCGTCGATCGCGCCCTCGAAGGTCAGCGCCTCGACGAGATCCGGGAACGCGCCGGAGATGTCCTCGGCGGTGCGCGTATAGAGCCGCGCCACGCGCCTGCCGCCCGCCGTGCCGACGACCGCCTGCACGCGAATGCCGTCCCATTTCCATTCGGCCGCAAACTGCGCCGGATCGAGCGCGGCGAAATCGGCCTCCTCGACCGCGTGGCTCAGCATCACGGGGCGGAACGGCGCGGGATCGACGCTGACCGGCTTCTCGGCGCGGCCCTCGACCCAGGCAAACAGCGCCGCGTAGGGCGGCGCAAGGCTTGGCCAGGTGAGCTCGATCTCGTCCGCCGTCTTGTCGCCGAGCGCCGCCACGGCGGTCTTGGCGAGCCGCGCCGAGACGCCGATGCGCAGCGCGCCGGTGACCAGCTTCAACAGCGCCCAGCGGCCGGTCTCGTCGAGCGCGTCGAGCCAGCGCTCGAGCTGGCGCGGCAGCTCGGATTTGCCGAGGGAGGCGAGGGTGGTGACGACTTGCGAGAGACTCGGATCTTTTCCCTCTCCCGCTGAAACAGGGAGGGAAGAAGGCCACATCAGCGCGACGGTTTCCGAAAGATCGCCGACATAGTCATAGGACAGCGCGAACAGCGTTGGGTCGGCGCGCTGTGCGATCAGCGCGCGGATGATGCCGGCCTTGGCGTGACGAAACGAGAGCGCGCCGGTGATCGCCGCGAGCGCGTAGCCGCGATCCGGGTCCGGCGTCGCGCGAAAATAGTCGGTGAGCAGCCGCAGCTTGGCGTTGCGGCTCGGCTCATAGGCGAGCCGATCGAGCAGGGCGGCGAAGCGGTTCATGCTTCGGCCTCGGGAGCCGCCTGGGCCGTGCCTTCGTCCTCATCGCCGTAGCCGACCATATGCAGCGGCCGTGCCGCGAGGCCGCGCGTCGCGCACCAATGCACCAGCGCGTCCTCGGCGCCGTGCGTGACCCAGACCTGCGCGGCGCCGCTCGCCGCGATGGTCGCGCACAGCCCGTCCCAGTCGGCGTGATCCGAGATCACCAGCGGCAGCTCGACGCCGCGTTGACGCGCCCGCGCGCGCACCCGCATCCAGCCGGACGCGAAGGCCGAGACCGGATCGGGGAACCGCCGCGTCCAGCGATCCTGCAGCGCGGCCGGCGGGCAGAGCGCGATCACGCCTGCGAGCTCGGCCTTGGTGGCGTCGCGCACGAGGCGCAGCTCCCCAAGATCGATGCCGCGCGAGACGTAGTAGCTGGTGATCGTCTCCATCGCGCCGTGCAGGTAGATCGGCCGGTCGTAGCCGGCGGCGCGAATGAGTGCGATCACGCGCTGTGCCTTGCCGAGCGAATAGGCGCCGACCAGATGCGCACGCTCGGGAAACAGTGCGACCGAGCGCAACAGCTTGGCGATCTCGTCGGCAGGATCGCCGTGGCGAAACACCGGAAGGGCGAACGTCGCCTCGGTGATGAAGGCGTCGCATTGAACGAGCTCGAACGGCGCGCAGGTCGGGTCGGCGACGTCCTTGTAGTCGCCCGAAGCGACGACCCGCGTGCCGTTCGCGCTGACGCAGATCTGCGCCGAGCCGAGCACGTGCCCGGCCGGATGGAACGCGACGTCGGCGTCGCCGAGCCGCAGCGTCTCGCCGTAACGGACGGCCTGCGTGGTGCCGGCGAAATTCGCGCCGTAGCGCAGCCGCATCAGGTCGAGCGTCTCCTGCGTTGCCAGCACGGCGCCGTGCCCGGCACGCGCATGATCCGAATGGCCGTGCGTGATCAGCGCCTTTTCGACCGGCCGCACCGGGTCGATGTAAAATCCGCCGATCGGGCTGCACAGGCCGGCGGCGGTCGGCTTCAAGATCTCGTCCGGGCGCATGGGCTCTAAATATGTCATATCCGCCGCATTGCTAACGCAGAAGGATGATGTGAGCGGCCC
>Ga0187784_10000974_pt1 | contig 22173 bp, 19 predicted proteins | sample 1015_SJ02_MP15_2_FD_132964 | JGI IMG/M metagenome (GOLD analysis project Ga0187784, IMG submission 132964) | Tropical peat soil microbial communities from peatlands in Department of Meta, Colombia - 1015_SJ02_MP15_20_MG | ecosystem: Environmental > Terrestrial > Soil > Wetlands > Peat | place...
AAGGCGCCGCAGCAGAAAGCGTCATGGTTCTGGTTCTTCCGCGGCGTCGACAACGTCTTGCGCGCGACCGAGCCGTTCTTTCCGAAAGCTACGCGCCGGCGCGCGATCGATCGCGCCGTCGCCTGGGTGGGTGAACGCTTGAACGGCGAAGACGGCCTTGGCGCGATTTTCCCGGCGATGGCGAACAGCGTGATGATGTACGCCGTGCTCGGCTATGCGCCAGATCATCCGCAACGCGCCATCACGCGCAAATCGGTCGAGAAGCTTCTGGTGGTGCACGAGCACGAGGCCTACTGCCAGCCCTGCGTCTCGCCGGTCTGGGACACCGGGCTCGCCTGCCACGCTCTGCTGGAAGCCGGCGGTGAGCGCACGCTCGCGCAGGCCCAGCGCGGCCTCGATTGGCTCGTTCCCAGGCAGGTGCTCGACGTGCGCGGCGACTGGATCGCGCGGCGGTCCGCTATCCGCCCCGGCGGCTGGGCCTTCCAATATGCCAATCCGCACTATCCCGACGTCGACGATACCGCCGTCGTCGCCATGGCCATGGATCGCGTGCAGAGCGAGTCCGGGCGGAAGGATTTCGCCGCCGGCCTTGCGCGCGCGAAAGAGTGGATTTTGGGCATGCAGAGCGCGAACGGCGCTTGGGGCGCGTTCGATGCCGACAACGAATATTATTATCTCAACAACATCCCGTTTGCCGATCACGGTGCGCTGCTCGATCCGCCGACCGAGGACGTGACCGCGCGTTGCCTGTCGATGCTGGCGCAGTTCGGCGAAACCGCCGCCAACAGCCAGGCGGTGGCGCGCGGCATCGATTATCTGCGGCGCACGCAGCTTGCGGAAGGAAGCTGGTACGGGCGTTGGGGCATGAACTACATCTACGGCACCTGGTCGGTGCTGTGCGCGCTCAACGCCGTCGGCGTCGATCACGACGCGCCGCAGATGCGCAAGGCGGTGGACTGGCTCGTCGCCATCCAGAACGAGGACGGCGGCTGGGGCGAGGACGGTGCAAGCTACAAGCTCGATTATCACGGCTATGAGCGCGCGCCTTCGACCGCGTCACAGACGGCATGGGCGCTGCTCGGCCTCATGGCGGCGGGCGAGGTCGATCATCCCGCCGTTGCCCGCGGCCTCAAATATCTCGCCGACACGCAAGGCGCGGACGGTTTTTGGGACGAGCCGCGCTACACGGCGACCGGCTTCCCACGCGTTTTCTATCTTCGCTACCACGGCTATGCGAAATTCTTCCCGCTGTGGGCGATGGCGCGCTACCGCAATCTCAAGCGCAGCAACAGGCGCATGGTGGCCTACGGGATGTAAGTCGGGGTTGCTTGTTACACCGAAAACGAGCTGCATCGGCCCCCGTGCCGGCACAGTGGGCGTGAACGGTAAAGCTGCAACGGAATCAAGCGACTAGCGGGCCCGGCGAGGCGCATTAGCGCATTTTGAACGCCTCGCAGATTTTTATCCACTGTGACTATGGCGCAACAACTCTAAGGGTACATATCGATTATATTAACTTACAATAGTAAAAAGGGGGCGGTAATTATGAAGTATCTCATCGGAATTGCGGCATTAGCTACGCTCATCGGTACGCCCGTTCTTGCGGCCGACATGCCACTTAAGGCTCCGCCACCGGCGCCGACGTGGAGCTGGACCGGCTTCTATCTCGGCACCGAAATCGGTGGCGCGTGGGCGCGGACCACGATCATTCACGGTCCCAACGATCCGTTCGTGGCCACCGGCATCACAACGCCGCTGACCAATCCCGTCAACTCGAGCGGAGCGCTGGGCGGCTTCACCTCCGGTTACAATTACCAGGTAGGGCAACTCCTTCTGGGTTACGAAGGTGATTTCTCGTTCAGCAACCTCAATGGCACCGGATATCTTCTCGCCCCGAATTTCAACCCCGCCAACTCACGCACGGTGACCTTGGAAAACGTTTCAACGTTCCGCGGTCGCGTCGGATGGCTGCCGTCTCCGCAATGGCTCATTTTTGCCACCGGCGGTGCCGCGGCGGTCGAAGAGCGGTTTACCTGGACGTCGGTGGCCGGGTTGACGCAAAGCACCGATCAGTTTGCCTGGGGCTATACGGTTGGCGGCGGGATCGAGTGGCGAATGGATCGCCTCTCGTTCAAAGTGGAGTATCTCCACGTCGGGCTCAATCGGATCGAATTCGATAATACGGCGCTGGTAGGCGGGCCCGGATTTTTTACGACCGACAACCTTGTGCGGCCGTGCATTGACATGGTCCGGTTCGGCATCAACGTGAAGATCGACTCGTTGCCGAGCTTCGTGCCGGGATTGCTGCCGACCCATTGAAGGGCATCGTTTTAACGCGGCCGCACTTCGTTTCTTTTCCATATAAACGGATCACGGTCGAGCGGAGCCTTTTTTATTCCGTCGGATAGACCGACGGCGAGTCAGGCTGCCGTCGCCGCCTTGGCGGCCTTCTCGCGCGCCTCGTTGGCGCGGATTTCCGACAGTCGCAGCTGCACCTGGCTGTCGAAGACGTATTGTGCCGGCCGCTGCTCTTTCAGCGAAATCTCCGGCGCCATCGGCCCTTCGGTCTTCACCCCGCGCCAGGCGACGCCGAGCGCTTTGAGCGGATGCCGCATGATTTCTTCGGTCGCGGTCGCCTCGTAGCCGCAGTGCGCCATGCAGTTCGCGCACTTCTCGTAGCGGCCGGTGCCGTAGGAGTCCCAGTCGGTCGTTTCCATCAGTTCCTTGAAGGTCTTGGCGTAACCTTCGCCGAGCAGATAGCAGGGCTTCTGCCAGCCGAAGATGTTGCGCGTGGGCATGCCCCACGGCGTGCAGTGGAATTCCTGATTGCCGGCGAGGAAGTCGAGGAACATGCCGGAATGCGTCAGGTTCCACTTCTTGCCCTTGCCCCGCGCAAAGATGTTGCGGAACAGTTCTTTGGTCTTGCGCCGATTGAGGAAGTGCTCCTGGTCGGGCGCGCGCTCATAGGCGTAGCCGGGCGAGATCGAGACGCCGACGCCAAGCTCGACCGTCAGATCGAGGAACTCGGCGACGTCTGCGGCGGGATGGCCGTCGAAGATCGTGCAGTTGACGTTGACGGTAAAGCCCTTGGCTTTGGCCGCCTTGATCGCGGAGACGGCTTTCTCGAACCCGCCCTCCAGGCAGACCGACTTGTCGTGATGCTGCTTGAGCCCGTCGAGATGCACCGAGAAGAACAGATACGGCGACGGCTTGAACAGGTGCAGCTTCTTCTCGAGCAGCAGCGCGTTGGTGCACAGCGAGACGAATTTCTTGCGCGCCACGATGCCGCTGACGATTTCGCCGATCTCCTTGTGGATCAGCGGTTCGCCGCCGGGAATGGCGACCATCGGCGCGCCGCACTCCTCGACCGCATCGAGGCATTCCTGCACCGACAGCCGCTTGTTCAAAATCGCGTCGGGATAATCGATCTTGCCGCAGCCGAAACAGGCGAGGTTGCAGCGAAACAGCGGCTCCAGCATCAGCACGAGCGGGTAGCGCTTGCGGCCGGCGAGCCGCTGCTTGAGCACATAAGCGCCGACGACGGCCTTCTGTCGCAATGATACGCTCACAATCGTTTTCCTCTTTGCTCGATGCGTTTGCCGCGCGCGGCGACGGGATCAAACCTTTGCCGCCGCCCGCTCCGCCGCCTTGCCGTCCGTCAATTCAGGGGGCAAGCGAAATTCGATGGTTTCCTGCCGGCCGGTCAATTCGCTGACTTCGACCGGTCCAAGTCGTCGCAGCGCGTCGATCACGTCCTCGACCAGCACCTCCGGCGCCGAGGCGCCGGCGGTGATGCCGACGGTCTGCGCGCCGTTGAACCAGTCCGGTTGCAGCTCGCTGCCGTCGGCGATGAGGTAGCACGGCGTGCCGGCTTCGGCGCCGATCTCGCGCAGGCGGTTGGAATTGGAGCTGTTCTTGGCGCCGACCACGAGGATGACGTCCACCAGCGTGGAGAGTTCGCGCACGGCGGTCTGCCGGTTCTGCGTGGCATAGCAGATGTCGCGCGTTTCCGGCCCGACGATGTCGGTGAAGCGGCGGTGCAGCGCGGCGATGATCCCGCGCGTGTCGTCGACGCTCAGCGTCGTTTGCGTGACATAGGCGACGGGCGTGTCCGGGTGAATGTCGAGCGAGTCGACGTCCTTCTCGGTTTGCACCAACGTCACCGGCTCGGAAATCTGTCCCATCGTGCCTTCGACTTCCGGATGTCCGGCGTGGCCGATGAGAATAAGCCTGCGTCCCTGCGCTACGTAGCGCTTGCCCTGATTGTGCACCTTGGTGACCAGCGGGCAGGTCGCGTTGAGCACCGGAAGCTCACGCGCCGCCGCCTCCTCCTCGACGCTCTTGGCGACGCCATGCGCGCTGAAGATGGTGACCGCGTTCGGGGGCACTTCGGAGAGATCCTCGACGAAATGCGCACCCTTGGCCTTGAGGCTCTCGACCACGTGCTTGTTGTGCACGATCTCGTGGCGCACGTAGACCGGCGGGCCGTACTTCTGCAGGGCGCGTTCGACGATCTCGATGGCGCGCACCACGCCGGCGCAAAAGCCGCGAGGTTGAGCGAGTATCACTTTCATCAATAGCCTCCCGGCCGCTGCCGGACTGCGGCGTTGCGCCGCAATCGTGGCAGGCCGCCTGCCACGCCAATGCCTGGCACTGTGACCACAACGCCGTGGCCATCAAGTTGGCCACGGTGCCGTGACAATCAAGCCCGTCTTAATCTCTGCCACCGATGGCAATCGATCAATCATGGCCCCGTGCAAGGCACCATTGGGCGGAAATGAGCTTTTTGTCCAGCGCCCCATGCAGGCCGCGCCGAGCTTGCTGCCCCAGGCATGCCTTCCGGCGGCCCTGCGGCGCGGCCGTTAGAGCACAATCGTTTAATATTGAATCGATTGTCGCTCTAACAGTTTGGCGGAGCATGATCTTTTCGGAAAACCGGTTTCCACTATTTCCGGATCATGCTCTAGGAAAATATCCCAATTCCCTTTTGCGGCATTTCAGGGCATTTAGAGCCGCCGCCGATATTGGGCGGGGAGATTCCATGAACGACCTGCGGGCCAACGCGCCTTGCTCTGCGGCGCAGCCCTGGCTGCATGCTAAAGACTAACACGCGCGCGCCTCCATTTTGCCGTTCTCTTAACGCCTCAAACGCCGGTACGCCCAATTAAAATCCCATGAAGACGATCACCGATTTCGTTGTTCGCGCGATTGGCTTTTGCATTCGCTACCCCTGGTGGGTCGTCGTCGGCGCCGTCGTGCTTGCGGTCGCGTCGGCTTGGTATTCCGTCACGCATTTCTCCATGACCACGGACATCAATCAGCTCCTGTCGAGCAACAGTCCGGGGCGGCAACGGGAGCTGGCCTTCGAAAAGGCATTCCCGCAGTTCGATACGATCATCGCGGTCGTCGACGCGCCGACGCCCGAGCTCGTGCAGGGGGCGACAGCCGCATTGGCGACGCGGTTGTCGCAGCAGAAGAATTTCTTCCGCTCGGTCCAGGAGCCGCAAGGCGGCGCTTTCTTTGCGCAGAACGGGCTGTTGTTTGCGACCGTCGAGCAACTGGGGCCGCAGATGACCATGCTGTCGCAAGCACAGCGGCTGGTGCAGGTTTTGGCGGCCGACCCCAGCCTGCGCGGCGTGATCCGCGCCTTGCAATATGGGCTTCTCGGCGTGCAGGGCGGCAAGCTCAAGCTCGACGGCATGAAGCGGCCGCTGACGCTTGCCGCCGATACGCTCGATCAGGTGAACGCCGGCAGACCGGCGAGCTTTTCCTGGCAGGTTCTGGTCCGCGGTCATGAGCCGAAACCGAGCGAGCTGTTACGGTTCCTGAGAATCCAAGCGGTGCTCGATTATTCCGAGCTCGAGCCGGGGCTGAAGGCGAGCAATGCCATCCGCGAGGCCGCCGACGTCCTCAATCTTGCTTCCGTCTATCAGGCGCGGGTGCGGCTCACCGGGCCGGTGCCCATGAACGACGACGAGTTCGCCACGATCAAGGAAAATGCGGCGCTCAACGCGATCCTGACCATCGCCGTCGTGCTCTTCATTCTATGGATGGCGTTGCGTTGGTGGCGGATCATTTTTGCGGTGTTCGTCAGCCTTGCGGTCGGGCTTGCCGTCACCGCGGCGCTGGGTCTGCTGATGGTCGGCGCGCTCAATCTGATATCGGTGTATTTCGCCGTGCTGTTCGTCGGCCTCGGCGTCGACTTCGGCCTCCAGTTCAGCGTCCGTTATCGCGCCGAGCGCCACGAAGTCGACGGCCTCTACGAGGCTCTCATGCATGCCGGCCGGCGCGCAGGAGCGCCGCTGACGCTCGCCGCGCTCGCGACCGCGGCGGGCTTTCTGTCGTTTCTGCCGACGGCCTATCGCGGGCTGTCCGAACTCGGCCTGATCGCCGGCGTCGGCATGCTGATTGCCTTCGTCACCAGCATTACGCTATTGCCGGCCCTGTTGAGCCGAGTCAAGCCGCGGGGCGAGCCGAACCCGCTCGGCTATGCCTTTCTCGCGCCGGTCGACAATTTTCTCGAACGCAATCGCGTGCCGATCCTCATCATCACTGCGATCGTGATTATCGGAGCCTCGCCGCTGCTCTACTGGCTGCGGTTCGATTTCAATCCGATGAATCTGCGCAATCCGACGGTCGAATCGGTCGCAACTTACCTGCAACTTGAGAGGGATCAGGAAGGCGGCGAAAACAACATCGAGGTGCTAAAGCCGACGCTGGCGGCAGCCGATGAGGTTGCGGCCAAGCTGAGGGCGTTACCTCACGTCGCCCGGGTGGTGACGCTGTCGACGTTCATCCCCGAGCAACAGGAACAAAAGCTGTCGCTGATCCAGGCTGCGGCGACGACGCTCGATCCCGTGCTGGCGCCGGGCACGGTCGGCACGCCGCCGACAGATGCGGAAACCGTCGCCGTGATCAACACGACCATCGGGGCGCTGAACCGCTTGGCGGGCGACGCCTCCGGTCCCGGCGCCGACGCGGCTCGGCGGCTCGCCGCGGCAATGACCGCGCTGGCCACGGCCGATCCGGCGGCGCGCCAGCGCGCCGAGACGGCCTTCGTGCAGCCACTGAAATCCGCGCTTGACGACCTGCGCAACCTGCTCAAGGCGCGGCGGGTCGCCCGCGACAACCTTCCGCCGGACCTGGTGAGCCGATGGGTTACGCCGGACGGGCAGGCGCGATTGGAGATTTCGCCGAGCGGCGGCGCCAACGACAATGCGGCATTGCGGACGTTCGCGCACGACGTGCAAAGGATAGAGCCCAATGCCACCGAGGGCCCGATTTCGATTCTCGAAGCGCGCCGCACGATCATCACCGCCTTCCTGCAGGCCGGCGCCTGGGCGCTGCTTTCGATCGCGGTGCTCTTGTGGATCACCTTGCGGCGGCTCGGCGACGTGCTGCTGACCCTCATTCCGCTCCTGGTCGCCGGCGTGGTCACGCTCGAAATCTGCGTGGCGATCGATCTGCCGCTGAATTTTGCCAATATCATCGCGCTGCCGCTGCTGCTCGGCGTCGGCGTCGCCTTCAAGATCTATTACATCATGGCCTGGCGCGAGGGGCAGACCAAACTGTTGCAGTCGGTGCTCACCCGCGCCGTGACCTTCAGCGCCTGCACGACGGCGACCGCGTTCGGCAGCCTGTATTTCTCCAGCGATCCCGGCACGTCCAGCATGGGCAAGCTGCTCGCCATCTCGCTGTTGACGACGATGACCGCGGCGGCGCTGTTTCAGCCCGTGCTGATGGGAAAGCCGCGCGAGGAGGAGGTACAGCGACACTCCCGGCGCGAGCGTTTGGGCGTTGCGGACTGAAGCGGGGACGCCGGAACGTGGTCGTTTTCGGATTGGATCGATTAGCGCTCTCATATCGTGCTGAAGCGCGATCCGTTCGCAAAGCCGGTTCCGCCCCGAAGCGAATCCGGGGCGGGCTTTTGCGGATCATGCTTTAGCGCCGCGCGGAATTTTCCGGCGTCGTCGTGCCCTTGAGCTCGCTCTTGATTTCATTCCTGATCTCATTCTTGATTTCATTCTTGGGCTTGCGTGCCGCCGTCGTCGAGCGATTGGGATTAAAGCGGGGATCGATCTCGCCGTAGGCCGATTCCGGCAAACGCGTCCAATATTGGTTTTGCCCCAGCAGCGAGATGCCGAGATAGCCGCGCACGACGAGCATCTGGCCGTCCGGCGCGAGCGTCATCATGGCGTTGTAGATGTGGCCGTAGCGCGGATCGAGGATGGTCCCGTCCGAATAGCTCAGGCCGTCGCGCTTCATGCCGCGGATGATATCGAGGCCGAGCCATGGCTTGTTGTGGCGGTCGTCGGTGCACTGATCGCATGCGGCGTTGGGGTTCTCGCCCGGCTTCAAGAACATCTTCACGATCATCCCCTCATAGACGCCGTCGCGATCGCGGATGAGAAACCAGCCGGTCGGCTGGCCGTTCTCCTGATCGATGGCCTGCCAAAGTCCGGCTGCCGTCGGTTCGGCGCCCAATGCGTAACCCGTGGCGATGAGTGACAGGCTCGCTACCGCAAGAGCCATCGCAGCATTTGCGCGCATCATTCGTTCTCCAAGGTTAACCACCGCAGTTTGCGGCCTCCGACGCCGGGCTCGGGGCTCGTGCGTCCATTTGCGCGCACGACATTTGCCTTTTGGCGAGCGGCGTCCGCCGTCGTGGCCCGCCGAACATCCTGCCGTTAAGTATGCACGGGCAAAGCATGCTGGCAAAGTTGACGCGGGTCAATTCGAGAGCCTAAAAGCATGATCTAAGTGTGTCATTGGGCTGGCAGAAGCTTGACGGCACGTGCGATGGAGCAGACCAAGGGGGCGAGGTCCATGATCCATCAGTGGGTGGATTGCGACCGTAATTTTGTCAGCCGACGTTACGATCGCATTGCTAGATTTGTTCCGATGTTGGATCGGCTGCTGTTTCTTCCGTCGAACCTTCGTGCGGAGGCGGTCGCGCGTCTGGACCTGCGCCGCGGCGACAGCGTGCTCGACCTTGGGTGCGGCACCGGCGCGAGCTTTGCCGACCTGTACAAAGCGGTGGGGCCGGCGGGACACATCTTCGGTGTCGATATCTCGCCGGGGATGCTGCGCGAGGCCAAGCGGCTGCGTGATGCCAATCGTTGGCTGAATATCGAATTGAACGAATGCGACGCCGCGGATTATACGCCGCCGAGGCCGCTCGACGGCGTGCTGATCAGCCTGACCTACAACACGATCCCGCACCATCGGGCCGTGCTGCGCCGCGTGTGGCAGCAGCTGCGTCCCGGCGGTTCTCTCGTCATTATGGACGCCAGGCTGCCTCCCGGCCACGGCGGGCGACTGCTGCTTCCCTTCAGCCTGTGGCTGATGCGGCATACGATGCTCGGTAATCCGCTTATCAAGCCGTGGCAGGAGCTCGCCGCCATGATCCAACATGTCGACATGAGCGAACGCCTGTTCGGGTCATATTATATTTGCCGCGGCATCAAGCCGCTGACCGAGGAACTTCCTGTTGCCGGGAGTGTGCCCGAGGCGGCGCAGGCTATACCCGAGTTCCAACTCGCAGCCGAGTGAGTTGCCGGTTCGGCGATTGCCGACGGTGCCGGTTCTGCGGCGCGCGCGGCCGGCGCCGACCGGCGTGAAGCGACGCCGCAGCATCAAATGCGGCGACGTGATTGCTTGCGCCTTCTTCAATCAAATGGGGCGAGATCTCGATTCAACCGGCGGTTGACGGGCATTCGTCAGGCGGAAGCCGGCAAGACCGTCCCGCAACGGGCGGATTCCCCTGTAGAGCCATGTCCTTGGCGCTGGACGGGATTGCTCGGATAATAGTGGTCGCAAGCGAACAGGCTCGATAAGACACGCTTGCGGGCACGGGGCATGCTCCGCTAAAGCGATCGCGATTTAGCGACGACACTTTTGGCGACGACAGGGGGCAAGCAGTGGCGAACAAAGTCATCATCAGCTGCGCGATTACCGGCTCCATCCACACGCCGACCATGTCGGATGCGCTGCCGATCACGCCCGATCAGATCGCGACGCAGGCGATCGATGCCGCCAGCGCCGGCGCCGCGATCCTGCATCTGCATGCGCGCGACCCGAAGGACGGCCGCCCCTCGCCCGATCCGAACATCTTCATGCAGTTCTTGCCGCGCATCAAACAAGCGACCGATGCGGTGGTCAACATCACCACCGGCGGCGCGGTGACCATGACGGTGGAGGACCGCATCTCGGCGGCGCGGACGCTGTCGCCGGAAATGTGCTCGCTCAACATGGGATCGATGAACTTCGCGCTTTATCCGATGGCGCGCCGCTACAAGACCTGGAAGTACGATTGGGAGGAGAGCTATCTGCGCAATTCCGATACCTACATCTTCCCCAACACCTTCCGCGACATTGAAAAGATCTCAAAGCTGCTGGGCCAGGAGCACGGCGTCAAATTCGAGCACGAGTGCTACGATACCGGCCATCTCTACAATCTCGCGCACTGCATCGATCGCGGCATGTTCAAGCCGCCGTTTTTCGTGCAGCTGATCTTCGGCATCCTCGGCGGCATCGGCGTCGACCTGGAAAATCTGCTGTTCATGAAGCGCGCCGCCGACAAGCTGTTCGGCGACCAGTATCACTGGTCGGTGCTTGCCGGCGGCCGCAATCAGATGAACTTCAGCACCAGCGCCGCGATGCTGGGCGGCAATATCCGCGTCGGGCTCGAGGACTCGCTCTATATCGGCCCGGGCAAACTTGCCAGCAGCAACGCCGAGCAGGTGGCGAAAATCCGCCGCATCATCGAAGAGCTCGGCTACGAAGTCGCGTCCCCGGCCGACGCGCGCGCCATGCTCGCCCTAAAAGGCGCCGACCGCGTGAAGTTCTGATCGGCGCCGAGCCACTACGGCGCTTGCTGCCGCATCGTTCTACGGCGCGGCTTTAACGGCGCGCCCGGATTGAGGTTTCGCCGCAACGGGCTGACGCCGGCGCTCTTGACCCTGCGGGTCGCGCGACGCTACATCCCCTCTACGGCAGGGCGGTTAGCTCAGCGGGAGAGCACATCCTTGACATGGATGGGGTCACAGGTTCAATCCCTGTACCGCCCACCATTTTCCGTCATTCCGGCGTGTGCGCCGTGCAAGCGCGGCCTTCCATGGCTGCCGCTTTCCACCACCGGATCAAGTGCGGGGGCGGGCTTTTTCCGGATCATGCTCTAACGCCGCGGACCCGGCATGACGGCGCGCGCCGTCACATCCCTTCCGCCTTCTTGCGTTTGTTGCACTCGCTCCAATACTGCGGCCACTTCTGTCCGGTCGGGATTTTGCCTGCAGCCTTCGCCTCCCGCCATTCGGCGCCGCAGGCACGCTCGCGCGCGATCATGGCTTGCTGCCCGGGTGACTGGGCTTTTGCCGCCGGGGCCTCGGCCGGTTTCGCGGCCGCCGGCGCCGGCGCCGGTTTCGTCTCGGCTGCCGGCGGCGGAGCGGCCGGCGCTTCTTCGGCGCATTGCGACTTGCGGAAGTCATTCCACTTCATGCCGTTGAGTGTCCCGGCAGTCTTGGCCGCTTGGTATTTGGCGCTGCATTCCTTCATGGTGAGCGCCTGCGCCGGCGCGGATACGGCGACAGCGGCGACAGCGGCAAGGAATACTGCGGATGCGATCAGGAAAGCATTTTTCATGACGGGCAATTCTCCTCTTGCGAATGTGAATGACGAGATGCCGCATCGGGCATCTCGATAGGCGTGCCGTTCAGCTGCCGGTGGCGTCCGACGTGCACTTCTTGGTGAAGCTCGTTTCCGCCGCGCCGTGCAGCTTCTGAGCGGCGGCCTGATCCTTGCAACATTTCTTCGCAAAGCTCGTCAATGCGGCGCCGTGTAAATTCTTGCCGGCTGCTTGCACCTTGCAGCTGTCGTCGGCCATGGCGGCGGTGGCGATCAAACACAGTGAGCCGAGAACAATCGCGATGGTCTTCATGTCCCTCTCCCAGTTCAGGCTTGAATGGGTCGTTTAAATCTGCCGCCGCCGCGTCGGTCACGCGGCGGGCTTCAGCGTTCCGTTCGGCGACGCCTTGTCGACGATGTCGGGCAGGTATTGCGCCACCACTTTGAGCGTTTCGTCGACCGGCAGGCCGAGATGGCGGGCGAACTCCTGCACCTGGGCGTTGCCAAGCACGGCCTTCAATTGGTCTTCGGTGATCGGAATATTGGCGCCCGGACCGAGCCACGATTGGACCTGTGCATTGAGGCCGCCCTTCTGCAGCGCCGCAACAAATCCATTGAGATCGTGATATTGCGTCTTGGCCAGCACCGCGTTGATCAGCGCCGGCAAGGCTGCGGCCTCAACCTGTCCCAAGGCGCCCTTGAACGCGCCGCCGAGACCTAATTGGTCAAGCAAACCCATAATCTTTGCCTCCATGTCGGTTTTCCGGTGAGGTCTGTTTTCCGTGACAGCGCGCGAAACGTTATGCGCAAGTCATGTCAAATCCGCGACCGAGCCTACTCGAACATCGCCGTCCGCGCCAGGGGCCCGCGCGCTTGCGGCACGCGACCGCTGGATGCGGCAACGGCGAAGCAAATCATGAAATCCGTCGCGGTAATCGCGTGGTCAAGCGGTCTGCCGGCGTGCGCACAGGCCGAAAGCGGCGATCGCCGCCAGCATCAGCGAAATGAGCATGTTGTAGCCGGCAAGCGAGACGCCGAGAAAACGCCACGCCGCCTCGTCGCAGCGCACGACATGTACCGACTGCAGCTGCGCGAGCAGCGATCCTTGGGCGGAAAAATCGGTGATCGGGCCCGAGCAGTCGGTCGGGCCCGGCCACCAGCGCCATTCGACGCCGGCGTGATAGGCGCCGAGGGCAGCGCCGCAGAGCATGGCGGCGACGATCGCAAGCAGGCCGACGGCGATCAGCGCGCGCGGCGCGCGCACGAGCGCGGCGATGGCGACCAAGAGCGAAAGCGGAATGACGATATGGTAGGGCAGGCGCTCCTCCAGGCACAGCGGGCAGGGCGGCAGCTTCAATACGTTTTGAAAGTACCAGGCGCCGAGGATCGTCGCGGCGCTGAGTGCGAAGACCGCGAGCGCCGCGGCAGCAGCTCCTTCACGGCGAAGTTGTTCGCTCCAAGTCGCTTTCATCATCGTCTCTTTAACGGCCTCTTTGGCGAAGCGATCCGGTCGCGGCATGCGCGACCCGCAGCAATTTGCCGATCCCGAAGGCGGATGCAAGCCCGCCGGTCGCGTAGGGAGAGCGGCCAAGCGGCGATTTTCTTTTGCCGAAACCGAACGCCGAAGTTATAGATGCGCGCTATGCCCGTGTGGCGGAACTGGTAGACGCGCACGACTCAAAATCGTGTTCCGCAAGGAGTGGGGGTTCGATTCCCTCCACGGGCACCAACCTCAATCATCCACCGCAGACAAGGCCGCAGAACGCAGGGCGCGCGGCGGACACGCGCCGGCGGTGCCGCCGAGGTGGCGGCAAATATTAACGAATTATTGAGTTGTTAAACTTTTCGACGTTACGGTCCGCGTGGCGCCTCGAGGTCAGTATGTTTGGGAGATCCCGTAAGGCGATTTCCAATTCGCCTGATCACGGTGCGTTCACGCACCCACACGCACCCGCGCACCGAGAGGAGCCGCCGCGCACGGCGGCAGATCCCGCTCGTGAAATCATTGCGCTCGTCCACGGCGATCTCTTGCAGACCGTCAGAGGCGTTGCCGATGCCAACCTCGATCTGCGCGCCAATCTCAAGGACGAGGCCGAGCTCATTGCCAAAATCGAGCTGGCGTCGCGGACCGTGCAGAGCAGGGCCGACGAAGCGCGCGCCAACGTGGCGTCGCTTCATGACAGCCTCAAGGAGCTCACCGAGGCCGGCACCGAAATCCGCGTGCAAGCTCAGCAGTCGCGATCGCTGATCACCAGCGCGGCCGAACGGACGGAGGAAGTGGGCGGCCGGCTCGACGCGCTCAAGGCTTCGACCGGCGACATCGGCAATGTGGTGCGCCTGATCGCGCAGATCGCGAGCCAAACCAACCTTCTCGCGCTCAACGCCCAGATCGAGGCTGCGCGTGCGGGCGAGGCGGGGCGTGGGTTCGCCGTGGTCGCGCACGAAGTCAAGACGCTTGCGGTGCAGACGCGTCAGGCGACCGAGGAGATCGCGCAAAAGATCGAGCAATTGCGCGCTGCCGCCGAGGCGAGCATGGAGGCGATCGCGGCGATCTCCGGCATCATCGACGAGGTCAAGCCGTCCTTCGCCCATTTGGCGTCAGCGATCGAACGGCAGAGCGGTTCGACCGAGGCGATCGAGTCCACGGCCGCGCAGGCGGCAAGCATCGCGAAGGAGGCGGCGACGGCCGCCCGCTCGCTCGGCACCACCGCCGATTCGGCGAGCCAAATCAGCGAACTGGTCACCGGCGTCACCGGTGCGGCGCTGGAGAAGATCGATCGGCTTCGCGATCACTGCGTCGTGCTCTTGGGGCAATCCGAAAGCGAGAGCCGTCGCGTCTTCGATCGGCTGCCGCTCGCCTTGCGCGGCCGCCTGATCACCGAGGAGCAAACCGTCAATATCGTGACCGTCGACCTTTCCGAGGAGCTTGTGCTGCTGAAGCCGGAGAAGCCGATTGCGCTGCGGCCGGCGCAGCGGCTGACCGTTGAATTCGATGAAGGCATTGGCGCGCTGGTCGCGCGCCACATCGACACCACGACGCTCGGGCTGTCGATCCAGCTCGACGCCGGCGAGACGCCCGCCAAGGAACGCCTGCGATCGAAGCTTCTTGCCGGTCACAAAGAGCTTGCAGCGCGCAGCGCCCATCTGATCGAAGCGGTGCAAAAGGCGGCAAGAACGATCGAAGGGATGTTCGAGGACCTGCTGGCGACGGGTCGGCTTAGCGAAGACGATTTGTTCGACACCGACTACCAGCCGATCGCCGGCACGGACCCGCAGCAATATCGCACGCGGGCGCTCGCCGTCCTCGACGAGCTCTTGCCGCCGATCCAGGAGCCGATCCTCAAGCTCGATCCGGTGATCCTTACTTGCGTGGCGGTGGACCGCAACGGCTACCTGCCGGTGCACAACCTTGCCGTCTCGCAGCCGCAGCGGCGCGGCGAGCCGCTCTGGAACGCGCTCAATGCCCGCAATCGGCGCCTGTTCAACGACCGCGCCGGGCTGCTCGCGGCGCGCAATTTGAAGCCGTATTTGCTGCAGTCCTATCCGCGCAACATGGGCGGCGGCAAGTTCGTCATGGTGGCCGAAGTCAACGCTCCCATCCGCGTGCGCGGGCGGCACTGGGGGGCGCTGCGCATCGCTTACGAGCTGCCGCGCCAGGCGTCCTAAGACAACCAGGCGCAATTCGCACCACAGGCGGCAACGCTGTCTCTAAAGCATGATCCGGAAAAAAGCCCGCCCCCGGACTTTGATCCGGGAGTGGAAACCGGTTTTCCGAAAAGATCATGCTCCAGCAAAATGTAAGCGCGACGATCGATTCAGTTTCAAACGACTGCGCTCTAACGCCGCTGCCGCAGCCGCCCGACGACCCCCTGCGGAACGAAGGTGACGATCAGCACGAACAGAATTCCGAGCCACAGGCGCCAGCGGTCCGGATGAAACAGCGCCGAGGCGACCGGCACGTCGGACAGGGCGGCGCTGATCGCGCCGAGACTGTTCTGCAAATAGTACTCGGCGAGAACGACCACGATGGAGCCGATGACGGCGCCGTAGAGCGTGCCCATGCCGCCGATCACGACCATCAGCAGAATGTCGATCATCAGCGAGAACGACAGCGTCGCATCGGGCCCGTTGTAGCGCAGCACCAGCGCCATCAGCGCGCCGGCGAGCGAGGCCATGATCGCCGAAACGACGCAGACCAGCGTGCGATAGGCGACGACGCGATAGCCCATCGCCTCGACGCGGAACTCGTTTTCGCGGATGGCGCGCAGCACCAGGCCGAACGGCGAATTGACGATCCGCAGCATGATCAGAAAAAGCATGAGCGAGACCGCAAAGGTCAGGTAGTAGGTGATCACCCAGCCGTTGACGACGACGCCCAGCACCGGCTCGGCAAAAAGCCGAAAGCCGGGCTTGAGGACGGCGGGCACCGAAAAGGTCAGTCCGTCCTCGCCGCCGGTGAGGTCGCGCCATTGCGCCGCGACGATCTGGGCGAAGCTTGCGATGGCGAGCGTGATCATCGAGAAGAAGATGGTGCGCAGCCGCAGGCTCAACAGCCCGATCGTCGTCGCCAGCACGATCGACACGGCGGCCCCGGCGGCCGTGCCGAGCGCCACCGTCCCCCAGCCGACGGAGCTCTTGGCCAGCAGGATGGCGACGCCATAGGCGCCGATCCCGAAAAACATCGTGTGCGCGAACGAGACGATGCCGGTGAAGCCGAGCATCAGATCGTAGCTCGCCACCAGGATGACGAAGATGCAGATGCGCGAGGCGACGCCCAAGGCCTTGGTGCCGGGAAATAGGAACGGCGCGAACAAAAGAGCCGCCAGGATCACCAGCATGCCGGTGTTCAGCAGGATGCGGCCGGGCGGATCGTCGGAAACAATCCAACGCAACGCCGCGCCGATGCGGCGGCGGCTTGCGGATGGGAAGGCTGCGGGCGTTGCGTCGGTCAAAGCCTCGTCGGGAGGCGTTTGCACGGCTTGGTCGAGGTGCGTTGCCATCGTCCCCCTTCAGTGCCCGGCGATCGGAAACAGGCCGCGCGGCTGCCAGAGCAGGATCAAGGCCATGAGCAGAATGTTGGAGCCGAGCGCGAGCTTGGGCGCAAGAAAGCCGACATAGTTGCTGGTCAGTCCGACCAGAATGGCGCCGATGAAGCAGCCGCCGACCGAGCCCAGTCCGCCGATGATCAGAATGATGAACACCAGGATCGTCATGCTGTCGCCGATCTGGCTGTCGACCAGCGCCTGATATTGTCCCCACATCATGCCGCCCATGCCGGCGAGCGCGGTGCCGGCCATGAACACGCCGACGAACACGCGGCGGATGTGATAGCCGAGCGACTGGATCATCTCGCGGTCCTCGACGCCGGCGCGCACCACGAGGCCGAGGCGGGTGCGCGTCAAAAAGAGATGCATCGCGGCGGCGACCGCGAGACCGACGCAGAGCGCCACCAGGCGGTAGGTTTCGATGGAGGAGGATCCGAGAAACACGCTGCCGCGCAGGCTTGCCGGTTTCGGCAGCGGGATGGCTTCCGGTCCCCATATCACGATGATGAGCTGCTCGATGACGGTGAGCGCGCCGATGGTGATCAGGATTTGCCTCAGCGGCGCGCCATAGACCTGGCGAATGATGACGCGTTCGAACACGAGGCCGAGCGCGCCGCTCGCCAGCGCGGCCGATATCAGCGCCAGCAACAGCGCGGCGAGATTGAGCGTCAGCGACAGTTCGCTGGTCCATCCGGCGAGCGGCCGCAGCACCGAAACCGCGACATAGGCGCCGACGGCGACGAACGCCGCGTGCGCGAAGTTGAGCACGTCCATGAGGCCGAAGATCAACGTCAGGCCCGAGGCGACCAGAAACAGCATGATGCCCATGGTCAACCCGGCGACGGTCAGCGTCAGCCAGGGTCCGACGCCGATCGCCGGCAAGGCGGCGAGCACGACGAGCGGCGTCAGTGCGTAGGGCGCCAGGCCGTGCAGGCGGTCGAGCCACTCTTTTTTCATACGCTGTCCGCCATGCTCAGGCCGAGCAGCCGGTGCTGCAGGCCGTGGTTGGCGCCGAGCGCTGCCATGTCGCCGGCGTGGATGACGCGTCCCTCGTCCATCACCGCGACGTCGTCGCCGACCGCTTCGGCGACGCGGAAATTCTGCTCCACGAGCAGGATGGTGGTGTACTCGCGCTTGAGCCGCAGCAGCGCCTCGACGAGTTGGTCCACCATCGCCGGCGACAGCCCCTTGGTCGGCTCGTCGATCAGCAACAGCCGGCGCGGCTCGATGATGGAGCGTCCGATCGCCAGCATTTGTTTCTGTCCGCCCGACAGCGATCCCGCCGGCGACTCCCATTTCACCTTCAGCACCGGGAAACTGTCGAGCACGCGGTTGAGGTTTTGCTGCGCAAAGCCGCCGCGGCCGGTGGCGAGCAGCATGTTCTCGCGCACGGTCAGCTTGCCGAAGATGCCCATGTTCTCCGGCACGTAGGCGATGCCGAGCCGCGCGATGTGCGGCGTGTCCAGCGTCGCGATCGATTGTCCTTCGAAAATGATTTTGCCGAGGCGGGCCTTCCACAGGCCCATGATGGTGCGCAGCGTCGTGGTCTTGCCGGCGCCGTTGCGGCCAAGCAGCGCGGTCACCCGGCCGCGGCGGGCGACGAGATCGACGCCGTGCAGGATGCGATAGCGGCCGATATTGGTGTAGACGCCCTCGAGCCGCAGCAGCGCGTCGTCGGCGGTCATTGCGGCGACCCGCGGCGCAGCTCGGCGGTCCCGTGGACGCCGAGATAGGCTTCCTGCACCGCCGGCAGCGCCACCACTTCGGCCGGCGGGCCGTCCGCGATCAAGGCGCCGTCTTGGAGCACGATGATGCGGTCGGCAAGACGGGTGACGACGTCCATGCGATGCTCGACCAGGAGCACCGTCTTGTGGGTCTCCTGCTTGATCTCCTCGATGAGGTCGAGGATCGTCGGTATCTCGTCGAGGCTCATGCCGGCGGTGGGTTCGTCGAACATCAAGACGCGCGGTTGCAGCGCCAAGAGGATCGCCACTTCGAGCTTGCGCTGGTCGCCGTGCGAGAGCGCCGCCACCGTCAGTTCCGCGCGCGGCGCGAGCTTGACGCGTTCGAGCCAGTGCCGCGCCTGGTCGTGCACGGCGCTGTTGCGCGCGGCGATGCTGAAGCAATCGAAGCGGATTTTCGCGACCGATTGCACGGCGAGCCGCACGTTCTCGAACACCGTCAGGCTCGGATAGAGATTGATGAGCTGGAACGCGCGGCCGAGCCCAAGCCGCGTCCGCAGCGGCGCGCCGAGCCGCGTGATGTCCGTCCCGAACAGCTCGACGCTGCCGTGCGAGGGCCGCAGCTGTCCGGAGATCAGGTTGAAGTAGGTCGTCTTGCCGGCGCCGTTGGGGCCCACGATCGCCGTCAAGGTGCCCTGGTGAAAGGCGCAGGTTACGGCGTTGACCGCGATCTGCCCGCCGAAGCGAATTGTCAGCTCGCGGGTCGAGAGGGCAGGGACGTTGTCCGCCATTCCGCTACCCGCCGGCGAGCCAAGGATCGCGGCCGCCATCGTCGCGCTAATGCTGCTGGTTTCTGATCGGTATCTTCATCTCGTCGATGGAGATGACCCGCGTCAGTTCCGGGACCGCCCAGACCACATTCGGATCGACCTTGATCTTGAAGGCGTACATCGGTTGCAGCAGCTGGTGGTCTTCCTTGCGGAAAAGCACTTTTCCTTTCGGCGACTCGAAAGCCATGCCTTCCATCGCAGCGATGAGCTTTTCACTGTCGGTCGAGCCGCCGGTCTTTTTTAAGGCCTCGACCACGGCCTGCGCGGCGATGAAGCCGCCGCAGGTGAAGAAATCCGGCGGCGCGCCGGCAAAGCGCTTCTTGTTCTCGGCCACCAGCCAGTCGTTCACCGGGTTCTTGGGGATGTCGTAGTAGTAATAGGCGGCGCCTTCCATGCCCGGGAAATCCTTGTAGGCGACCAGCGCCGGCAGGATGTTGCCGCCGGTCGAGATCGAGATTCCCTGTCGTTCCGGGTCGAGCGCCTTGAGCGCCGCCAGCGGATTGCCGCCGGCCCAGTTGACGAAAATGATCTTGCGGCCCTGCTCCTTCGCCAGCGCATCGAAGATGCGCTGCACCGATGCGGTGAAGTCGGTGGTGGCGGGCGGCGCGTATTCCTCGAATACCAATTTGGCGCCGGTCGGCGCCAACGCCGTCTTGAAGGCGGCGACGAAGTCGCGGCCGAACGCGTAATCCTGCGCCAGCGTCGCCACCACGGTGCCCGGCTTGCCGATTGCGAGCGCGTTGGAGACGGCGTCCTGGGTGGAGTTGCGGCCGGTGTGGAAGATGTAGCGGTTCCATTTGTCGCCGGTGATCGAGTCGGCGACTGCGGGCTCGACGACCAAGATCTTTTTGTTGTCCTGCGCGACCGGCAGCATCGCCAGCGCCACGGCCGAGCTCGTCCCGCCGACGGCGATGTCGGCGCCGTCGTCGTTATAGGCCTCGTTCAGCAGGTTGCGGCCGACGTCCGGCTTGGTCTGGCTGTCCTTTTCGATCACCACGAGCTTGCGGCCGGCGACCTCCATGGTGCCGCCGGTGGCGTAGGCCAGTCCCATGGCGAAACCCGCCAATGTCTGCTTGGCGTAGGCCTCGAGCGGTCCGGTCTTGTCGGCGATCAGCGCGATCTTGACCGGGCTCGTTTGCGCGGCGGCTTGCGCCGCCCACAGTGCCGCCGCGAGGCCGGCGCCGAGCGCGATCCATCCCCTGCCGCGAAGCCGCGGGCGGCGCGCGTCGGTTCTGCGTTGTCGCGGCTTATGCTGCATCTCTCACTCCCTCTGGCCGAGCACGTCGCTTGCTGTTGTTTTGCCCGTGCTGCTTGTCAAGTCGAGCGCGGCGGACGGGCCGCGCCTGGAAGCTTGATCTGAATCTGCACGCCGCACAAGCATCATCGATGCGGCGCTGCACCGCATCGCTCCCCGGATGCTCTCGAAGCCGACGCTCCGATCGGGCGATCGAGCCAACGATCAAGGATCGAGTTCGGTGTCCCAATAGAGATAATCGAGCCAGCTCTCGTGCAGATAATTGGGCGGGAACAGCCGGCCGTTGCGGTGCAGGTGCTGCACCGACGGTTGGAAGGGTTTTTGCGACGGCCACATTTTCGATTCGTCGGGCGTCAAATTGCCCTTCCTGAGATTGCAGGGCGAGCAGGCGGCGACGACGTTGTTCCAGGTGGTATGCCCGCCGCGGGAGCGCGGCAGCAGATGATCGAACGTCAGATCGTCGCGCGCGCCGCAATACTGGCAAGAGAAGCGGTCGCGCAGGAACACGTTGAACCGCGTGAAGGCCGGATGCGTGGAGGGCTTCACGAAGGTTTTCAGCGAAACCACGCTCGGCAGCTTCATTTCGAGGCTTGGGCTGTGAACGGCGCGGTCGTAATTGGCGACGATGTTAACCCGTTCGAGAAAGACCGCCTTGATGGCGTCCTGCCACGACCACAGCGACAGCGGGTAATAGCTCAGCGGACGAAAATCCGCGTTGAGGACGAGCGCTGGAAAACCCGAAGGCGATACGTGAGCGTTCACGACCACATTCCTGCCACGACTCGCATGCCGCAGTGCGGCGTCGGCCGCTAGTTTATAGGCAGGCGTGACAGGATTGTGAAGCCCTTCCCGAGGCTTAGCAAATCACGCAAATCAGCGTCGCCCGCCGAGGCACCGCGCCAGGAACTCGCCGCCGTGCCGCAGCCCCTCGGGGTCGATGCCGTGACCGACGCCGGCGGACAAATGCCACTGCACCGGCACGCCGAGCGCCGCGAGCCCTTGCGTCGCGGCAAACAGCGCTTGCGGCGGAATGAGATCGTCGCGATCGCCGTGCACCAGAAGCACCGGCGGCCGCGATTTGATTTCGGCGGTGACGGTTTCGAGCTGGCCGTCCGGCGGCAGCACCAGCAAGCCGGAATAGCCGACGATGGCAGCGGGCGACACAGCGCGGCGCAATCCCACGTGCAGCGCCATCATGGTGCCCTGGCTGAAACCGACGAAGGCCAGCGCCGACGCCGGCAAGCCGTGGCGGGCAAGCTCGGCGTCGACGAAGCGTTCCAGCACCGGCGCCGCCTGATTGACGCCGCGCCAACGCTCGTTGGGATCGCGAAAGGTGAGCGCAAACCACTGCCGTCCGACCGGAGCCTGGCCGCACGGCTCCGGCGCATGCGGCGAGACGAACGCCGCGTCGGGCAAATACGGCTGCCAGGCGCGGCCGATCTCGATGAGATCGTTGCCGTCGGCGCCGTAACCATGAAGAAACACCACGAGCTGTCGCGCGGCACCGGAGCGCGGGGACAGCCGCGGACCATCGAGCACCGCCGCCATTGCCATTCCTTTTCCGACCCGCCGTGCCGCGGGCTGACTTAGAACAATCCGCCGACGCCTCGGCGCCGGGGGATTGCGCGCTCTGCTTTAGCCAGGGGCGTGACCGCCGTCTATGTCAGAATGCGGTGTGGACGCGGCCGGAGAAGACATTCACCGGCCCGCGATCGACGTTGTAGCTGGGATTGACGATG
>Ga0187784_10000975_pt1 | contig 22165 bp, 22 predicted proteins | sample 1015_SJ02_MP15_2_FD_132964 | JGI IMG/M metagenome (GOLD analysis project Ga0187784, IMG submission 132964) | Tropical peat soil microbial communities from peatlands in Department of Meta, Colombia - 1015_SJ02_MP15_20_MG | ecosystem: Environmental > Terrestrial > Soil > Wetlands > Peat | place...
ATCGAGATCATGTTTTCGATCCTGGCGCGCAAGCCGGAGATCGAGGACCGCCCGGGCGCGAAGGCGCTCAAGGTACGCGCCGGCAGCATCCGCTTCGACGACGTCTCGTTCGCTTACGAGCCGACGCGGCCGATTCTCAAGCGGCTGAGCTTCGAGGTGGCGGCCGGGCGCACGGTCGCCATCGTTGGTCCTTCGGGCACCGGCAAGTCGACGATTTCCCGGCTCCTGTTCCGCTTTTACGACGTTACCGGGGGGCGCATCCTCATCGACGGCGTCGACATCTGCGATGTGACGCAAAAATCGTTGCGCTCAGCGATCGGCATGGTGCCGCAGGACACCGTGCTGTTCAACGACACGATCCGTTACAACATCCGCTACGGCCGTTGGGACGCGACCGATGCCGAGGTCGAGGAGGCGGCGCGGCTGGCGCAGATCGACGCGTTCATCCGCCTGGCGCCGAGAGGCTACGACACCGAGGTCGGCGAGCGCGGCCTCAAACTGTCCGGCGGCGAGAAGCAGCGCGTCGCCATCGCGCGCACCATACTGAAAGGCCCGCCGATCCTGGTGCTGGACGAGGCGACGTCGGCGCTCGACAGCCACACCGAGCGCGACATCCAGGACGCCCTCGATCGCGTGTCGAAGAATCGCACCACGCTCGTGATTGCGCACCGGCTTTCGACCATCGTCGGCGCGGATGAGATCCTGGTGCTCGACCAGGGCGCGGTCGTCGAGCGCGGCACCCATCATGAGCTGCTCGCCCGCGACGGCCTTTACGCCAGCATGTGGAACCGTCAACGCGAGGCACAGATGGCGCGCGAGATTCTCGCCGAAGTGGAGGAGGAAGCGGCTGCACCGAGCCGCAATCCGCCGCAGGTTCTGCGGCCGGCAGACGAAGAGATGCTACCGGCTACCGACGCCGCAGAGTATTAACGGCGCATGTCCGTCATCAACTCGATTCGCTCGCAGCTTGCGCCCATTCATCCGGAGGGCTACGCCTTCGTCGGCGGCTTCGCGCTGGCGGCCCTCGTTTTGTTTTGGCTATGGCCGCCGCTCGGCTGGCTTGCCACCGTGGCCACCGCGTGGTGCGCCTATTTCTTTCGCGATCCGCCGCGGGTGACGCCGGCGCGCGAAGGCGTTTTGGTGGCGCCGGCGGACGGCCGCATCAGCCGCATCGCCAATGCCGCACCGCCCAAGGAGCTTGGGCTTGGCGAGCGGCCGCTGCTTCGCATTTCCATCTTCATGAGCGTATTCGACTGCCACATCAATCGCAGCCCGCTCGCCGGACGCATCGAACGCATCGTCTATCGCGCCGGCGCCTTCGTCAGCGCCGATCTCGACAAGGCAAGCGAAAGCAACGAGCGCAACGCTTTCGTCATCGCGACCAGCGGCGGCGTGCGCATTGCCGTGATCCAGATCGCCGGCTTGATCGCCCGGCGCATCGTGCCGTTCGTACGGGAGGGCGAGTTTGTTGCGGCCGGCCAGCGCATCGGCATGATCCGCTTCGGCTCGCGCGTGGATGTCTATCTGCCGGAGGGTGCGCGGGCTTTGGCCGCCGAGGGACAGACCGCCATCGCCGGCGAGACCGTGCTCGCGGAGCTCAGGGTCTTTTGACCGGGCACGCGCGTTGCGGGCGCAACGAGAAATCGTTAACGCCGCGAGTAACGGCGGCGGCCACGCGTGGCGGGTCCGCCAGGAAAAGTGCTATATTGGCGGTATGACCATGCATCCCCCTTCTTTGGACGATCAGCGCCTGCGCCGCCGGCGATTCCGCCGCATCCCGGTGCGCACGCTGGCGCCGAACCTGGTCACCTTGCTCGCGCTCTGCGCCGGACTGACGGCGATCCGCATGGCGTTCGAAAACCGCTACGGGCTTGCGCTCGCCGCCGTCGTGTTCGCCGCCATCCTTGACGGCATCGACGGCCGGCTGGCGCGGCTCTTAAAGGGGACGTCGCGCTTCGGCGCCGAGCTGGACAGCCTGTCCGACTTCGTCAATTTCGGCGTCGCGCCGGCGTTGATCCTCTATTTTTGGGGGCTGCATGACTTGAAGTCGGCCGGCTGGATCGCCGCGATGGTGTTTGCCATTTGCGCCGGTCTGCGGCTCGCCCGTTTCAATGTCATGAGCGAGGATCCGGAGCGGCCGGCCTGGGCCAGCAATTTCTTCGTCGGAGTGCCGGCGCCGGCGGGGGCCATCATTGTGCTGCTGCCGATCTACGCGGTCTTCCTCGGATTGCCCCGCTCGCAATTTCTAACCTGGTCGACGCTCGTCTACACGCTGGCGGTCGCCTCGCTCATGGTGTCGCGGCTGCCGGTGTTCTCCGGCAAGCGCGTCGGCACGCGGGTACCCCCGGAAATGGTAGGACCGCTTGTCATCGTGGTGGTGCTGTTCGTTGCGCTGCTCATCGCCTATCCCTGGATCCTGCTCACGGCCGGAACGCTTGTGTATCTCGCGAGCCTGCCGTTCGGCTGGCTGTCCTATCGCGCCTATGAGCGGCGCGCGCGCGAAGGCAAAGCGGACGTGACGGCCGCCGCGCAGGCTTCGTCCTCGGCCTCCGGCATTGTTCGGTCCGCCAGGAACGAAGAGCGTCCGTCGCGCCTCAATTGAGCCGCATCGCTGGCGTTGCTGAACGCTCGCGAGGAGATCATGCGACTTGCTCGCCGCAGTTTTCTAGCCGCGATGACGGCGTCGCTGGCCAGCCCCGCCATTGTGCGGCTTGCGCGGGCCGGCACGCCGCAAGTGACGTTGAAGCTGCATCACTTCTTCTCGGCGGTTTCGGCTGGGCACGAGAAGTTCCTGGCGCCGTGGGCGCGTAAGGTCGAGACGGAGTCGGGCGGCCGCATCCGCATCGATATTTTTCCCTCGATGCAGCTCGGCGGCGCGCCGGCGCAGCTGTTCGATCAGGCGCGCGACGGACTAGCGGACATCGTGTGGGCGGTGCCGGGCAGCACGCCGGGACGATTTGCCAAGATCGAAACCTTCGAGCTGCCGTTCGTGCCGTCGCGCCGGGCGCTGGTGAACTCCAAGGCGATCGAGGATTTCGCCGCGGCAAATTTGAACGACGAGTTCCGCGAGGTGCGTCCGATCTGCTTTTCGTGCCGCGACCATGGCGTCGTGCACGCCAATCGCGCGATAAAATCAATGGCGGATCTCGCGGGATTACGGCTGCACGTGCCGAACCGCCTGGCCGGCGAAACGGTGCGCGTGCTCGGCGCGCAAGGCGTCGCCGTGCCGATCCCGCAGGTGCCGATGGCGATTGCCGCGCACGTGATCGACGGCTGCCTCGACCCGTGGGACGTCGTGCCGGGGCTGCGGCTGAACGATCTGCTTAAATTCCACACCGATTTTGCCGAATCGTCATTGAGCACGTCGGCATTCGTACTGGCCATGAACAAGGCCGCCTACGAGCGGCTGCCGGGCGACCTCAAGACGGTCATCGACGACAATTCGGGACAGCCGGCGGCCGCTATGGCTGGTGCGATGTGGGACCAGGAAGCCGTTGCCGTCGCCGAGGCGGAACGCCAACGCGGTAATCCCCTCGTCGTGATCGAGGTGCAAGACGTCGCGCATTGGCGCAAAGCGACTGAGCCGGTGATCGCAGCGTGGCTGCGGCAGTTGCAGGAGCGCAAGCTCGACGGCGGCAAGCTCATCGCCGTTGCGCAAGCGCTGCTGGCCAAATACGCCGATGAAGCGGAGCCGGCCGCCAAGCCCGCTCCCGCGGCGGCGTCGGGGCCCAAGGAGCTGGACATTCCGCTGTAGTGCGTCGTTCCTGGAACGCAATCGTTTCAGTTTGAATCGATTGTTGCTCTAGACTAGCATTTTGGCTGAGCATGATCCTTTCGGAAAACCGGTTTCCACCCCCGGATCAAGTCCGGCGGCAGGCTTTTTCCGGATCATGCATTAGCGCGACAATGAAAGCGCGGCGCCGCTCGTCTCGTGCCCTTCGAAACGACCGCCGGTGAACGAAAGCTGCGCCAAGGCTTCGCCTTTGTGGTCGCGGATGATCAATACGCCGCGCTCGAACGTCCATTTGCGGCTGGTGAAAAAGTTGCCGGGGCAGCCGCCCTCGGGCGCGATGGTGCCTTGAACGGCGGCAGGGGCGTGACCGAAGTTCATGAAGCAGGCGCCGCCATCTGTTTCCGTGAGCTCCCAACGGCCGGCAAGGTCGACCGGCGGAGGCGGCGGTGGCGGCGGAGGAGGTGGCGGGGCCGGAGTGCTGGCCTCCGGTTCGGGCCGATTGGCGCTGGCGCATGCCGCGAGCGCTGCACAGACGAGCAGCGCCGCGGCGACTTGCGCCGTGCACACGCCGAAGCGTCGCGCCTGCGCCCTGTTCATGATTGTTCCGTCACCCGGAAGCGCGAGCAAAGCACGCCATCACGGAGGGAAGCTGCAACGGCTTGGCCTTGCCTCGTCCGGCGGCCGAAGTACGACCACCGCAAGGTGATGCTGAACAAGCGGCCGCTCATCACTTCATCGTCGGAATGACGAATTCGGCGCCCTCCTTGACGCCGGACGGCCAGCGCGAGGTCACGGTCTTGGTCTTGGTGTAGAAGCGGATGGCGTCGGAACCGTGCTGATTGAGATCGCCGAAGCCGGAACGCTTCCAGCCGCCGAACGTGTAATAGGCGAGCGGCACGGGGATGGCGAAATTGACCCCGACCATGCCCACCTCGACGCGGCTGACGAAATCGCGCGCCGCATCGCCGTCGCGGGTGAAGATGGCGACGCCGTTGCCGTATTCGTGCTCAGACGGCAGCCGCACCGCTTCCTCGTAATCCTTGGCGCGCACGACCGAAAGCACCGGGCCGAATATCTCCTCCTTGTAGATGCGCATCTGCGGCGTGACGTGGTCGAACAGGCAGCCGCCCATGAAATTGCCGCGCTCGTAGCCTTGCAGCTTGAAGTCGCGGCCGTCGACGAGGAGCTGCGCGCCTTCCTTGACGCCGAGGTCGACATAGCCTTTGACCTTTTCCAGATGCGCCCTGGTGACCAGCGGACCGTAATCGGCCTGCGCGTCGGTCGAGGGGCCGATCTTCAAATTCTCGACCCGCGGCACGAGCTTATCGAGCAGGATGTCGGCGGTCTTGCGGCCGACCGGCACGGCGACCGAAACCGCCATGCAACGCTCGCCGGCCGAGCCGTAGCCGGCGCCGATGAGCGCATCCACGACCTGATCCATATCGGCGTCGGGCATCACGATCATGTGATTCTTGGCGCCGCCGAAACATTGCGCGCGTTTGTTGTTCGCCGACGCCGTCGAATAGACGTATTCGGCGATCGCGGAAGAGCCGACGAAACCCACTGCCCTGATGCGCGGGTCGGTGAGGAGCGTATCGACGGCTTCCTTGTCGCCGTTAACGACGTTGAGCACGCCCGAAGGCAATCCGGCTTCCATCATCAGCTCGGCGAGCCGCATCGGCACCGATGGATCGCGCTCCGACGGCTTGAGAATGAAGGCGTTGCCACAGGCGAGCGCGGGCGCAAATTTCCACATCGGAATCATGGCCGGGAAATTGAACGGCGTGATGCCGGCGACGACGCCGAGCGGCTGGCGCATGGAGAAGAGGTCGATGCCGGGGCCGGCACTGTCGCTGAATTCGCCCTTCAGCAGATGCGGGATGCCGCAGGCGAACTCGACGACTTCGAGCCCGCGCTGGATATCGCCCTTGGCGTCGGCGACCGTCTTGCCGTGCTCGGAAGACAGAAGCTGCGCGAGGCTGTCGAATTCCTTCTGCACCAGGTCGAGGAATTTCATCAGCACCCGCGCGCGACGCTGCGGGTTCACCGCTGACCAGGCCGGCTGCGCGGCTTCTGCGACGGCAATGGCGTGCTCGACCTCGGAATGCTTGGCGAAGGCCACCTTGGCCTGCACTTCGCCGGTGTTGGGATTGAACACGTCGCCGAACCGCCCCGATCCCCCCTTCACTTCCTTGCCGCCGATGAAATGACCTATTTCGCGCATGAACTTTCTCCTTGGACTTGATGTAAGGGCACCGGTGCGGTGGATCTTTTCGGGGTTCCTACTACATAACGGCCGGATCGCCTAGAAACTTAAAATCCAAAATCGGCACCGCAGATCTTGCCCGCAAGGGGCTTGTCGGCTTCGACGCAGGTGAGGGCCGTGCCCGCGGCGAGCCGTCGTTCTCTGAATGAGATAACACTGAATCGGGAATGAGATGGACGCAGCTTGTTTTGACCGAACTATTGTGCCGGCTTTTTTTCCGCAGTCACCAGTGCGGCAGCGCGGCAACACGGCGCGGATGCAGGCGTCGGCTGGCGGCGGGCGCAGGGCCTCTCGGCTTGGGAGCCGCCATCGTCTGTATAGATGCCAGAGTAACCCTCCTTTAAGCGGCATGAAGGTACCGTAGTGCGCGGTCCGAAAGCGCACACCGCGGCGGGTGGAGTGAGTTATGGACATTTCAACGGGCCTCGGCCTGCTTGCCGGGGCGGTCGTCGTCCTGACCATGATCTTCATGGGCGGCGACTTGCGGATGTTTTTGAGCGATCATGCCGTCATCATCATTTTTGGCGGTTCGTTCGCGGCCACCCTGATCCGCTTCCCCCTCTCGTCGATCTTCCATGGCTTGCCGCTCGGCGCCAAGTTTGCCTTCACCATGCGGCGCATGACCCAGCGCGAGCTTGTCGACGAGATCGCCGGCCTTGCTGAAATCGCGCGTAAACAAGGGCCGATCGGGCTGGAAAAAGTCGAGATCGAAGATCCGTTCTTGGCCAAAGGGATTCGCTTCGTCGCCGACGGCTATGACGCCGCCTTCATCCGCGACAATCTCGAGCGCGATCGCGACAATTTCCTTACGCATCTGGACGAGGGCCAGAAAATCTATCGCGCCGTGGGCGATTGCGCACCGGCCTTCGGCATGATCGGCACGTTGATCGGCATGGTGCAGATGTTCGCCAACATGACCGATCCATCCAAGCTCGGGCCGTTTATGGCGACCGCGCTCCTGGCCACGCTTTACGGCGCCGTGGTGGCGAACATCCTCTGTCTGCCGATTGCCGACAAGCTGCACGGCAAGCTCGTCGACGAGGAGATCAACCGCACGTTGATCATCGACGGCGTCCTCATGATCCGCGATTCGAAGAGCCCGACGCTCGTGCGCGAAATGCTGATCGCCTACCTGCCGGAAAAACATCGAGAAGGAGAACCCGAGCCGGTACCGGCCTGACGCCCGGGCGTAATCTTCAAGAGCAGGCATCGGTTTTCCGGCGCGAGGAAGTAAGCGATGGCACGGCGTAAGGAAGCGCACGGCGGGCACGGTTGGTTCGTCACCTTTGCCGACCTCATGGGTCTGTTGGTGAGCTTCTTCGTCATGCTGGTCGCCTTCTCCAACCAGGATCAGAAGAAGCTGCAGATCGTGGCCGGGTCGATGCGTGACGCCTTCGGCGTGCAGACGAACGTGCGCTATTCTGGCGTCATCGAGGTCGATGGATTGCCCACCCGGCCGAAGCTGAAGAACGCCGCGCATATCGATCCGGAGGATGCCTCGGCAAAGCCGACGCCCGACGAACATGATCGCAAACGCGAGTACGGCACCACGTCCAATAGCGATCAGGCTTTCGCGCTGGCGGCGGCGTCGCTGCGGCAGGCGCTGCACGACCTGCCGGAACTGACGGAAGCGTCCAAGCATGTCATGGTCGAGGAGACCAAAGAGGGGCTGAACATCGAGATCGTCGATCAGGAGGGCCGTTCGATGTTCCCGGAGGGCGCCAAGGAGCCGTACGAGCGGACCCGCCGCCTCATCGAAAAGCTCGCCGCGCCGCTGAAAGCGACGCCCTATCGGGTCTCGATCACCGGCCACACTTCCGCGACCAGAACGCCGCCGCGGCCCGATTATGGGCCTTGGAACCTGTCGGTTGACCGCGCCAACGCCGTGCGCCAGATTTTGGAGGAGGAAGGCTTGCCCTCGGCCAACATCTACGCGGTCGCCGGCAAGGCCGATACCGATCCGCTGTTCCCCGAGGATCCGTTCATTGCCGCCAACCGCCGCGTGACCATTACGCTGATGCGCGAGGCGCCCCCGGTTCCGCCGAATTTACAACCCTAGAACGCAATCGTTTTAGATTGAATCGATCGCCGTTCTCATATTGTGGCGGGGCATGATCTTTTCGGAAAACCGGTATCCACCTGCGGATCAAGTCCGCGGGCGGGCTTTTTCCGGATCGTGCTCCAATGGCCTGCGCTTCACACCCGGCGGGCGAACAACGCGCCGACGCTGATATCGCCAAGCGAAAAAATGTCATTCCGAGCGTCGAGATCGCGCAAGCGCAACGCGCCGAGGCTTGCGAAAACGCTTGATTCCGCGCACGACTGACGCAAGCTGTCGGCTGTTCGAACGGTGCGTCGATGAGGAGAGAGCCATGGCGGATCAGAGAGGAAGCGGACATCGTGTGCGCGATCTGACGCCGCAGGACGTCGCGCGCGGATTGCAGGAGGGCCACGTCGTCCTCGTCGACGTTCGCGAGCCGAACGAGACGGCGATTGAGCGTTTTCCCGGCGCGGTGCTGGTGCCGCTCTCGTCCTTCGATCCGGTGACGATACCGGCGCCGCCGGGCAGCGAAGTGGTGTTTGCCTGCCGCTCCGGACGCCGGTCGGTAACCGCTTCGCTTGCCGCGCAGGAGCAAGGCTTCGCCTACGACGCGCACCTTGCCGGCGGCATCCTGGCGTGGAAAGCCGCCGGGCTGCCGACCGAGACGTGACGCGGATTCCGATCATGATTTCAGACGACGTTCCGTGCGGCCCTGCGCGCACGCGAGTTACCGATTGGACGCCTCGGTCGGGGCCTCACGTTCGCGGCGACGGGCATCGGTGATGTTTGCCCGCCCGGGTTTGTTAAGCGCCGTTGCCGTGATTGCCGGTGCGTTCTTTGCCGGCATGGCGCCGGCGACCGCACAACCGCAGCGCGTCGTCAATTTTTACAACTGGTCAGACTATATCGACCCCGCCGTGCTCGACGATTTCAGCAAGCAAACCGGCATCAAAGTCCGCTACGACACCTTCGATTCGAACGATACGCTCGAAGCAAAACTTTTGGCCGGCAAGACCGGCTATGACGTCGTGGTGCCGACCGGCTATTTTCTTGCGCGCCAGATCGCGGCCGGCGTTTTCCAAAAACTCGACAAGTCGAAGCTGCCGAACCTGGTCAATGCCTGGCCGGAGATCGCCAACCGCTTGGCGATCTACGATCCAGGTAACCAATACGCGGTCAACTACATGTGGGGCACCACCGGCATCGGTTACAGCGTGAACGAGGCAAAGGCTGTTCTCGGGCCGAACGCCGCCATCGATTCCTGGGACGACGTCTTCGATCCCGATAAGATCGCGCGGTTCAAGGATTGCGGCGTCCATCTGCTCGATTCATCCGACGACATCATGTCGGCGGCGCTGCACTATCTGCAGCTTGATCCGAACTCGAGCGAGTCGGGCGATTTGCAGCGCGCCGCCGATCTCCTCAGCAAGATCAGGCCGTACATCCGCAAATTCCATTCGTCCGAGTATCTCAACGCGCTGGCGAGCGGCGAAATCTGCTTCGTCGTCGGATTTTCCGGCGATATCAAGCAGGCGCAAAAACGCGCGGCGCAGGCCGGCGGTCGCGTGGTCGTCGGCTACGCCCTTCCGAAGGAAGGCGCGCAGTTGTGGTTCGACAATCTCGCCATCCCCAGGGACGCGCCCGACGTTGCCGAAGCGCACGCCCTGATCGATTATCTGCTCAAGCCGGAAGCGGCGGCGAAGAACAGCAACTTTATTTCCTACGCCAACGGCAATCTGGCGAGCCAGAAATTCATCGACAAATCGATCCTCGACGATCGCGGCGTCTATCCCGATGCTGCGACCATGGCTAAGCTCTACACCATCACCGCACACGACCAGAAGACGCAGCGGCTGATCAACCGGCTGTGGACGCGGATCAAAACCGGACGGTGAGCTTGCTCCGAGCCAGTCTCGCCGCCGATTGGACGGGCAGGGAGGCACACATGGGCGCGCTAGAGGGAAAGGTCGCGATTGTCACCGGCGGCACCAGCGGTATCGGCGAAAGAATCGTCGAGCTGTTTGTTCAAGAAGGAGCCAAAGTCGTTGTCGCCGCGCGCCGGCAGAAAGAGGGTGACGCGCTGGAGAAGCGCTTCGGCGTCCGCTTCATTCGCACGGACGTATCGAGGGAAGGCGACGTGAAGGCGATGGTCGGTCACGCGCTCGCGTCCTTCGGCCGCGTCGATTGCCTGGTCAACAACGCCGCGCTGCCGGCGCCCATGGTCAGCATCGGCGAGATCGACGTCGAGACCATCGACCGTTTGCTGGTCGTCAATGTTCGCGGCGTGCTCTTGGGCATCAAGCACGTGGCGCCGGTGATGTTGTTGCAAAAGGCGGGCAGTATCGTGAATATCAGCAGCATCGCCGGCCTTCGCGGCGGCGTTTCCGGCCACGTCTACAGCGCAACGAAGGGTGCGGTGCATGCGCTCACCCGGTCGGCCGCCGCTGAATTGGGGGAAAAAGGCGTACGGGTCAACAGCATCTCGCCGGGCGCGATCGTGACCGGTCTCTTCGCCAAGATCGCAGGCGTCGAGGATTCGAAAGCCGACCGGCTGACGGATCTCGTCAAGGGAGCATTCGCATCGGCGCAGCCGATTCCGCGCGCCGGGCTGACCGACGACGTGGCGCGCGCAGCCGTGTATCTCGCCGGCGACGCATCGAGCTTCGTCAACGGTCAGGATATCGTGGTCGACGGCGGCCAGGTGTGCATCACAAAAGGCTGGTCGCAAGTTTCGAAAGCGCGCGCCGAAATGAGCAAACGTCTCAAGGAAGCAGCCGCGGCACTGTAGGGCAATCCTGCGCCCATTACCGCCAACGGCGGTGCAGCCAAAGCCACTGCTCGGGATGCTCGCGCACCCAGCCCTCGATCACCGTGGTGATGGTCTGCACGGTGCCGGCAATGTCGATGCGGCCGTCGCGGTCGCGCACCGGCGCGATCGCTTCGGTAATCTCGCCCCAGAAGCTGTTGCCATCGGGCTTGCGCACCATGCGCACCCCGTGGATCGGACACTCGGTTTGCCGGGCGAGGAGCGCGATCAACGGATTGGCGAGGCAGCGCCGGCCGAAAAAGATCACTTCGACGCCTTTGCTGAAGTGCTGATCGGCGAGCATGCCGATATGGGCTCCGGACTGCAAAAGCCGCGCGAGTTGCACCGGGGCGGCAAGGCCGGTCGGAATGAGTTCGCCCATCAGCGGCGTCCGCAGTTTGACGATGACGTCGCTGACGGCGCGGATGTTCGGCCGCCGATAAAGGACGGCGGTGTTGGCTCCGAGCAACTTTCCCGCAACCGCCGGCAGTTCCCAGTTGGCGAGGTGGGCGGCAAAGCAGAGCATCGGCTTGCCGCTTTTGATGATGCGTTGGTAGCGCTCGGCCATTTCCGGTGCATAGGTGATGACATCCGTCGTCTGCGCGCCGGCGCCGGCGACGCAAAACTCGTCGAGGTGGGCGAACTCGACCGCAATCCGGCCCAGATTGTCCCACGCGCCGGCGAGGACTTGTTCGATCTCGGCATGGGATTTTTGCGGAAAGGCCGCGCGCAGATTGTCACGGCCGGTGCGGTGTTCCGGAAGCAGCGGGCCGACCTTGCGCATCAACGCGCCGGCGAAATTCGCGGTGCGCCGCCGATCCATACGCTTGACCGCGCTCAACAGGCCGACCGCGAGCGCGCCGATGATCGTATCGAGCAGGAGTTTGAGTCGCCGCTCAGCCATCAGGGCATGATCCCGACAAGTGGGAGCCGACACTGCAAGATGATCATGCCCCACCAAAAGGACCAAGGCGCGATCGCATCATCGGCGGCGGTCGCGGTTAGAACGTAACGATGATCTTGCCGAAAACCTGCCGGCTTTCGAGGCGGGCGAGGCCGCGCTCGAAGTCGGCAAGCGGGACCTCGGTATCGATGACCGGCAGGAGGCCGGCCGCCATCTTGGCGAGGCTCTCGCGGATATTGCGCATCGAGGCGCCGAACGAGCCGAAAATACGATATTGCTGCTGAAAGAGCTGGAACAGGTTGATGGTGGTCGACTGACCGGAAGTCGATCCGCAGGTGACGAGCCGGCCGCCGCGCTTAAGGCAAAGGAGCGAGCCGTTGAAGGTATCAGGTCCGACATGCTCGAACACGACATCGACGCCTTTCTTGGCCGTGAGCTTGCGCACCAGGCCCTCGAACCGCTCGGTGCGGTAGTTGATGACGTGGTCGGCGCCGATCGCCTTGGCCTTCGCCGCCTTTGCATCATCGCCGACGGTAGTGATGACGGTGCAGCCGATCGCCTTCGCCATCTTGATGGCGACTGTGCCGATGCCGGATCCGCCGGCTTGCACTAGAATAGTCTCGCCCGGTTCGAGCTTGGCGTTGTCGAACAGCATGTGTTGCACGGTCGAAAAGGCGATGGGGGCGCAAGCGGCGTCACTAAAGCCGACGCCCGCCGGAACGGGGATGACAAGCCGCGCCGGCATGTTCACGAGGTCGCGCGCGAAGCCGTCGACGTGAAAGCCCATGATGCCGGCGACGTTTTCGCAGAGATTGTCGCGACCCTCGCGGCAAGCCTTGCAGATGCCGCAGGTCAGTCCGCCGTAAGCGACGACGCGGTCGCCGACAGCGAAACCGGTGACGGCGGGGCCGACGGCGCGGACTTCGCCCGCCGCCTCCGCGCCGACGACGAGCGGCAGCTTGCGCTTGGCGAAGGCCATGCCGCGCCAACCCCATACGTCGATGTGGTTGAGACCGATCGCCTTGATGCCGATCTGCACTTCGCCCGCCGCGGGCGCAGGCGCAGGCGCAATATCGCGAAGTTCGATCTTGCGGTCGGTAACGAGCATCAACGCGCGCATGGACGGTGCCGCAGTGGTTGTCCGGCGCTCGGCGCCGATTGTCGTGCCGGCGACGACGCTCACACCGGCTCCAGCGCCATCACCAGGCACAGATTTTGGCCGCCGAAGCCGAACGAATTGGACATCGCGCGCCGCATTTTCGCGTCACGCGCCACGTTGGGCACCACATCGAGCGGGATCGCCGGGTCGGGAACGGCGTAGTTGATGGTCGGCGGGATGCGTTGGTTCTGCAACGTCAGCAGCGTGAACGCGGCTTCGACGGCGCCGGCCGCGGTCAAAGTGTGACCGATCATCGATTTGTTGGACGAGATCGGAATGCCGCGCATACGTTCGCCGAACACGGTGGAGATGCCGAGGTGCTCCATCTTGTCGTTCTCCGGCGTCGAGGTGCCGTGCGCGTTGATGTAGTCGATATCTTCGGGGCCGATGCCGGCGTCGGCGAGCGCGTTGCGCACGGAGGCGATGATCGGCTTGCCGTCGGGGCTCGACCGGGTGCGGTGGAAGGAATCGGATTTTTCTCCGTATCCTTCGAGGATGCCGAGGACGCGCGCGCCGCGCGCGCGGGCATGCTCGAGATCTTCGAGCACCAGTGCAGCGGCGCCTTCCGCCAGCACGAAACCGTCGCGGTTCTTGGAGAAAGGCTTTGACGCCTGCTCCGGCGAGTCGTTTTGCGTCGACAGCGCGGAGAGGAGCGAAAAGCGCACCAGCGATTCCGGCGTCAGCGAGGCGTCGGCGCCGATCGCAAGTGCGGCCTGACAATCGCCGCGGCGGATCGCCTCTATGCCGAGCTGAATGGCGCTCGCGCCCGAGGCGCACGCGGTGTTGAGCGAAACCGGCGAACCCTCGGTGCCGAAATGTTCGGCGAGGCGCTCGCCGATCACCGCGAATTTGAACGGCCCTTGCAGCGACGCAAATTCGCGGGCAACGCGCATGAGGTCGGGATAGGCGGTGTCGCCGTTAGATGCGGCCATCTCGGTCATCTTGATCCGATCGGCCCATTCGATTTCCAGCGGCGGCGGCGCAAGATAAAGCGGACCCGGAAAGCGGCCTTTGCTACCGATGCCGGCCTCCGCGATTGCCTCTTCGCCGGCCAGACACGCAACGCGCTCGGAGAGTTCGGCCGGCAACATGCCTTCGCGATAGACATCGTCGACGGTGCCGGCGATCGTGGTGCGCAGCCCCTCGGTCGGAAACCGCGAAATGCGGCGAATGCCGGAGACGCCGCCGCTCAATTTCACCCAATTGTCGGATTTGCCAACGCCGAGCGAGGTGACGACACCGACGCCGGTGACGGCGACGATCGGACGGCCCTTTTTGTCCCGCGTTGCCGCGGCCATGGCGTTCTCCTTCACTTCACCCGCTCGATCAGCGCCAGCCCTTCGCCGCGCCAATTGCCGACGCTGGTGACCACGATTTGAGAAATATCGGGCGGACTTGACCCCTCATCTCCCGTGCCCGCGGGCGCGAACAGCTTGCCATGCTCCAGCGCCGCGCAGGCTATGCCGATATTGGCCTCGAATTGGGCCTCCAAACCATGACCGATATAAGTCCCGGCGTTACGGACGGGAAGGCCAATTTCCTGAAGCACGGTCTGCTCGGCCGCAGTGGCAGGTTGCAGGCCGCAGGCGCCGGAAATCACTGCGGCGCGGCTGCGGTCGATATCCTTGGCCATAGCCTCCCACTGGCCGTGCAGCGTGCCCTCGATCTGCCCCGGCTGGCGCCGGTTGCGGTCGGAATAGACCGCCGAAATCCGGGCGTGCGCGCGAGCGCCGCGTTTCTCGGCATGCTCGCGGCTTTCGAGCACCAGAAAAGCCCCCATATTGCCGAGCGCCATGCCGCCGTGCGGGCCGCGATCCCACACCGGCGCGAAGGGGCCTTTGAGCGCGGCGCCGGATTGCTCCCAGACCAGGAGCACGTCCCAGCGCGTGGCGTTATAGGCGCCGCCCACGAGGGTCAATTCGCTCTGCCCGGCGGCGATGCGCGCCTGCGCGATGCGCACCGCGTCGACGCCCGCCGCTTCCTCGCCCAGGAACGTGCGCGAGGAGCCGACCACGCCGTGCACGATCGCGATATTGCCGGCAAGCAGGTTCGGCAACTGCGCCAGGAATAGCGTCGGACGCAGATCGCTCATCAGCCGCTCATTGAGGAAGGCGCCGCGCTTGGCCACCTTGCGCATGCCGGTGAGGATCGCGCTGTCGGCCGGAACGTCGCGCTCGCCGCCGGCGGCGGCGACGATCATGTCGGTTCCGTCAAGAAGATCGGGCTTGCCGGCGATGCCGGCGTCGGCAAGCGCAAGACCGGCGGCATAGACACCGATACGCTGCCAAAGCTCCATCTGCCGCTGGTCGCTTTTCTTCGGAATCTGCTTGTCGAAATTGATCGGCGGCAGCGGGTGCACGATATAGGGCGCGAAGGTCTTGTCGTCGTAGGGCGGCGGATCGCCGCGCTCCAGGTGATTCCAGTTCGCTTCGAGCCCGTCGCCAAGGCACGTGAGCAGACCGACGCCGGTGATCCACACCTCGCGGCGTCCGGTCACTTGATGAGCTCCTTGACCGGAACGTTGATCCGCTCTCCCCATTGCAAAATCGCGTCGCGGAATTCCGGGCCGGGAAAGGGCATGATGCGATAGACAATTTGAGCGTCGCAAACGGTCTTGCCCCGCCGCCGTCCCTTGCCCTCGCCGACGGCAAAGCCGGAGCCTTCGTGGATCACGCGGCCTTCGAATTCGAGGTCGTCGCCGGGAAGCACGGCCGCGCGGAATTTCGCTTCCTTAACGCCGGCCAAAAACGGCATGGCGGTGAAATTGGAAAGTGCCATCACGAGCCATCCGATCGTCTGCGCCATGCATTCGATCTGCAGCACGCCCGGCATCAGCGGATAGGTCGGAAAGTGGCCCTCGAAGACCGTGCTCTGCTGCGGTACCGTGCAGACGGACCGAACCAAACGCCCGTCGACGTCGAGCGCGACGATGCGGTCGATCATTTGGAAATATTCGAAACGCATCCGGCGGCGCCTCAGGCGCCTTTCGCCGCAATCAGCTTGTCAATCTGCTCGCTCAGATTGTTCAGCACGAAATACTGGTCCGTTGTGGCCTTTCCGTCATTGACCTCCTGCGTCCACTGCTCGAGCGGCAGCTTGATGCCGAACGTCTTGTCGATGGCAAAGGCGATATCGAGAAAGTCGAGACTGTCGATTTCGAGATCGTTGATGGCGTGGCTTTCCGGCTTGATGTTCTCACGCGGAATATCGCAAGTTTCCGCAATGATATCAGCAACTTTATCGAACGTGGCGGACATCGGGCGTACTCTTTTAATGGCGGCGTGAATGGCGCCGACGGCAAGGACGGCGCCCAACAAGCCCGATCGTTGCGGGCCCCTCCAATTGTGCTGCCCGTATAGCGAAGGACGTCGGCAAGTTCAACGCCGGCCTGCCTAAACGCCCATTTTCGCCATTCTTGCCACATTCGCAGCGGTCGCGATAAATCCCGGCTCGCGGAACGGCGCCGGCGTACCTTGCGGCAGCGGCATGCGAAAGACGTTGAGCGTCATCGAAATCAGGACGTAATAGCTGAGGATTCCGACGAGCTCGACCATTCCAGCGTCGCCGAGAAATTTATGCACGCGGGCGTATGCAGCGTTGCTCACGCGCCGCGTCGCGTAAAGTTCCTTGACGAAAGCGTAGATCGCCTTTTCGTCGCGCGGCGCCGACTTCGGCATTCGGCCGGCCTGAAGATCGCGGATGGTCTTTTCCTTCACGCCCTGCTCGGCGGCGATCGGCGCATGCGCTGCCCATTCGTACTGCGCCTTCCAGTATCGTCCGGTGCACAGGATGGCGAACTCCGAAAGCCGCGGCGGCACACTTGTGCCGAAGCGCAAATAGCCGCCGAGCTGTTGCGCCAACTTCCCGAAAGCGGGCGCATGCAGATAGACCGCGAATGGGCCCTCATTGACGAACTTGCCGCGTGGGCCCGAGGAGATCGCTTCGACCAACGCCTGCTGCTCGCCGCTAAGGCGTGCCATGTCGAGCGCAGGCAGGCGAGGCGCGGGCGGTCGGCGCATTCGGTTCGGCCGGGAACGGGATGACGGCACTTTGGGCATGGCTTCCTCTTGCTCGCGCCGCAGGACGCATCCTCCGGCCGTTATCGCAGGCCTAACCGCCGCTCGCGAGCTTGAAGACACGCCGCGCGTTTTCGGCGAGGAACATGGCTTTGACCTCGTCGTCGAGGCCGAGCGTCTCGATGCCTTCGAGCGCCTTGACCGGCGCAATCATCGGGTAATTGGTGCCGAACAGAACCTTGGCGCGGCCGTTGCCGCGCATATAGTCGATCAGCGCCGCCGGATAGCGCCTCACCGTGTAGGCCGAAGTATCGATGTAGACGTTCTGGTGCTTGGTGGCGACGGCGATCGCCTCATCGGTCCACGGATAACCGATATGACCGCCGACGATGATCAGCTCGGGAAAGTCGAGCGCCACCCGGTCGAGATAGATCGGCCTTCCGACTTCCGACGGCATCAGCGGGCCGGTGTGGCCGATCTGGGTGCAGAACGGCACGCCCATTTCGCAGCAGGCGACGTAGACCGGATAAAACCGCCGATCGGTCGGCGGCGCCTCCCATAGCCAGGGCAGCACACGAATGGCCTTGAAGCCCAATTGTTTGACGCAGCGCCGGATTTCGCTGACCGCCTGCATCGGCTTGGAAATATCGACCGAGCCGACGCCGACCAGGCGTTGCGGCGCCTCCGCGACGAAACCGGCGACCTCGTCATTGGAGATCATTACGTCGCGCGGCGCGTACCACGCGGAGATCAAGCTGATGCCGATGCCGGCCCGATCCATGGCTTCGATAGTGGCGGAAACCGGCAACGCGGCCGCCGGCAGCGCGCCCTTGGTCCATCGCCGCAGCGAATCGAACATTGGGTCCTGAAGGTGCCGCGCGGTCGAATGCTGCGCCCAGGCATCGATGATCATCGGATTGCGCTCCCCAAAAACGCCAGGCCGTTGCCGAAGTCCGCTTGCTCGCTATCGCCTTATTTCCGACCGACGAGGTCGATCAGCGCCGACATGCCGACATGCGCGGTGCCTTCGTCAAGCACGCTATCATGCTCGCGAATGTCGAGTTCCGATAGATCGCCGAAGGCCGCTTGCAGAAGCGCGCGCGTATAGGTGCGCGCTGTGTCCGGCGGGCCGCCGGTACGATAGTTGAGTTGCTCGGGCCGATAGTTCTGCATGAACAAAAGGCCGCCGGGCTTGAGCGCCGCCTTGAGATTAGCAAAAAACGCCGGCCTTTCGGCGGGGCCAAAATGAATAAAAATCGCCGCGATCACGTCGAACGCGGCGCTCGGCCAGCGCCAGGCGGTGATATCGGCGACTTCGGTGCGCAGCCGCACGCCACGTTCTTGCGCAAGTGCGTGTGCCTTGGCGAGCGCGGTCGGTGAAAAATCGATGGTGAGTACGTCGAGGCCCTGTTCGGCAAGCCAGACGCCGTTACGGCCCTCGCCGTCGGCCACCGAAAGCGCGCTCTGGCCGGCGCGCAAGCGAGGCGCTTGCGCTTTAAGGAACGCATTCGGCTCTTTGCCGAAGAGGTAATCGGGATGACGAAACCGCGTCTCCCATCGCTCAAGGTCCGACATGCTGCCCCGGATCGTGAACGGTCGTTGTGCGGCGAGATAGTTATGCAGTCCGGGTCGCAGCTTTCAACCTCGCGGTACGCCGCAGCGCCTCATGCGGCCTGATCGGCGAAGAGCTGCGATTGCGTGCTGATCCTGCGCGCGGCACGGCGCATTTGCGCCTCAAAGAATCGATCGGTCAGTCTGCTCAAATATTCCAAGGTGGCGGTCATTGGAGTGCTCCCTCGGTTTTTTACGCCTCCAACTACGAGCCAAAGGCTACGACGCGTTCCGGCGCGCCGAAGTGACCGGCGTCACAACAATTTAACATTTTACTAAGTCCTTGGCGCGTTGCCGTTTTCACCTTGCATACGCGTGCGGCGGGCGCTCCGGCGCGATGACGCGCGGTCATCCGCACTTCGGCGTATTGGCGAGGACGGCCTAAGAGCATGATCCGGAAAAAGCCTGCCCCGGACTTGATCCGGGGGTGGAAACCGGGTTTTCCGAAAAGATCATGCTCCATCAAAATGTTAGAGCGACAATCGATTTCAATCTGAAACGACTGCGCTCTTAGCCCCCGTCCGGCGGTTCGACCCGGAAACCGCCGTCCGCTTCGAGTGCGATATGGCCTTCCGCGACGGCGCGCGCCCATCGGCCGGTCGCGGCGATGCCGCCGAATGAAAAGAAATGCGGGATGACGCCGGCGGGCGCCGCATCGGCCAGCGCGCGGATCAGATCGTCGGCGGTCGCCATGGCGAACATTTGCCGCATCAGGCCGGAGCGCCGCGCCAGCGCCTGCGCCGAAGCGCGCACGCCGCAGCGGTTGGCATAACGCATCAGCGAGGTGAAGCTCGTTGGGCCGACCAGACCGATGCGCAGAGGATGATCGAAGCCGAATGCGCGCAGACGCGCGATAAAGTCGAGGATAGCGCCGACGTCGAAGCAGAACTGGGTTACGATCTCCACGCTCAGTCCGATCGCTTCCGCAGCCGCGATTTTTTCGCTCAGCGCGCGGTTTAGCTCGTCGTCGCCGATGCGCGGATGGCCCTCGGGATAGCCGGCGATGCCGATCGTGCGGATGCCGCACCGGCGCAGCACGCCCGAATCGATGGCGTCGCGGGCGCAGCGGAACGGTCCACATTCGGCGCGGTCGCCGGCGATGACGAGCGCGCTGTCGACGCCGGCCTCGCCGTTCAATCGCGCAAGAAAACCATCGAGCGCTGCGGCGGTGGCGAAGTTGCGCACGGCGACATGCGGTACCGGTTCAAGACCGGCGGCGCGCAGGCGCACGGCGGCGGCCAAAGACTCGTCGGCCGGTCGATTCGGCACCGCGCTAACATAAACCCGCGTTCCGCGCTTGAGTGTGGTCAGCGCGGCGATGTCGCCGTCTGACGGCCGCGTTGTCTCGATCGAAAAAGCGGCCATGAACGCCACGATGCGCTGTACCGCGGCGGCAAGGTTTTCGGCCGGTACGGGTGCGAGCGCGACCATGCTCGTCGCTCAGCCGCGCCGGCGCGAGATCACATAGGATTCGTCGAAGAACCATAATCCGCCGCGTTCGCGCAACACCGACCGCGTGGCGTCGATATAGCGACCGTCGGAGACTACGTCGCCGAGGCGGTCGTCCTCCACCTGCGCCACGTAAATCGCCGCATTCCACGCCGCAAACAAAGTCGAGGTGCCGATCGATTCGGAGATTTCCGAGGGCAGCGTGTGCATGACGTAACAGAACAGCGAGCGGTTGTCGGCGTAAGCGTTGAAGTTGAGATCGCGAGCGGCCGGTCCGAGCTCGTGCTTGACCGCCTTGAGGATCTGATGGCGATCGTGGATGAACGGATGGTCGTCCGGCCAAACTTTCTGGATGATCTCCATGCCGGGATCGTGGCCGTGCGAGTGAATGGCGATGAGCCGGCCGCCGGGCCCGATTGCGCGCGCGAGCGGGGCGATCACGCGCTGGGCTTTGAATTCGAGCGGGGCGCGGGCGCGGTAGGGTTGCGAGGCGATGACGAGGTCGTAGTTGGCGATCGTGCCGCCGGGCCTGGGAATGATCGGGTCGAGCAGGAAACGGTGGTCCTCGCGGTAGATGACGAGCACCACCGGGCGCTCGTAGATCGGGTTGCCGGTGCGGGCGCTGACTCCGGCTTTCCAGTTGAGCGCCATGAACGGCTCGAGATCGATGATTTGTTGTTCGAAACGGTGAGCGGAATTGCCGACCAGGGGAAGCTCGTGCCACACTAGGCTCGACGCGGCGTTGAGCGACTTGACCGCCAGCCACGGCGCGTCCGCATAGGCGAGGTTGGTCAGCACCAGAACCGTCGCCGGGTGCTCGAAGAAGCGGTCCGACATCTTCTGCAGCGTCAGGCGCACGTCTTCGAGGCTGATCTCCTTGCCGACCACGTAAAACGGCATGTGCGCGAAGCGGTCGTGCATGGCGCGCATGACGCGCACCAGCACCGAGCCGTCGCCGACGCCGGCGTCGAACACACGCACCGCCGGCGGGCGCGGATGGATGTGCGCCAGTTCTTCGGACACGCGGTGCGCGACCTCCCATTTCTCGCTACAGGTGTTGACGAAGAGCAGATACTTCTGCCGGTTGTCGAAGAAGCGAAAATTGCGCTGCGGATCGCTGGGCGTGCGTGGCGGTTGCGGCGACGGAACGACGGCCGGCCGCGCCTCCCGGGTACGTTCGATCACGATGGGCCGTGGCCCTTGAGGCGGGTGGGTGGCCATGAAGCCTTGGATGCGATCAAGCGTGTCGGTCGTGATCCGGCCGCCGTTGCGCAGCCGTGCCGTGAGCTTGCCGTCATTGACGGCGCGGCGGCCGAACGTCGATTCGGCGAGTCCCGATTGGCGGCAATAGTCGGAGATTTCTTGGAGTAATTGCTGAGCGTTCATGGCGGCCGCTTCCCCGGATTCCCCCTCGGCCGTGCGTCGCGTTCAGGCGCGTTTTTGCCGTCGCTTTTGCGCACGGGTTTTCCGACACTTAGCGAAGCAACGGGCGATGAGGGGGTCAACCACAAAATGGCCCACTATATAAGTGGGCAATATAATGGGCAATTTCCCAACGAGAAGGGATCGCCTGAGGCGCTTTCTTTTCCGAACCCCGTGGGTCGACGGACCAAAGGCGGGCGCCCCGTCGATCGCCAAATTCGGCACGCGTCGCGTCGCATGCGTCCTTTCGCAGTCTGGGAAGTCGACCGCCGGCGACGGCGGCAGATGTCACTGAGGAGGCCGTGCCGCCTTGGCAATGCTGGCCGTTGCGATATCTTCGGCCCAGGGACGTGAAGGTCATGTGGGGTCGCAAAGACAAATCGGCCGTGTCGGCGAAAGAGGGCGGGCCACCCTCGCCGCTGAAAGAGGCGATGCGCCAGGCGCGCATTGAGGCGGCCGAGCGCACCAGCGTCGTCGTCGACCTGCGCGACGCGGAAGTCGCTCGCCTTGAGCTCCTCAACGAGGCGCTCGATCAGCTCTTTGCCGACATTCCCGCCGAAGTCGACCTATTCGATCGCGGCGTGAGCCGCGGCGACACACCGCGGCTGTGGATCGACGCCGTCAGTCATATCGCGATGGGGCGCGACAAGCACATCTATCGCTTCCTGCACGACAGCCGGGCCGGCCGCCGCGTGCTCGCCGAGTCGCGCGAGATCGCGGATATCGTGAAGGCGGTCACCGATTATGTGGCGCGCCGG
>Ga0187784_10000976_pt1 | contig 22153 bp, 14 predicted proteins | sample 1015_SJ02_MP15_2_FD_132964 | JGI IMG/M metagenome (GOLD analysis project Ga0187784, IMG submission 132964) | Tropical peat soil microbial communities from peatlands in Department of Meta, Colombia - 1015_SJ02_MP15_20_MG | ecosystem: Environmental > Terrestrial > Soil > Wetlands > Peat | place...
GATCAACCCTGGCGCATTCCCGGTCTCGGCAGTCGCTCTCGATTCCTCCGATGTCACCGGCCTCACAGCCTACGCCACCATTATGGGCTTCCACGTTTCGCACGTTTGGCAGACGGTCGATGGTGGCGTGTCCTGGACAGACTTCACCGGCAATCTTCCTGACGCCCCCGTCAACGCGGTTCTGGTCGATCCCGGAACCAGTCCGATGACTGGAACCCTGTACGTGGGCACGGATGTGGGCGTGTTCTCAACCTACACAGCCGCTGCGAACTGGACGGAGGTAGGACCCGCGCCAAGCAGCGGGCAAGCGGGCTATTTGCCTAATGTTGCCGTCACGGCTTTGCGCATGTTCAACGATGGAACGGACAAATGGCTGCGGGCCTCGACATACGGGCGCGGCGTGTGGCAGTTCCCGCTGATTACTACGCCAGACTTTGTAATTTCGGTTTCCAATACGCCCCTCACTGTGTTTGCCGGTTCGCAAGGCGTTTTCCAGGGGGTAGTCTTTTCTCTCGATGGCTACGCCAGCTCCGTCGGCCTGAGTTGCAAAACCGGGCTTACCCCACCGCCTCCGACGTGCTCGGTGAGCCCGAATACCATAACGCCAAGCAGTTCAGGAGCGCCATTTACTATTACCGCCAGCGGCGCGGATGGCAGTTACGGTTTCGACCTCCACGGAATCGGGACCGACTCAAATTCGATTACCCACGACGCCACGCTCACCTTGAATGTGGTGGATTTCAACTTGACCGCTCCGTCGGTGAGCAGTTTGATCATGGATCCGGCGGCAACCTCGGCGCCGATTACGTTTGAAGTAACGGCGGCAGGACCGTTTTTGCAGACTGTCAATCTATCGTGCTCCGGATTGCCGGCCAGCGTGGGGACCTGTAATTTCCAGCCATCTTCGGTGAATCCAACCGCCAGCACTTCGGCTCAGGTCACTCTGACGATAACCACAGCCCCGAATGCAAAGGCCGGAACATTTCCGATAACAATTAACGGCCAGGCCACCATAACGAATTTCGGTGTGGCGACCAACTCCACCAAAACGCAAAATCTTTCCCTGACAGTGATTGCTGATTATTCCCTCGCCGTCGCCAACTCGTCGCCAACCGCTTACATAAATAGTACGGTGCAGTTCAACGGCACGCTGACCACCCAGAACGGTTACACCAGCCCGGTGAACCTGAGTTGCGGTACTGGCGCACCGCCAACCTGCACCATCGCGCCCGCCAGCGTAACGCCGTCAGCGGCTGGCGCATCATTCACGGTCACGGTGGGCAGTAACCAGTGCGGGGTGTACAGCTTTAACATCGTCGCGCAAGGCACCGACAAGTATGCCGTGTCACACTCTTGGCTGGTGACTTTCACCTCAACCAGTTTCGCTCCGCCAGATTACACGCTCGAAATCACTAATGCCTCGCTGACTGCCCCCATAAACACTTCGGCGACGTTCAACGGAACGCTAACGGCGCAGGACTGCTACAACAGCCCGGTGAACCTCAGTTGTAGCAGCATCCCGTCATCCCTGACCTGCAAGGCTTCACCGTCAAGCCTGACACCCGCGCCCACTCTGAATGGCGCACCATTTACAGTCACCGTGAAAGGCGAGGTGGCCCAGATCTACAACTTCAAGATCGTTGGACAAGGAACCGATCCATCGAAAATCATCCAGACCTTCCCGGTCCAATTCACCTCGACGGGCAGCAACTCGAGCTCGCCCTTCGACTTCAGCCTTACAACTCCAGCCCCGGAATCGGTCAACGCGGGCCAGAGTGCGACTTACAATCTCCAAGTCGCACCCTGCCAGAATCCGCCCTGCGACGCCACTGCCAAATTCCCCGACGCTGTAAGTCTAGCCGTGGTGTCGGGCTGCCCGCCGCTTAGCACTTGTTCTTTGAACACGACGCAAGTCGCCGCTGGCGCATCTTCCACTCCCGTAACCTTTACCATTCAAACCGCAGCGGCTGTCGCCGCTAACACCCACGCGGTCAGATCCAAGTGGCAACTCCTGTACGCCGTTTGGTTATGGTGGCCGGGCCTGATGCTCGCACTGTGTGGCGGGATGACAAGCCGCGATAACCTGCGGAGTTCAGCTGTGCTGTTCGGCTTGCTTGTCGCAATCGTCGTGTCGCTCTCTTTTCTCGTCGCGTGCGGCGGCGGCTTGCAGGGAGGTGCAACAGCTTCTGCGAATCCCGGCACGCCAGCTGGGACTTACTACATGACGGTGAGTGCTGCGATGAACTCGGCCCCGGGTTCGCCGACGAAAACTGCTTCTGTCACCCTGACGGTGAACTAAGACCGCACGAAAGACTAGGCCCCGTTCCCTCAGGGGCTAAAGCCCGCGTATTTTGTGGGCCTAAAGGGCACCCTTCGACTTCGCTCAGCGCAGGCTCTGAAGCCGTGCCCTACCCAAAACCATTAGGATATGGCGGATAGCTTCGACTCATACTAAGGTGACAAATTACTTGACTCGCCCACCCCATCATCCCGAAACTCGGCGCACTTCAGCCGAGTGAGAGCTTGCCCTGAGCAAGCGAAGCGCGCCGAAGGGTATCTCGCGCGGAGCTACGTCGAACTCAAAGACGCTCCACGCCAGGTCCCAGTCGTGGGCGGGCCAGACATGTTGAGGGCCTCACTGGATCCTGTCGTGAGGCTTTGCCCTCGACATCTCCCTCGAAATCTAGGACGATTGACTTAGCATGCCGGATCAGCGCTGTGACGTCGTCGTCGTCGGAGGAGGGATCGTTGGCCTATCCGTCGCGATGCACTTTTCCCGTGTTTTCCCGAGACTCCGTCTGTTCTTGGTGGAAAAAGAGGAATCCGTCGCGCGGCATCAGAGTGGTCACAACAGCGGGGTCATTCACTCCGGAATCTACTACAAACCCGGTTCCCTGAAGGCCCGGCTGTGCGTGGAGGGCGCAGCGGCCATGTGCGCGTTCTGCCGCGAATACGGTATCCCTTACGAGATCTGCGGAAAGCTGATTGTTGCCACAGGCGATGACGAGGTCCCACGGCTGCACTCGTTACTCGAGCGTGGTCGGGCCAACGGGCTGGCTGGATTGAAACTGGTCGAGCAGGAACAAGCCCGCGAGATTGAACCCCACTGCGGCGGCGTCGCGTGGTTATTGGTGCCGGGAACAGGAATCACCGAATACACAAAAGTCTGTGAGAAGTACGCCGAGCTCATCAGTGCACAAGGCGGATCGGTGCGTACCTCGACTGAAGTGAAGGGTATCATACAACGTGCAGGAGAAACTGTAATCGAAACAACCCGGGGGTCATTCAGCACTCGTTACGTCATCAACTGTTCCGGTCTGCACAGTGATCGCGTCAGCCGGATGGCGGGTGCGACCCCAGCGGTTGAGATCGTCCCTTTCCGCGGCGAATACTATGACCTGGTTCCGGAACGAAGACATCTCGTCCGGGGCTTGATTTATCCAGTCCCCGATTTGCGATTTCCGTTTTTGGGAGTACATTTCACACGCCGCATAGGCGGCGATGTGGACGCCGGACCCAACGCCGTCCTGGCATTTAAGCGGGAAGGCTACCGGAAAACCGATTTCAATCTACGCGACGTCTCGGAAACCTTTGCTTATCCCGGATTCTGGAAGATGGCGGCAACGTACTGGCGGAGCGGTGCGGCCGAATTCTATCGATCTGTTCACAAGTCCGCCTTCGTGCAAGCGTTACAAAAGCTGGTCCCGGAGATTCGCGGCTCAGATCTGGTTCCGGATGGTTCTGGCGTTCGTGCGCAAGCGCTTCGTCCGGATGGTTCTCTGGTTGACGATTTTCAATTCGTATGCACCGGGAACATGCTCCACGTGTGGAATGTTCCCTCCCCTGCGGCAACCGCCTCACTTCCCATCGGACGCGAAATTGTGCAAATGGCGCAGCAAGGCTTTGGGCTCTGATAGAGTTAACACGAAATGTGAAAGCTGCGTTAAGTTTGTCAAACTGGGCTACCAGCAAGGGATTCCACAACCCCGCAGTGTTGGGATGTTTCTCTGTTATTTGTCAATGACTTACGTGACACACCACAGGAGTGCCATCCACACTTGCACTGACTTAGCAGGGTTTGTGGCACGAAAGTGCCATTTACAACTACGGTTTGTGAGAATAAAGTCTCGAAACATTAGTCGCTAGATGTGATGGCGACCGAAGGGGTGGGCATTCTCCTCCCAATGCAGTTTTGGCCCGTCTCATTGTTTCGCAGTCTTCCTTGACTAAGCACCTAATTGACCCTGGGAGGGGCCCTGTGGCTCACGCGATCAGCTTACCTGATGTTTCTGAAGTGATTCGAGTGTTGGCGGTCGACAGCAACCGCATGAATAGCCAGCTTCTGGCCAGTGCCTTGGAGCGGGACAAGCGCTTCCGGATGCTGGATGCCGCTCCGGATGCCCGCGCCATCGTCGCCGCGGTAGCGAAAGAAAAACCATCCGTGGTAGTGATTGGCGCAGAAATCGACGGGAATTCGCGCAAGGGCTTCGAGGTCGCGCGCGAACTGCGCGGTCTTAGCCCTGAAACCCGCGTGGTCATGCTGCTCGATTTCAGCGATCGCGGCCACGTGGTCGAAGCTTTCCGCGCCGGTGCGAGGGGTGTTTTCTCGCGCAATGATTCACTGAAGCTGCTGGCAAAATGCATTTATTGCGTGCACCAGGGACAGATTTGGGCCAACAGCAAGGAGCTCCGCTATCTGCTGGATGCGCTTGGCGAAGCCTTGCCCTTGCGGGTGGTTGATGCCAGGGGCGCTGAGCTGCTCTCACGCCGGGAGCAGGAAGTTGTGCGCTGCGTGGCAGAGGGAATGTCCAACCGTGAAATTGCGCAGCAGCTTGGCCTGACGGAGCACACGGTCAAGAATTATTTGTTCCGCATCTTTGACAAGCTGGGCGTTTCGAAGCGAGTCGAAGTGGTTCTCTATGCCTATAGCTTGGGCAGCGTACCCGAGCTGGGAGCGATGCCTGCCAAGACAAACGGCAAGCATCTGCCCTCAACGACGCTGACTCAGGTACCCACCCTACCGCGGGCCTAGGCAAATAATTTCTGTTGGTTGAAACCCCGTCCCAGCAGAAGCATCTGGGAAACGGACTTATGACTGGTCGAACTCGCTTCGCACCGGGGTCCGGGTCTTGCGTTTTTGGCCAGGGGCGCTGCTGTCCAACGAGCGCTGCCAATTCTTCAGTTTCGATACGACTTCCTGCATGTAAGCCGCAGCGTCGGCGGGACTCAGAATCTCGCCTTTGTTGCCGTTGCCAGGGGCAGTAGAAGGAATGTACGGGGTTGCCGCTTGGGGTGGCCCGAAACCGGCAGTTTCGGGTTGCGCCTCAGAAGTGAGTCTGGAAATATCCAGGTCGGAAATAACCTCATCGACTACCTCGGTATCAATCAACTTCTTCTGCAACGCATAAGCTAAAGAAAGCGCGTGGAAGCAGAGATTATTCACATTCCGCGGAACCCCCTGGGTGAATTCCGCGACGGCGCTGTAGGCCTCGGGTTCGAAGAGCGGATCGCCCGCGTACCCGGCAACCTTCAGACGATGTTCTATGTAGTTCTTGACTTCCCGGAAAGGCAGCGGCTCAAGGCCGTGAAGGATCGAGACCCGCTGGCGCAACTGTGCCAAACTGGGACTGGCCAGCTTATCGGCCAGTTGAGGCTGGCCGGAAAGGATGATGTGCATAAGCTTGGCCCGTGGTGTTTCGAAATCAGAGAGCAGACGCACTGTTTCCAACACCTCGGGCGCCAGATTCTGTGCTTCATCGATCACTACAATCATGCGTTTGCCGGCCCGGGCCTCTTGCAATAAACGCCGGTTGAACTCCTCATGCAAACGCACAAAATCCTGCGTGTCACCTTCATAACCGAGTTCCGCCAGCAAGAAGCGCAGAAACTCCCGGGAATTGCACTGCGTCTGAAAAACGAAGGCGGTGTGCGCGGAAGTGCGAAACTTTTCCAGCAGATGAAACAGAAGGGTGGTCTTTCCCATTCCCGGTTTTGCGATTAGGCCAAGGAATCCACGGTTGGCTTCGATACCGTAGTACAAGGAAGCCAGGGCCTCTCTATGAGCGGCACTCAGGTAAAGGAATCGGGGGTCCGGGGTCACACCGAACGGCTGCTCCGTCAGTCCGAAATACTTCAAAAACATGCCCGCTCCTCTAACCTGTCATTCCATGCCCGGTACCGCTAACCCGCATGCGCATGCTGATCTGCATGATTGGCCGGACCCAGAGAAGTGCTTGTCGCTGAGTGTGATCCAATTGATCCCAGACAGAATCGGCGCGTCTCGAATGATACCCCGCGCCTCCACTGTGCTCCGGACCTAACCATCCTAACAAGTGGATGAAAGTCACTGGGTCAACGGGCCAAATGGTGCAGGAGGAGGGACCCCAGCTTAAGAATCCGGCTGACTGATTCTACAGCATTTATCCCTCTTCGCCAACTGCTGATACGCCCACCCATGACAGAGACTCAGGACTCCTTGTCATCGCCTTACGGAATCCGTAGAATCTTCCGAGTTTGTGAGCCTTTGCGTTGTGGGGACCATTGACCGCACTCCCAAGTTCAGATTCCAAGATTCGGATTCTGGTGGCAGATAGCGCAGCGATGAGCTGCCATTTGCTGGTGGACGCATTGCGGCGCACTAAGGATTATCAGCCCATCGCGGCGCCTATTCCGAGGAAAGCCCTCCGCCTAATGGAGCAGGATCAATTCGACGTGGTTTTGATCGGCATCGGTGTCGTCGAAGACCCGCTGACTGGTACCGGCTTCATCCGCCAGGTTCAAAGCCTTGATCCTAACGTGAGCATCATTGCCCTGGTCGAGACGCGACAGCGCGGCCTCGTCGTCGAAGCCCTCCGTAGCGGCGCGCGCGGTGTTTTCTGCCGCTCCGACTCCTTCGAAGCGTTGTGCAAGTGTATCCGTTGCGTGCATGCGGGACAAATTTGGGCTAGCTCAACAGAGCTTCAATACGTAATTGACGCCCTGGTCGAGCACGGGGCCAGAACACCTCGCATGAATGGTTCGCGCCCGCTCAGTAAACGGGAAGAACAGATCACCCGTTTGGTTGCGGACGGTTGCAGCAATCGGCAGATCTCTGAGCGGCTGGGCTTGAGCGAACATACAGTCAAGAATTATTTGTTCCGGGTGTTCGAGAAACTAGGGGTTTCCACCCGCGTGGGTTTGACCCTCTATGCCCTGAAACAAGGCCATGCCAGCCGGACCAGGCTGCCCAGTCTAGCGCCGATGCTGCTGCCCGACGAGAGCTCGGATTTGCCGAGTTGATCCCTCCAGGTTTTCCGCTCCAAATTGTTCAAGGGAGCCGGAACACCACAGTAATGCGTGTTGCAAACCCCTCCGGCTGGCCTGCATAAAAGAAGGGCCGGAAGCGCCACTGTGCCACCGCCTGGCTGGCTGCCGTTAGCAGTTGAGGGTCGCCGCTGATAGTAATGAGTCTCTGAACCGCGCCGTCTTTGCCGACCCACGCATCCAGAACAACCGGCCCCTGAATGCGATTCTTTCTGGCTTCTTCCGGGTATTGCGGTTCAACCCGAGTGGCGAGATACTCTTGCGCAATCTCGGGAGAAATCCGCAAACCGGGAGCTGTGATCGCGTTCTTTGAGCTGGTCGGTTGAACGGCCCCGGTGATGACACCCTCAGGCCGCTGAGGAGACGTGCGGAAAATAACCTTGCCGTTGCGAGAGACAACCAAACCCTCATCTGGAGCAGAATCGTCTGTGGTCAAACTGGAACTTACCGCTGACGTGGCCTGCTTCCCAGGAGTCGGCTGTTCGGCCGGGGCGGTCATGGACGAGTTAACGGCGGGTGCTTCAGGTTGGCTCTGCACCGCTTGTCCCACCGGTGCAACCGGCGTGATGGTCGCCCGCCGCCATCCGGCATGACCTACCATCCAACCTATAACCAAAGCCAGCAGAATGACGCAAACCAGCAGGGCGGTAGTCCAAAAGTCCTTTTGCGGAAACTCAGTTTCCGCTGCCGGAATCTCCGGGACTCCACTCGCCGACTCGGAGCTGGGCAGGTTTGCAGAATCCGCCACCGGACAGGGTTCCGGTTTCACCTTCTGCAATCCGGCGGCGCACTCCACGTTCTCGATGATCTCTTGCGAAAAAGCCCGCAGAATCCGGCCTTCGCGATCATTGAAGGCATTGGGCCGGATAGAGAAGATCTCAATCACCCCAATTACCTCATCCGCGTTCGCCACTGGAACCACCAGAATGGAACGGATGTCGAGCCGGCGGCAGGCTTCGGCATCTACACGTGGATCGCTTTCGGTATCGTCACAGCGTTGCCATTCTCCAGTTCGAACGCAAGCTCCAGACAGGCCATGACCCATAGCCAACCGAGTGCCGAAATCCGGAGCATTCTCGCCTGTGGTCGCTCGGCAGACCATCTCGCCATCACGTGCCAGGGCGATGGCGGCGGAAGTGGCGCTGGTGGCCACACACGCGCGTTCTACAATCTCGTTGAGCACCAGGTCCAGCGCCACCTCGGCCGACAAAGGCCCGCCGCCGCTCACAAGCAGAGCATTCAAGTATTGGGAAAGCGATTGGCCCGCAGCCGGTTCCTCGGTTGCATCCGCGTTCGATGCCAGAGAGCGGTCAGGTTCGCGTGGCTCAAAAGGATCAGGCCGAGAAGCCGGACTGTGGGCCATAGAGATTACCCCGGCGAAAAAGGTCGAGTGTCCGACCCTAAGGGAAGCTTACCTCACTCACGGCTTCAGGGAAACGGACTGCCGCTGGCCTCCGATGGAGCGGAGTTTCCCGCGAAACGCCCGGCTTGTCAACAGCAAAGCGCCCGGTCCGCCGACCGGCCAGCTAAGCCTTCCCGGAGTGGTGCGCCCGTCCGTGCCTGCTGACGGTAGCTCGCAATGCCCCGGCCGCCCCAACCTACTTCTGGGCCTGCGTCTTCGCAACCTCCGGCGGCCCCACGTTTGGCGGCGCTTCTCCGGTCAGCGAATTCAGAAACGCCAGCAGATCGGCGCGCTCTTGTCCGCTCAGGAAATCCAGTACGTGAATTTCCTTATCGAGATTCGGGTTCGAGTTTCCTGCGCCGATGTAAAAGTCTATGGCCTCTTTTAGATTCTTTAAACTCCCATCGCTCATATAGGGCGCAAGGAGAGCAATGTTGCGCAGAGACGGCGTCTTGAATTTCGCCTTATCCCCATCGCGATGCGTCACCGCGTACAGGCCAACATCGGTGAAGGTCCCCATGTCCACACCGACCCCGACGTTGTGGAATGCGTTATCGGTGAAAAGCGCGTATTTCTCGCCAACGGTGTGGCAGGCCGCGCAGTTGCCTTTCTTCTTGGAAGTGAAAACCACGAACCCGCGTTTGACTGCGTCATCCACTGCCTTCTCGTCATGGCCGTACTTCCATCGGTCAAACGGCGAGTTGCCGCTGATCACCGTACGCTCAAAGGATGCAATACTTTTCTCCACCATTTCATAAGTGATCGGCCTGGGCCCCCAGGCTTTGGCAAATTCCTCGCGGTAGCTCGGGTTTGCATTGAGTCTTTGCTCGACAGTAACTAAGGTGTTTGCCATTTCCACCGGATTCTGCACTGGACCTTCGGCTTGATTCTCCAGGCTAGGCGAACGGCCATCCCAGAACTGCACGTGGAAATAAGCAGCGTTAGTCACTGGTGGGGAATGCCGACTTCCTGTCTTCTTTTGCACACCCTCTGAAAGCGGCCTCGGATCGGCGAAGCCGTATTGCGGGCTATGGCACGTGGCGCAGGAGACGGTGTTGTCTATGGAGAGCATTGGGTCGTAGTAGAGTCTGCGGCCAAGAGCGATGGTTTCAGCCGTGGGCGGATTATCGGGTGGAATCGGGACCGGTGGAAGACCAAGCGGAGCCTTGATCTGCACTGGCTTGCCAATCGGCAACAACGGCGCGGCTGTCTGACTCTGGCTGTGAACCAGCAGCGCACCCGCCATAACTGTGATGACGAGGATCAAGAAGAACATCTTTCCCGGATTCATAAAGCCCTCCGATTGAGCTAAATTTCCGGCTCTTGTTTCCGGTGATGAATTCTGTCAGCGGACACCGGAACCTGCCGGCATTTTCCTGAGAAATGAGGAGCCATGAAAATTTTATTGCTGAATTCGTAGCCGATTCGTGATGCCGGTCACGGGTGCGCGTGACAAAAATGGCTGGCAGAAATGGCTGGGTGTTGCGTCTCGTCCTCAGCCGTGTTCTCATGTTCGAGTTTCCACGAATCTATGACCTCGCCCTCCACCACGCCGCCTGGCGCTTTGTCACGCTCTGACCAGTGGCATGCCGTGACCGCCAGCTTTCTCGGTTGGACCCTCGATGCTTTCGACTTCTTCGTTCTCGTCTTTCTGGTGGACGTCCTGGCTGTGCAGTTCCACGTCACCAAAGCTGCGATCGTCTGGACGTTGACGGCGACCCTGGCCATGCGTCCTGCCGGTGCGCTGGTGTTTGGCGTGCTGGCCGACCGCTATGGCCGGCGCAAGCCTCTGATGGCCAATGTTGTGTTCTTCTCAATCATCGAGCTGCTGTGCGGCTTTGCGCCAAACTATACGGTTTTTCTGGTTCTGCGAACCGTCTACGGAATTGGGATGGGAGGAGAGTGGGGAGTGGGTGCCTCGCTGGCCATGGAGAGCGCCCCGGGCCGGTGGCGCGGCATCCTCTCAGGAGTCGTCCAGTGTGGCTACTCCATTGGGTACCTGCTGGCCGCCTTGGCCGCGCGATTCGTGCTGCCGGCCTGGGGATGGCGTGCCATGTTCTGGGTCGGAGGAGCTCCGGCCTTGCTGGCGTTTTATATCCGCTTCCGGGTGCGTGAATCAGAAGCCTGGAAACAGCGTCACGCTCCCACAATCGGCGCGATCGTGCGCACGGCAAGCGGCCACTGGAAAATATTTTCCTATCTTATTCTTCTCATGACTCTCATGATGTTTCTCTCCCACGGAACTCAGGATCTTTATCCGGACTTCTTGAAATCTGCCCACGGCTTCTCCTCGGCGGTCGTCTCCTACATGGCAATTCTTTACAACGTGGGTGCGGTGCTGGGCGCCATTTCGTTTGGACACTTTTCCGAAACATTGGGGCGGCGCAAAGCCATGATGCTGGCTCTCGTGCTCTCGCTTGCTGTAATTCCCGCGTGGGCGTTCGGAAGCTCGCTGGCACTGCTCGCGATCGGCGCCTTCCTGATGCAGACCGGGGTGCAAGGGGCATGGGGCATCATTCCCGCGCACCTCAATGAACTGTCGCCCGACAGCGTGCGCGGTCTGATGCCTGGATTCGCCTATCAGCTTGGCATTCTTTTTGCCGCCGGAACTAACACGATCGAATACGCTCTGCGGGGGAAGCTGGGTTACAGCTGGGCGCTAGCCGGGTTTGAGATGGCCAATATCGCGCTTCTCATAACCGTACTGGCTTTGGGTTCGGAAAAGAAGGGCAAGAGTTTTCTGCGGGAAGCGCCGGTTTGATCACTCACAAGTCAGCGCCTGCTATCGTTCCCGAAATTGCAAGATACTGTGTGTTGACCGGCGCCACCTCAGCTTTCATACCCGGAAAGCTGGTAGAGTATGTTTAATAGCGCAGGGACGTTGGTTAGTGACACAGGAGATTTTGATGCACCTTGCGGTTGTGGGATCAGGCTATGTCGGGTTAGTCGCAGGAGCGTGTTTCGCCGATCTCGGCCACGAGGTCATCCTGGTTGACAACGACGAGCGGAAACTAACCGCCCTCAAGAAGGGCGAGGTTCCTATCCACGAAAAGTTTCTGCCTGAACTGCTGCAGCGTCATCATGGCCATCGGCTAACTTTTACCGGCGACCTGCATGGCGCCGTCCTTGCGAGCGACGCGGTTTTTATCGCGGTAGGAACACCACCCACGGAGCAGGGGCAAGCCGATCTTTCCTACGTGGAATCGGTTGCCAGCAGTATTCCGAGTGCGATCAATGGGTATAAGGTCATTGTCGAGAAGAGCACAGTCCCGGTGTATACCAGCGAATGGATCCGCAAGATTATCCTGCGCCATGCGGCCGCTCCCGATTCCTTTGACGTAGCCTCCAACCCCGAATTTCTCCGCGAGGGGACGGCAGTTACCGATTTTCTGTTCCCCGACCGGATTGTGCTGGGAACCGATAACGAGCGCTGTGCCTCGGTGCTGCGCGCCATCTACGCTCCTCTGACCGATGGCAGTTACTACCGACGGAAGGACGCCATTCCGCAACCAGACCGGGCACAGATTCCGCCGCCGTTGATTGTGACCAGCACCAAGAGTGCGGAACTGATCAAGCACGCATCCAACGCATTTCTGGCGATGAAAATTTCGTTCATCAATGCGGTGGCGTCGGTTTGCGAATCCGTGGGCGCCAACGTTCAGCAGGTGTGCCAGGGGATCGGCACCGACAGCCGCATAGGGCCGCGCTTCCTGAACCCCGGGATCGGATACGGCGGTTCGTGCTTTCCGAAAGACCTGAAGGCATTCCGCGAAGTGGCGCGGGAATGCGGATACGAGTTCCGCTTGCTCGACGAAGTCATGCACATCAACGAAGAGCAGCGCAACCGCTTCTTGCGGAAGGTGCGCAGTGCACTGTGGACGCTGCGTGGCAAGCGCCTGGCGGTGCTGGGCTTGGCGTTCAAGGGAGGGACCGATGATATCCGCGAGTCCCCTGCGATCATGCTGGTTCAAACCTTGCTACAGGAGGGATGCCACATCTCGGCTTACGATCCGGCTGCGCAGGAGCGCGCTCGCGAAGTCCTGAGCTCAAATGTGGAGTTCGCCGAAAGTCCATACGATGCGGCACAGGGCGCCGATGCCTTGTTGATCCTGACGGAATGGGACGAGTTCGCGGCGCTCGACCTGCAACGCCTACACAGCCAACTGAAATACCCCATCGTAGTTGATGGCCGCAATCTGTACGATCCCGAATCCATGGCAGCGCTGGGCTTCACCTACCACAGCATTGGCCGGTCCGTGGTCACGCCGGAAGTTCGCCCGCTCGCTGCCGGGGCTTCTCCCAGGACCGTTAGGAAGTCATGAGCCAGCCACGGGCGTTGGTAACCGGCGCCGCCGGTTTCCTCGGCTCCCATCTGAGTGACGCGTTACTCGCTGGGGGCTTCTCAGTAATCGCCGTTGACAACCTGCTCACCGGCAGAGAAGCCAACCTGCATCACCTGCGCAATGAGCCCAGATTCGAATTCCAGCAAACTGATATCAACAACCCCTTCGATTGCGCTCCCGTCGATTACGTATTTCATTTTGCCTGCCCGGCCAGCCCAGTCGATTACATGCGGTATGGCGTGGAGACCCTCAAGGTCGGTTCCATGGGCACGCTGCATGCGCTGGAAGTAGCGCGCAAATACCGCGCGAAATACCTGATCTCTTCAACCTCGGAATGTTACGGAGACCCGCTGGAGCATCCTCAGAAGGAAACTTACTGGGGCCATGTCAATCCCATCGGTCCGCGCTCGGTTTATGACGAGGCCAAACGCTTCAGCGAAGCGCTCACCATGGCGTACCACCGTTATCACAAAGTGGATACACGGATTGCGCGGATCTTCAACACCTATGGGCCGCGAATGCAGCTCAACGACGGCCGGGTCGTGCCGAATTTTATGAAGCAGGCCCTCCGTGGCGAGGATCTGACAGTCTATGGCGATGGCAGCCAGACGCGCAGCTTTTGTTACGTGAGCGATGAGATCGACGGCTTCATGCGCCTGGCGAAATCCTCGGAACATCTGCCCGTCAACATCGGGAATCCCACCGAGTTCACGATTCTGGAATGTGCCAAACGCGTGCTCACTGTCACGGGATCCACGAGCAAAATTCGCTACGAGCCTTTGCCCCAGGATGATCCCAAACAACGCTGTCCCGATATAACCAAAGCGAAGACGCTCCTGGGCTGGGAGCCAAAGATCGATCTCGAGACCGGGCTGAGAATGTCGCTGGAGTATTTTCGGAAAGCGGCATTTGAGGAGACTGCCGCGCGTTGAATCCCACCTGCAGATCTTAAAGCGTGAATTTCGATTCGGCTTCCGCGCAAGCGAGCAGTTCCTGCACGTGGGCGCGCTCTTCATCGCTGGTCAGACTGAAGCGTACACCCATGCCGAAACCTGGGTGCGTGCTCAGCACCTTTCCCGATACGCATAGCTTGAGGTCGTTCGTTCGCACGACAATTGTCACGACGGTGCCTGCAGGAAAAGGTTCGGTGGTCTCGACGTAGCAGCCGCCGCTGCTGATATCGCTGAGAGTGCAGCGGTGCGGCACCTTGCTATCGGCCGGGTAAACCTCAGCTCCCAGGCAGCAGGCGCGGCGGGAGAGGTTACGCCGGTCGGGTGCGGAGGCCGACAGCAGTCCCAGCCCGGCCGAGAGCCGCACGCTCACGTTTGTGGTTTGAGCGCTTTGCGACAATGATCGGTCTTTTGTTCCCTCGGTGGACTGTTCCTGCACCCAACGCTGCAAGGCTCGTTTTGAGGCTTGCGGCACGTTCACAAAACGGATTCCAACTTGTCCCGCCGCATTCCGCCACATGACTTCCCCCGCCAGCCGAATGACAGAATCCTGTCCCGGCAGCGCGAATTGGAAATACACTTTGCCGCTGGGTGGCAATTGGTCTGTGGTCCGGATGCCCAGGCCGTTTTCGTTTAACTCGACAATTGTTGCCGCGGCATCTTCTTTCCCTGGATAGGAGACGGAGGCAGATGCATGCACCGGAATTCGGGGCTGAACCCGCCGTTCCTGCCGAAGCAGCGCGCGCGCGGCATGAATGCTGTGCAGCGCCCGTTCTCGGGATACAGGTTTATACACCAGGAAGTTTGCGCCTTGAGCAAAAATTTCCTTCACCTGGTTCCGCGCGTTCACCAGGGCGATAACGATGCTGCTCCGGTGGGATGGTGAGTTGCGGGCATGCCCGATCAGGGCCGTGGCCGAAGGCTCATCCTGACAATCCACTACCAGGGCATCGAAGTACTGTTCCTCGATTCGGGTCTGGGCTGCATGCGGGTCGCCGCAGGTCTCAACCTCGATGCTGAGATCTTGAAAGATGCGGCTGAGCACCTGCACCGCTTCGGCGTCCGCACACACCAGCAGCGATGTGAGCGCCATACTGCCATGCATGGTAGGTGCCGTAGCAAAGCAACGACAAGTTACTGAGGTCACCACCAGCAAAACAGCGGCCCACCTGCAATAACAGCTCGGAAATTGCCTTCTTCGCCTCCAGTCTCGCCCCCTGAGTAATATTCTTAACGAGATTGCCCCGCTCCAGCGTGCCAAAATGACCAGAGTGTCGCCGCGAAATTACCTTACGTAAGTCGCATGTCGAGGTTGTCCTTCGGTACTTTGCGCAGTTCTGATCCAACTTCTTACGATGAAATTTAACCGGGATGGGGCAAGGCGCCGCCTGCGGCGGACGCACACCTTTCCCGTGCAATGGTCGACAAATCCCTGGCCTGGCCAGGATGTTTCGGGAGAATTGATTCCGAAACCAAAAGGAAAGAACAATCGCATGGGTTCACGCACAATGCGCGGTTTCTCGCTGATCGAGATGATGTCGACGGTGACCATCATTCTGGTGGTCAGCGGTGTGGCCATCCTGGGCATCCAGCCCGCGGTGCGGTATTCCCGTATCAATAACGGCTACAACATCACCCTGGGTGCGATTCGGCAGGCGCGAGACTACTCGGTCGCCCAGCGGCAAGAATACTCCGTGACCTTTACCGCGCCCAATACCATCACAATCACACAGACCGGCACCGGAAACGTCATAGATACATACCAGCTGCCCACCGACGTTAGCTTCACAGCTATCAGCGGCATACCGACCGCGGCGAATGCGGTTCCTGATGGCTTCGGCGCCGGCGCTGTGGCTATCGATTTCGATCAAGGAGTTACCGGCGGCGTAAAGAACGTGATTTATTTCATGCCCGATGGCACCGGCCAGGATGTGAATGGAAATATCAACAACGGCGTGCTCTACCTGGCGCGGGGCGGCGAACTGGACAGCTCTCATGCGATCACGGTTTGGGGAGCTACCGGCCGCTTGCGGGGCTGGCGGATCTTCTACAACAACGGCGCTCCCTACTGGAGACAAAACTAATGACGGCGAAGACCGGCAAATCCCGCTCTGGCGCGAGCAACACGGAAAGCGGCTTCACCCTGCTGGAGGTCATGTTCTCAATGGTCATCATGACGGTAGGGCTGGTGAGTTTGTTGGCCGTCATGGGTATCGCTATGGCCTCCACGGCGACGTCGGAGCAGAATGCCATTTCCAAACGATTGGCCGACGAAGCGTTGGAAAGCATTCTGACGGCGCGTGAAACCGATGAAGTGCAATGGTCTAATATTGCCAACGGCAACTGCGTGGTGGGAACAGGCTGCACCACCGGAATTTTCCTCACCGGTACCCAAAATATCGATCTACCTGGCGTCGATGGCATCGTCGGCACGTCTGACGACGCCGCAGCCGGCCCGCAAGTTTTGGATCTGCCGGGGCCCAGCGGAGTCGTTCAGTCCCCGGATGGAGGGCCCTGCGCTCTCCCTGACAATTGTCTGCAGTTAACAAATTACCAGCGCACTATCGTCATCACACCGGTCAACGGCACGCTGGACCAGGTAACGATCACCGTTTCCTATGTCAACGCCCAATTGAAGGTTGCCAACAATTACGTTCTCTCGACCCTGGTTTCGGAATACCGGTAAAGAGGAGCCATGAGACAACCATCGACATCTTCGACCCGCGGCTTCAGCTTGATAGAGCTCATGCTCGCACTGGCCCTCGGACTTCTCATCACCGGCGCGGCCGTGAAGCTGTACAGCACCGGCGTGGATGCCACCTGGGTGATTCAGCAAAGAGCCGAGATGCAGCAGGATTTGCGCGCCGCCGAAAATCTGTTGTTGAGGGATATCAGCCTCGCCGGCGCAGGTTTGACGCAAGTCCCTGGCGAGACCATCGCTTTGCCGTACGCAACTACGCCGATCTACGGCTGCTCCACAGGAGCGGGAGGCCCGGTTTGTCCTCCAAACGGAGCCATCAACTATCCCTGCGTAGGCGGTGCCTGCGGTGCCGCGACCCCGCCAACCTTGTATGCGATCATGCCGGGATACCAGCTCGGAATTAAGCCTCCAAGCAGCGCGATTCCGAGCGACATAATCACCGTCGTTTACAGCGACACCATGCTGGCACTGAATTGCTACACGAGTCCGGCTATGACTACCAGCGCGGGCGGAACCGTGCTGACGTTTACTGCGCCCAGTCTACCCTTGCCCGGCGGGTGCGTTCTACCCCCTGGTCTGACGTATCCTCAAGCCCTCAATAACAACGTAAACGGCTTGATTCCCGGCGATGTGGTTCTGTTAAACACCTCGGGCGGCTCGGGCGGATGGGCCGTGGGAGAAGTCACGGCTGTGGCCCCGGCGTATCCAACCAACAACCCGCCCGTAGCCGGCACCAGCACATATAGCATTTCTTTTGCGAATGCCGATACCCTTAAGCTGAACCAATCCGGTCAAGCCAACGATCTGACCAAGATCTCCGGTGGCACCAATCCGCAGGCGTGGCGTATCTACGTAATTACTTATTTCCTGCAGAACTGGACGGATGCGGCCGGACTTACGACCACGATTCTCTACCGCCAAGTCAACGGACAACCGGCAGTCCCGTTGGTGGACAACATTGCCAACATGCAGTTCACCTATGACACATACAACACCGACGGAACTTTGTTGAACGCCACCGGTGACGGCGGCGAATCGATCGGCATTGCCCCGAGTTCAATTCGCAAGGTGAATATTGCGCATTTGACGATCCATAGCCAGCTCTACGGAACCAGGAGCTCGCTCATGGCGACCCAGGGATTTCAGAGTTTCGATGTGCAGACGTCAATGAGCGCACGAAATATGAGTTTTAACAACCGCTATTGAGGCCCACGCCGGGCGAGGACCGGTGGGCTGAGCAAGGAAACGAGAATTTGTAATGAGGATGAGGAGCTCAATGATGCGTAACGGGAAACATAACTCGCGCGGATTCACGCTGATCACAACCTTGATGCTGTTATTTCTCCTCTCCGGGTTGGCCATCGGCATGCTTATGATGGTCAACACTGAAGTCAAGGTGGGAACGCAGGATGTGCAGAACAACATGACCTTCCATGCGGCGGAAGGTGGCATTGAGAACATGACCGCCCAGCTCGCCACCGTGTTGCAAAACAACCTGTCACCGTCGATTAGTGATATCGAGAATCTGGGCACAGCTCCCGGAGCGCCGACCATCCCGGGCGTCACCTTTCCAACCTATACCCTGACTCCCGTGCTTAACGCTGCCGGTACTGCGCCAGCTTTAACAACGGGTACGGTTCCGAGCGGAAACTACGCCGGTTTAACGGCAACGTTGATGGACATTAACCTCAACGCCACTGCACAAGGGCCGCTGGGCGACGAAGTCAACATGACCCGCACGGTGGAGGTGGCTTTCATTCCCGTATTCCAGTTTGGCGTGTTCTCCGATCTCGATCTGGCATTCTTCAGCAGCCCGGATATCGACTTCAATGGGCGTGTGCATACCAATGGCGACTTGTATCTGGGTTGTGGCGGCGGCAACACCTGCACTTTTCACCAACAGCTCAGCGCCTATGGCAACGTGATTCGGGCGGTGCTGCCCAACGGACTGGCAGCGTCCGCCTACAACGATACTGGTACGGTAGATATTCCGACAGCGGTCAACGGGTGTAATGGCTCCAATTGCGTGTCGCTTCCCACGTCAGGCAATCTCTGGGGCAGCCTGACCGGAGCCGGTGGCGACCCGCCAGCTTCCGCCTACAACAACGGCAACCCTTCCTGGAAAACCATCTCCCTGACAGATCTGGCTGGCATGATGATCGACGGCGATTTCGGCCTCGACAAGCAGACTCCTCCCATTCCTACCGGCGCTGTTGACACTGGTGCGACGGCTCTGACCCTGCCTTTTATTGCAGGAACATCAGCCGCGTTTAGCGGGCCTGGATTGAATATCGGAGCACAGGCGTTTGAAATTATTCGCCGGGCTCCCGCTGGGGAAGTCGCGACCACGCCATTGGGCGCATCCCGGCTCTACAACGAGGCCTCGATTCGTGTGATGCTTTCTGATCGGCCAGACGAACTTCCCGGTGGGGTCGCCGATCCGGATAATGTTCGTTTAGCGAGCTTGGCAAGCAACCAGGGCAATGGAAACAACTACAGCCGTGGCGTACCGACGAAATTTCCGGCTGTTCTGGGGCTGCCGGCACTGGCTGCGGGACAGGTTTACACAACCTATTTCGCGACCGCCTCGACCGCGATCCCAAACCCCAGTACCTCAAGTACCAGTGTAGCCGTATGCGGCGCTGGCATTACCCTGTGCTATTACGCAGACTGGCTGTTCGCGCCGGGAGCACCAACAGTTGCCAACGAATTCGTCAACGACGGCACTGTGCCACGGATCCAGGCAACCAATAATTATGGTGTAAACCAGGCCCCACCTGCCATCAGCGTACAAAACACGTATCCATATTACGTAGCTCCCACGCCGAATAGCGGTGCTGGTGATACGCAATGGAACCTGATCGACGGGTATTTGCGAGTGGAGTTTCTGCCTCAGACCAATAGCTGTCCCGGTCCCGGTGCTCAGGTAAATGGATATTGCGCTATCACCCGGGAATGGTTGCAGCTGGGATTTGCGCGCGGGCCAAGTCCTCCGACGGCCGCGTATGCCAATCCGCTTCCCGCCGGCTCGAATCCGGTGAACCCGTATGCAATTCTGCTTTTCCAGCAACCCGCCATGCGCGTCACGAGCGGGGCAACGGTATGGCCCAACGCACCTCCGCTGGACTCGACCGGCACCGTGCCGGCAGGTTGCACGGGCGGACTAAAGTGCACCAGTGGGAAACCACCGGAGGTACCATACGATCTGGTTCTTAATAACCAGAATGCTGCTTGGAAGTACCCGTATTACAGCGACTGTACCGGCAGTGTCACTACTGGCAGTTACTGCACCGCGGGAGCGGAAAGCAACACCGCATTCAACTGGTATCCGATCAACATCTACGACGGCCGCGAAGGCGAACCTTCTGATACGGTGCAGGGCAACAACACCTGCACGCCGGCCGGGGTCATGAACCTCGTCGAACTGGACGTGGGCAATCTGAATCAATGGCTGCAGGGAAACATCCCCGGCAGCGGGTCACTGGTCAACAACACCAACGAGAATGGTTACGTTCTGTATTTCTCTGACCGCCGCGGCATGTTGCCCAACCCCAACGGCACCCAGACGATTACTGGAAGCTCCAACCCTCTTACCAGTATCAGCGGCGACTCTGGCTTTGAAGATGTCGTCAACTCGTCGTCCAATACCCGCGTTCCCGATGGAATTCTCGAGAACATCCCGGCAAACAAGCAGGTCTCACCGGAAGACAACAACCTGAATGGTTTTCTCGATAACTTCGGAGCGAAAAACCTGGGGCTGGGGTTGGGCTATGTTCCCACCCCGTCAAACGCGCCTGCGACTGCGTACAATGCGGCCACAAGCGTGAACAGTCTGGTAAACACCGCACCCCCCGATCCGTATGTGGTCGGCAACCGCATGGCCTGCGCGGTGCTGAATACGTCGGTGCCACAGAGAGCCTGGATTAGCGGCGCCCGCCACGGTCTAAAGCTGGTGGATGGCTCATTGGGGAACGTGCCTACGATACCGGGCGGTAGTTTCCCCAACAGCACCGGCGGATTTACGATTGGCTCCGAGAATCCGGTGTACATCCAGGGCAACTACAATTCTAACTGCGGGGCGTCCGGCCAAACCGGATGTACCTCTGGCAACGCCAACTACGACACTTCCTGGCCCGCTCCTGTGGGCACCAGCGCGGCAGACTCCACGCACTCAGCCGCCGGAATCATCGCGGACACCGTCGTACTGCTCTCGAACGCCTGGCTGGATTGGAACAGCTTCTTCGGCAACGGGGGTGCGAATTCTCCCCCAACCAACCCCCAAAACGGCAACCGGACAGCCACAGACACTTACTATCGGACCGCGATCGCGTCCGGCAGAGTTCAGGACTTTGCCTTTCCAACTGGATGGGCGAATGGTACCACCTACTACACTGGCACCGACGGTGGTGTGCACAATTTCCTGCAGTTCCGCGAGGATTGGGGCCAGGGGACCTACAACCTGTACTACAAGGGCTCAATGGTGAACTTGTTTTACTCCACTTACAACACTGGAATCATGAAGTGTTGCGCCTACTCGGTCTACACGCCCCCAAGCCGGCACTACTTGTTCGATGGCGACTTCTCGTCGCCGTCGGAGCTGCCGCCGGGTACTCCGACGTTCCGCGACATCGACAACCTGAGCTACCGCCAGAACTTCACGCCGTGTACGGTCGGAACGAGTGGGGTCTGCTCGAACTAGCTCTGCTTAACGAATAAAAACAGAACCAGCCCGGAGGCAACTCCGGGCTTTCGGTTTCGGCGGAGAACGCCCGAGGCTTGGAACCGGCATTCGCACTCCGTTTCACTTCCTCTGATTCCAATGGGCTGATGCACGGTATGCCCGATGTTTCGACAACCGGGATGAACAGTTCAGGATCATTCCGGTCCGGCCGTTCGTGGTATCCTCGCGTCTTGGCCAACATCAGCGCAATCTTCTGGGATGTAGGCGGGGTATTGCTCAGCAATGCGTGGGACCGGCCGCAACGCCGTCGAGCCTTGGCGCACTTTGCCTTGGATGAAGTGGAGTTCGAAGACCGGCATGAGATGCTGGTTTCTTCCTTCGAACGCGGAAAAATCAATCTGCAGGACTATCTGCAACGCACGGTCTTCTACCGTCCCCGATCATTCACACCTGAAGACTTCAGGGGCTTCATGTTCTCCCTTTCGCAGCCTTGTCAGGAGACTCTCGCGCTGGCACGGTCGCTGGCCAGGTCGTGCAATTATCTGATGGCGACCGTTAATAACGAATCCACCGAATTGAATCTCTACCGCATCCAGACTTACGGCCTCGGGGAAATCTTCGACGCGTTTGTCAGCTCCTGCTTTGTTGGGCTGCGAAAACCCGAAGAAGGAATCTACCACCTGGCCTTGGACATTACACAAAGGCCACCGGAGGAATGCTGCTTTGTCGATGACCGCCCTCTCAACGTGGAAGCTGCGACCCGATTAGGAATGC
>Ga0187784_10000977_pt1 | contig 22146 bp, 22 predicted proteins | sample 1015_SJ02_MP15_2_FD_132964 | JGI IMG/M metagenome (GOLD analysis project Ga0187784, IMG submission 132964) | Tropical peat soil microbial communities from peatlands in Department of Meta, Colombia - 1015_SJ02_MP15_20_MG | ecosystem: Environmental > Terrestrial > Soil > Wetlands > Peat | place...
GTATTCGTCCATGTGCGTGGGCTTCACGCGGATCAGCGAGACGCGCCACACCGGACCCGGGGTGTAATGCTCTTGAGCGTACAGAGCGGGAGCGAGCAACAACACAAAAGCGAACAGCCCATAGAGCTTTTTCACAGTAAATCCTCCATTGAGTGAAATTTGGTTGAAACTGGCGAGAACCATCATACGCTTGTCGCGATCCGCACAAAACAAGAGGACGGGCAAAATGCCCGTCCTCTTCTCGTAGTTGCGAGTGGCAAACGGCTAGGGCGCTTCGATCAGTTCCATCTTGCCCTCGCGGGTGCGGTGCAACACCATGACCTTGCCCTTGGGATCGCGGAAGACGAACACATCGCGATCGCGGAAGTGGGCCTCTTTGATGGCCTCTTCCAGGGTCAGAGGGCGCAGCGCAGTGGCATCCTCCGGGCGCACCAGGTGCACTTCAGTGGACTTGGCGACCGCGGGGAATTTGTGCACTACCACCTCGACGGCAGTTTGCTCAGTCAAACCAACCGCCGTAGCGGCTGCTTCCTGAGAGCCTTCGGCGTCGCCGTTCCACCGCTTCGGGCTAAGGCTCTTGTGGTTGTGACGTTTCTTGGTGCGCCAGCGGCTCTTGTACTTGACCGCCTGCTTTTCCAGGTGATCGAGCGCTTCGTTGACGGCCGAGGACATATCTCCGGCCTGCGCCAGGCCGACAATGGGACCATTGCGCGGCGTGATCGTAATCTCAGCTTTGTGGCGTTTCTTCTCGGTGGAGAGAACGACCTTGGTTTCGAACTTGTCGCCTAGGATCTTGCGGAGTTTGGTGAGGCCGGTTTCTACTTCTTTGCGGATGGCGGGAGTGACTTCGTAGTGCCTGCCAGTGTATTCCACGTTCATAAGCGAGGCTCCTGATATTCGTTCGATTCTTACGGCACTGCCTTTGGAACTCAGAAGTCAAAACTCAGAATCTGATTCAGCCGGATTTTTGCCTTTACATTCACACCTCCACTTGACGCGCTATTTCTTCACCCTGCGCTGGTGCGTGCTGGGGATATGCATGTCCTCCCGGTATTTCGCCACCGTGCGGCGAGTCACCTGAATGCCTTGCGATTGCAGGATGCGGGTGATCTGTTGGTCGGTCAGCGGCCGGGCGGGGTCCTCGTCCTCAATGAGCTTCTTGACGCGCCGTTTCAGGATCAGCAGGGACGTGTTGCTGCCCTCCGGCCCACTCACGCTCTCGCTGAAAAAATACCGCAGTTCGAACACTCCCTGGGGAGTGTGCGCGTACTTGTTGGCCACAGCGCGACTGACGGTCGAAGGATGAACGCCGATTTCTTCGGCGACCTCCTTGATCATCAACGGCTTGAGCTGATCGATGCCGCGTTCCAGGAACTCCTGCTGTCGCGCGACAATGGAATAGCAAACCTTCATGATGGTCTGCTTGCGCTGCTCGATATTCTTGATGAGCTGGATGGCGCTCTTGTATCGCTCCTTGACGTAATTGCGTGTTTCTTTGTCGTTGCTGTCTTTGCTCAGCAACCGGCGGTAGGCGGGATTGAGCCGAAGCTGGGGAACGTCGTCGTCGTTCATCAGAACCAGCCACTCCTCCCCTTGCTTGACAAAGGCAACATCGGGCTCGATCAGCCGCGGCTGGACGTTGTTATACCGCTGGCCGGGGCGAGGATCAAGCGTGCGAATGTAATGGATCGCGGCCTCAACGGCCTCCACCGGCCGACTTAGCGCCTTGCCGATCTCCTTGATGTGCTTGTTCTGTACTGCCCGCAGATGTTGACTGACCACCGCGATCGCGTCGCTGAGAAGCTGAGCGCTGGCTTCGCTGTCGCCGTTCTTGTGCAGGTGCAGCTGGCGCTGGTGAAAGCGCAGCTGATAGAGCAAACACTCGCGCAGATCGCGGCAGGCGACGCCGGGAGGATCGAACTGGCGGACCACCTCGAGCGCCTCATGCAGATCGGCGGCGTTGAAGCTCACGGCAAATGTTGGTTGCGGCGTGGCGGGGGGCGTCGAAACCAGTTCGGCAGCCGCCGCCTGCAAGGCAGGAACAGCCGAGGCATCGCTTTCCGCAGAACCAGGCGCGGCGCCAGCATGGCTTACCGCATCTGCGGTGGCAGAGGGTTCTTCAGGCTTTGGCAACGCACCATCAATACCGAGCGCAGTAGCTTCCTTGACCACACTTTCGGCTACCGCGGCGTCCGACTCCGGGGCCCCCGGCGGAGCTACGCCCAATAGTTCTTCATCGCTGGCCAGCAGATAGCCGTCTTCATTCAAGTTGCCAATGATCAACTCGGCAGCTTCTCGGACCTGCGGACGCGTAGGCACCGAACCGAGTTGCCAGAGCAGGTGGTCGGTCAAATTGCCGGGTTTCGAGAGAAAATTCTCGAACGAGGGCCGTTCGATGTCCTCGATTTCGCTGTGGCTGCGGTACCCAGGGTCGAGATATTCCTGAAAAAACGAGCCAAAGTCAATTTCCTCGAACGGGTCTTTCTTTTCGGCGGCAGCGGTGGGGCTCTCCTCCGGCGGACGCTCGCGTTCTTCTTCCTTGCGCCCAATATCATCGAGCAAGGGAACGGCATCTTCCAGTTCTTCGAGGACGGGATTCTCCACCATCTCGGCGGTGATCATGTCGCGCAGTTCAAGCTTGTTCAGCGCCAGCACGCTGACCATCTGCACCAGGCCGGGAGTCAAGATCTGCCTTTGCGAGACCTTCAGAGAAAGCTTGGGTTGCAACAAAGCCATAAATTCAGTCTACGTCGTTGGTCCTTCGTCGTTCGTCCTTCGCCTTCCGCTGCTAGACCGCCAACAGCTTTTGCGAACGACCACCGGCGAAGGACGCAGGACGAAAATCACACCAGCGAGAAACTCTCGCCCAAATAAACCCGCCGCACTTCCGGATCGCCGCCCAACTGCTCGGGCGTCCCATGCCGGAAAATGCGGCCCTCATTAATGATATAGGCCCGATCCGTGACCGACAGCGTCTCGCGCACGTTGTGGTCAGTCACCAAAATACCAATCCCAGACGCTTTGAGATTGCCGATGATCTTCTGAATGTCCAGCACCGCGATGGGGTCGATCCCCGAAAACGGCTCGTCCAACAGAATAAAAGCTGGGTTGATGCAAAGAGCTCGCGCGATTTCCACCCGCCGCCGCTCGCCCCCCGACAATGCGTACCCGCGGTTCTGGCGAATGTGCTCCAGGCCCAACTGATCGATCAGTTTCTCCATCCGTTCGCGGCGCTCGTGCCAGGAGATAGGCTGAGCTTCCAGCACCGCCAGGATGTTCTCCTCAACTGTGAGCTTGCGGAATACGGAAGCCTCCTGCGGCAAGTAGCTAATTCCGTAGTGGCGCGCCCGCAGATACATGGGCACGTCAGTAATGTCCTCGTCGTCGTAAAGCACTCGGCCGGTGTCCGGCGGGATCAAGCCTACGATCGAGTAGAAGGAAGTAGTCTTACCGGCTCCGTTAGGTCCAAGCAAACCAACAACTTCGCCCTGACCCACGCGCACGCTAACCCCATTCACGACGCGGCGGCCGCGATACGATTTGCCGATTTCGTCGGTGGCTAGAGTGTGCATTTAGCGTGCCACTCGCGTCTGCGTTATGGTGGGGGACGAACTGCTTCCTTCTACCAGCACCCTATCATCGTGTCTATACAAAGTCAACGAAACCCCCGTTATCTTGCCATGTTCGGCATCAAAAATGCTAGGCGGCCCGCCGGTAAGCACGAATTTATCCTCCGCTGACCTATAAACCAGGTCGGCGCCCATGGCTAGACGTCCGGGCTGAGTGATGACGACTTGGCCCGACGCGGTGATCCTGTCAAGCTTTCCTACCGAGGCCAACGCCCCCTCGGCTGAACCTTGGCCTCGCGGTTCGAGGTAAGCGTCCATTTCTGCGGCGGTGATGGTAACATCGGCGCTCTTGGCCACGGTGCCCCCTTCGAAATGGGCGCGGCGCTCGGAATCCTCGTACGTGAGCCGGGAAGAAGTGATCGCCACCGGTGTGGATCTGCCCTTCTGGTCCGTTTGCTCTAAGACCGTTGAGATCTTCTGCTCCCCGGAGCCGCTCGCCACCATCGAACGATGGTTGCGGTCGAACTCGATGGACGGGGCGCTTACCGCGTTGGCATCCTGCCACAACCGCACATTACCCGTGTACAAAGCAATGGCTAGCGTGCCACGCGCTGTCATCGATTTGGCCGTAACGTGGATTGGGTTGGAAGATGCCAGCAGTGCGCCGTTGGGCTGCGTCTTGAGATCGCTGTAAGTGGTTTTCACGTCGCCTTCGGCAAAGGCGTCACCGCTGGCGCGATTGAGGCGCATGGTCCGCGAAGTGGTTGTCATACCGTTGTCAACGACGCGAGGCGACCCATTGAGCACCAGGATTTGGTCTGCCGGCGTGTAGCGCCCATGTTCAGCCCAAGCCTGGCGTTCTCCGTCGGCGAAGGTGAAGTGGCCTTGCTGCACGATCGACTGAATCCCGCTTCCAGGCTGGAAAGCGGCGTCCAGTGTGTCGCTGGTGCTCATTCGATCCGGCTGGCCCGGATTCCGGCTGGTGATTCGGGCCCCCGGCGCGCCGTGCAGCGCAGAAAGCTGTCCAGCGTCGTCGAAGCGGGCGGTGAACTTAGCCGCAGTGACCAGTGTTTCCTGCCCGCTCGCCGAGGCTGCGGGACGAATGGTAATCTGTGCCGGGCCAGCAGTCTCGGCGTGATCCAGGCGGCGCCCGTCAGCCAGGATGAAATCGACCGCCGCGGCGGCCAGTTCCGTGTCCTGCAAAGTGGCTGACTGGCCGGTCGAGACCTGATGCTGCACCAGCTTGACGTTCTCCTCGGCCCGCGCCGCCGCCAGCACCTGATTCCCAATGAAGTGAAAGATCACCCGTTCCGCCGTCGCCTGCATGGGTTGGGGTCCGCTGCGTTCCGCTTGCACATTTCCGGACAACGCCGCCGTTTTCAGAGAGTTTCTTTTGCCCGAGAGAATAAGGTCGAGCCGGTCGCCGTGAGCCTGGGTGTTGGGCGGGCCGGCGCTCTGCAACAGGACGCTTCCCTCCGCGGTCACATGGCTGATCGTATTGTCCTCCCGCAGAAACAGCGTTGCCCGGTCAGAGCTCGACCGTCGCTCACCATTCTGCACGCTGGGATGCTCGAGCACAATCCATCTCGGGTTGCGTGTGACCGTTCCGCGAGAAGCAATCACCGTTGTCGCGGGCTCAACCTGAATGGCGACTTGCGAGTCAAGTGTGAGAGTGTTGGTCTTGGCATTGTAGTGGACGCCAATCGCTGAACCCGTGGCTTGTGGCAGAGTAAAGTCAACTCTTTCCTTGGTGCGGGCGTCGCCGGTCTTCTGGTTGAAGACCAAGCCGGTGGTCTTGAGATGAATGGGATTTTTCAGGCCCTGGGGAGTCGCCTGGTCGGGGCTGAGCAGGCCGTGCGGGTTGGCCTCCAGGTCGATCCGCACCACCCCTTTGGCCGTGACATCACCGGATTGCTGGTTGAATTCAAAGTGGTCGCCGTAGATGCGGTCGTAGCGGCTGGAATCGCGCCCGTAAATTGTAATGGCCACATCGTGCAATTCGATCAGGTCCCCCTGTTTGAACTGGATTGCCTTGCTGGCTTCAACTTTGAACAGAGTGCGGCCTTGTGTCGATTTTGAAACCGTGAAACCGGTGGCGCTCTGCTGGATGTCGAGGCCAATTTTTTCCGGGACTTGCTTGAGAACGTTCTGCGCGCCCTGCCGGGTGTAAAAATAGACCCCGCCCACCAGCACAATGGCGGCTATGGCGGTGCCGGCAAACCAGCGGCGCAGACGCGATATCGGCAGCATCTGCTGACAGTGTAATTCAGCCGGCCCGCGCGGCGGCGCCCGGTCCCCAGCTCGAAATGCCGGGGAAGCTGAAACCCGCAGCCGGCCCCGGGGCCTGACACCCGCCTGCTTTCCGGCATACAATAACCAAGCATAGAGAGTTCTTATGGCCCCACTGCCAGACGATCTCGCCAGCCTCAAAGACGACATGGTCGCCTTCATTGAAGGCCACGGCATGTTGCGCTTTCCCGGCTCCATCGACTACGAGGAGGTTCAATGCGTGATTTGGAAGGCGGAAGGCAATGCCGACGGATGGAAAGATTTTGTCGAGCTGGCCAAAGCCGCCGGAGCGCCTTTTCTGATTACCGATTCCTGGCGGCTGGAACACGAGGAGCTTGACCTTCTCATTGAGCGCCTGAACGACGCCGAATTCGCCACCGATGAAGACCTCGACGACGCCCGCTGGCTGCGCACCTACGCCGGCAAGATCGGCTTCGTGCAACTCGGCTTCGCGCACCAGGGCGTCATGATGGTCTACGAAGTCTCCACGCACTGGTACGATCGCTATCAAAGCATCATCGAGATGGCCGACGACTTCGCAGGCTTGCCCATCGACGGCTCCGACCCGGACGAGGCAAATTAGCCTTCGCAGCTAACCCTCCAGAATCACCTGCGCGATGGCGTAGTGCTCACTGTGGGTGAGCGACAACGCCACGTGCTTTGCGCCCAGCTTGGCGGCGAACTCTGCTGCTTTGCGGTGGAACTGGATGGTTGGACGCCCGCCCGGCATCCGGCTAACCTCAACGTCGCGCCAGGCGACCCCGTGGTTCCAGCCGGTGCCGATGGCCTTCATCGCCGCTTCCTTGGCGGCAAAACGAGCGGCGTAGCGCTCAAAGCGGTTGGCCTTCGATTCGCAATAGCGGATTTCCCCCTCGGTGAATACGCGGCGCAGGAAACGATCGCCAAAGCGCTCGATGGATGCAGCGATGCGCGGCACTTCCGCGATGTCGATGCCTGTCCCGACAATCATGAATGGCAGCCTTTGAGCTAACCTGTCCTCTCGCGCTTCACATTCGCCAGTAGTCCGGCCTCCAGTTGCGAATCGCCTTCTTAATGGCGGCCGGTTCCATGTTCTCTGACCAGGCCCGTTTGGCCAAAGCGGGCAGTTCCTCGTCCGAGGCGAAACGCAGGGCCACCAGTTGCTTCTCGGAGAGCTTGGGAATCTGCGCGCGCTCCGCTTCCGGCAGCAGCGCCGCCAGCCGTAGCCGCTCTTCCAGGCGAATCACGCGGTCCTGCACCTTCAGCGCGTAGAGCCTGATCTTAAACACTGCGACGATCAGCGCCAAAACGAAAACCACGAGCCAGAACCGATGCAAGTCCCGCTGGTTGGCCAGCATAGCCGCGCTGACAATCAAAGAGATCAGAAACACGGGCAAAAGAAAAAAGTGGAACAGCGGATCGTAGCGAACATGGTTTGCGAGGTTCTGTGGAGCTGCAGACATGAAACCCTCCTGGTTTCTTGAAACAGGTTGTCCGAGGAAAGTCTAAACCAGAAACACGTTTTCAGGATTCATGGACCCGACATGTCTCAAAACAGCCGGTCGCCCCGGTAAACCAGTTGTCCATCGATGAGTAGCGCTTCCGCCATGCGTTTATGCGGCCGCAAGGGCCCGACACCATCAATATGCAGAACCTCGTGTCCGTGAGCGACCAGCCAGTCGGAGACCAGCATGCGGTGACAACGAAAATATAGCCGCTCGGCGCACATGTACGAGGGTCGTAGCCGCTCCGCCAGCCTGAGCAGCTCTCCAATGGCTCGTCGGAAATCCGCCGTCAGCATGTAGTCCGCGTAGTTTCGAAAGCCGCTCACGCGCAGCGCGACATTGGGAGAGTCGTCGCGAATCTTCTTCCGGTACCCGCCGAGTTCCTTCATCCATCGATACTCGATGCCGGCTACCGGCAGAGCTTGCTCCAGCGATTCCCGATTGAAGTGCGGCAAGCGGCGAGACGTCGGAAACGAACGGATGTCGACCAGCATTCGAATCGAATGCGTTCGTAGAGCCTCAACCAGTTCATCAAGACTGCGGGTAGAGTGCCCGATGGTATAGAGGGTGGCCACGGTTTTGCTCAGTTGTTGCTCTCGCACACCGGCTGTGCGTCTCTAGGATTGTTATCTCGACCGGACCGGCCCGTTCGGCTTGCCGAAGAAAACGCAACGTGGAGAGGCCGGAGGTTCCGAGTGGGCAGCGCACTTTCGCGCCGCTCTAGCTGGCGGTGCGCAGCGCTTGAGCTACCACTTCATCCTGCCCCGGAAAAACTGTGCGCAAATCCAGAAGCACGCGACCATCCTCCACCCGGGCGATGACCGGCGGATGCGAAGCCCGCAGCCGCGCTGCCAGCTCGTTGGCGCTGAAATCCTTACTGCTGATGGCAATCAAGCGTGTGGGCAAGCTTGTCGAAGGCGCCGCCCCGCCGCCGATCACCGATTCTCCATCAATGACCTCTGCCGTCAACTTCGGTGATCGAACCTGCGTCGCGATCTTCTCCGCCCTGCGGCCGATCTCTTCCATGGAAATCCGCATCATGCGTAGCAGCGGAATCGCATCATAATCGCGCTTCACGTATGCCAGCAGTGTGGCTTCCAGTGCGGCATAGGTCAGCTTGTCCACCCGCAGCGCGCGGAACAGAGAGTTGGGACGCATGCGCGCGATCAGATCCCTGCGGCCGCTGAGCATGCCCGCCTGCGGTCCGCCCAGCAGCTTGTCGCCGCTGTAGCTGACTACGTCCACGCCCGCGCGCAAGCTGTCGAGCACGGTTGGTTCCCCGGCAATGCCAAGGGTGCGTAGATCGAAGAGCGCGCCGCTACCCAGGTCCTCCATGAGCGGCAGTTTGTGCTTGCGGGCCAGTGCAACCAGTTCGGTGAGCGCGGGCTGCTCGGTGAATCCCGTGATTTCGAAGTTCGAACGGTGCACGCGCAGGAGCAGCTTCGTCTTCTCATTGATCGCCCGCTCGTAGTCCTGGACGCGCGTGCGATTCGTGGTTCCGACCTCTCGCAGCACGGCGTTGGATTTCACCATGACGTCGGGAATCCGAAACGAGCCGCCAATTTCGACCAGTTCGCCGCGGGACACAATAACTTCGCCACTCTCGGCCAGCGAGTTGAGCGCCAGTAGAACCGCTGCGGCATTGTTGTTGACTACGATAGTGGAGATCGACGACTCGCCCGCACGGGCGGGAGCCTGCCCTGAGCTGGATGGCGAAGGGACGCCCGCACCCCCGTCAGCTGCTTCCAGCAGCTTGCGAAACAGCCGATCCACGTGCACATCACGCTTGCCGCGCTCGCCGGCCGCGAGGTCGAATTCAAGATTGGAATATTCACCCGCTGTCTCGCGAATATGCTCCAGAGCAGCAACGGAAAGCGGAGCGCGGCCGAGGTTGGTGTGCAGAATCACGCCGGTGGCGTTGATCACCGTTCGCAGGCTTAGTCCCAACGCCTGCCGCAGTTGACGTTCTACCGCTTCGTGCAAACCGGATAGAGCGATCTCTACTCCGTTGGCATCCAGTGTTCCCGCAGTGATTTCTGCGCGCAGGCGCGCTAGAACTGCCCGCGCAGCTTCCGTTACCGCCGCATGGCCCTCGACGGCAATCATGGCTGCCAGTTGCGGGCTGCGCAGAAGCTCATCGATCGACGGCAGGCGGCGAAACAAGTCGGCTTTGGATGCGGTTTTCACCGGGTTTGATTATCCCATTCGCGCCCAGCCAAAACAAAACCGGGGCGATCCAAGGCCGATGGATACATGCCCGAAACTCACCCGACTTCTACTAGCCCATAGGTTTTTTGCCAGCGGCTGCGCATGTAATACAGCGCGCGCGAGACTTCTTCCCGGGAGATTTCTGCATTCGGTGCGGCAAGTACCGTGGCTGCCTCGCGCTTGGCCGCTTCGAGCAACTGCCGGTCGCGGATCAGATTTGCCACGCGAAAACTTGGCATGCCAGCCTGGCGGGTGCCGAAAAACTCACCCGGTCCGCGCAGCTCCAGGTCGAGTTCGGCGATCTGGAAGCCGTCGTTGGTGCGGACCATGGCGTCGAGCCGCCGTTCGCCGTCTTCTGAAACCTTGCCGCCGGTCATCAGAACGCAATAGGACTTCGCCGCTCCTCGCCCAATGCGGCCGCGCAACTGGTGCAACTGGGCCAGGCCAAAGCGCTCGGCATGTTCAATGACCATGACGGTCGCGTTGGCCACGTCCACCCCGACCTCGATCACCGTAGTCGAAACCAGCGCTTGCACGGTACCGGACTGGAAATCACGCATGATGGTTTCTTTTTCATCCGGAGCCATGCGCCCGTGCAGAAGGCCAACGTGCAAGTCAGGAAATATCTTCTCTCGCAGCTCCCGGTGCATCTGGATCGCCGCCTTCAGTTCGTTTTCCTCGTTCTCCTCGATCACGGGATAGACGACGTATGCCTGATGGCCAGCGGCAATCTGCTTGCGGACAAAACGCCACACCTCGCTAGCCTGATCATCGGAAACGCGGCGTGTGACAATCGGCGTGCGGCCCGGCGGCATTTCGTCGATCACGCTCACATCAAGGTCTCCGTAGAGAGTGAGCGCGAGCGTACGGGGGATGGGCGTCGCGGTCATGACCAGAACGTCGGGCTCACCAGAGGCTGCGGAGCTTCGCTCCGCCGGACGGGCGGGGGCGCTCGTCCCCACGTGTGCATCCCCTCCTCGCACGGGCGAGACGCCCGCGCCTACATCGCCTGACTTTTTCATCAATTTGAAACGTTGCAGAACGCCGAAGCGGTGTTGCTCATCGACGATCACCAGGCCCAGCTTGTCGAATTCCACCGTCTGTTCGATGAGCGCGTGGGTGCCGATGACAAGTTGCGCGTTGCCTTGCGAGATGTGCCGCCGCACTTCTCGCTTGCGGCCGTACTCGAGCGAGCCGGTCAGCAACGCAATGCGGTAGCCGGCGTTTTCCAGGATCCGGCGGGCGGAAAAATAATGCTGCTGGGCGAGGATTTCAGTGGGCGCCATGAGCGCCACCTGAAAGCCATTCTCGATGGCAATGATAGCCGCTTCGAAGGCCACAATCGTTTTACCCGAGCCCACATCGCCCTGCAGCAAACGCCGCATGGGGCAAGGGCTTCCCATGTCCGAAGCAATTTCCCTGAGGGCACGCTTCTGGGCAGTGGTGGGATGAAACGGCAGGATCCGCTTGATGGCGTTGCGGGCCTGATCGTCCAGCTTGAAGGCGATGCCGGTTTGCGCCTTCTGCTCGCGGCGTTTGAGCTCCAGGCCAAGTTCCACAAAAAACAGTTCTTCGAAAATTAACCGGATGTGCGCCGAGGTGCGCGCGGTTTGCAAGTCTTCCAAGCTCTCGCCGGCGTCAGGCCAATGGACCTTTTGCAAGGCTTCACGGGGAGGGATCAGGCTGAGACGCTGCCGCACCGCGCCCGGAATGGGTTCGGGGAAATCCGGCGTCAGGTTTTCCAGCGCGGTGTGGATGATGCGGCGGAACCAGCGGGAGGTGAGCTTTCCCGCCGCTTCGTAAATTGGCACAATGCGGCCGATTTCCAGCGAGGCGGCAATTTTCTTCTCGGCCGCGTCGGTCGGGCCTCCGTCGGAAGCATCGTCAAGGACCTCAAACTGCGGCTGGACCAGTTGCAGCTCGCCACTGCGGCTGTCTTCCTCCACCTTGCCGTACAGGGCCAGAAGTTGGCCGGGTTTGAAGCGATCGCGCAAATAACTGGCATTGAACCAGATACATTTCAGCCGAGCGCGGCCTTGTCCAGCAGTCATCTGAAACAACGGCATGCGCCGCGTGCGGAACAGGCCGGAAGTGCGCACCTCGGCAATCACAGTCGCCATTTCGCCTGGGCGAAGCTCGGCGATGCCCTTGGGGTTCAGGCGGTCTTCATAGCGGAAGGGTAGATAATGCAGAAGGTCATCCACCGTGTGGATGCCTTTAGCGGCCAGGATTTCGCCCAGTCGCGGGCCCACGCCTTTGACGTATTGGACGGAAGTGGCCAGCTCTATCATCTCAGGGGATGATGTTAGCAGGAGCGGGAGGGCCGAGGTGAGAGGTCGTCAGCCGGAACAGACATGACCAAGCCTATCAGCAATTTCGTGCAAGCTTTCGGAGCGGTTATCGCGGGGAATGCCGTGTATTTTCTGCTGATGCCCCATCTTCCGGCGGCGGCCTACCACGCTCCGTTCCGGCTGGATACCGGCCTGGCGGTGGATTTCTGCTTCTGCCTGGCGGCGTTTGGGCTGATCAAAGTGGTCTTCCGCTAATTCGCACTCCCAGGAGTTCTCAGGTGAAACTGCTCGCCATGCGAGTGTGATCCCGGGGTTCTGATGACTGTCGACTGGTTACCTCAATAATGTGTTTTGGCTGCGGTCGGGACTTTTGCGGTTGACTTTGTGACATACTACAGACCGTGAGCGTGCAACTGACAATCGATGCAAAGCAGAGACTCGTTATCTCTACCTTCTACGGTGAAATCAACGATGCCGAGGTCTTGTCCGTCGCTTCCCAAGCTTGCTCCCACCCAGATTTCGACCCAAGCTTTTCAGAGATTGCGGATTTCAGCGGGGTCACTGCTGGCACTCTGTCAACTTCCGCAATTCAGGACTTATCGCAGCGCGAGAGCATTCTAAGCCCGGCATCCATGCACGTCGCTGTCGCTCCGCAAGGCCACATTTTTGGAGTTTTCCGCATGGCGCAAGTGTTGGCGGAGCGAACGAGGCCAAACACTGCGGTGGTGCGAACCATCGATGAAGCCCGCAAGTTTCTGGGGCTTGAAACAACTGGCTAGACAGTGAAGACAGGAAGACGAGGGCCAGGCGGCCAATGTAGCACCTCGAGCAGTTTCCCGGTGCCCGGAACGCCCAGCCCGGAGCCTGCGAGCATCTACGGTGTAATGAGTCACGCATTTACCAAGCTGTGCTTGACCCGCTGTCCGCCTAGACTAATGTGGATGGAGGCAAAGGTCGATTGCGAAGGCCTCCTGACGGTTGACACGGGGGCCGAACTATGATGCCTGCGCATGAAGAACTTCTCCGGGAGCTTGAGGACTTTGCGAAGACCGCTCCCACGGCCAAGTCCGTGATGGAGCGTATCGCCCAGCGCTTGCACGAAGAGATGACACGCTACAATTGGGTGGGCTTTTATCTCCTTGATCCGGCCGACGCCAGCGTGCTGGTGATCGGGCCATTCGTGGGCAGCTTTACGCCCAACGTTCGCATTCCCTTAAACATAGGACTCTGCGGCGCTGCGGCCAGCAGCGGGCGGGTCGTGGTAGTGGATGATGTCGCCACAGATTCGCGCTATCTTGCGGGGTCCTCCATGGTAAACAGTGAAATCGTTGTTCCCATCTTCGTGAAGAACAAGCTCGCCGCCGAACTTGATGTCGAAAGCTACTTCGCCGGCACGTTTACCAAGCCGGAACAGGACTTTATCGAGGCCTGCGCCGCCGTAGTCGGAAACTATTTGGCAAAAGGTTAGCTAAATCCTCGTATCGTCTTCCAGCATGCCTTCCTGGAGTTCGCGTTCAAGCTCAGGTCGTGCGTTTTCGATCTCGCGTCGCAGTTCGAGCATCTGCTTGCGCATTTCCTGCCGGACGTGACATTTCTGCTTGGCTGCGTCCCGCCTGGCTTGCGCGATCGCTGGCTTTATCTGCTTGACTTGCTGTTTCACTTCTTTCGCGATCTCCGGCGGTAACTCGGCCATCTGGCTGCGCAAGTCGCTGAGTTCCAGTTGCACGTCGGCAGCAATCTGGGGAACGTCCACACTTTCTTCGATAAAGTCGGACTGCTCGCGCTCCGGCAGAGTTAGCGTGACGGTCTGCTCTTTCTTGTCGCGCAGGATGCCCACGCTCACGCTGTTGTCCTTGCGGGAGCGCAGGGCATGGGTGAAATCGCCGGTGTCGTGGATGGTTTCGCCGTTGACTTTGATGATCACGTCGCCGGCGCGAAAGCCGGCCTTATCGGCGCGGCTCCCTTTTTCCACGGAGCGGACGAGAATGCCGCTGCCGTTCTTGGCTCCGAAGAACTCGCTCAGCTGGGGGGTAAGGTTCTCCACCATCAGGCCGCTGCGCGCGGAGGAGTGAACGACCACGATCGAACTGGGTATGTCCAGATCGAGAGTGAAGTTCTTGAGCTGTCGTGCCTTGTCCGCCAAGGCGGCCGCGTTCTCACTAAAGGAGTAGCCGAAGCTGTTCTTGCGGTCGGCCAGTGCGACTTTCACCGTCATGGGCTGGCCGTCGCGGCTGATGCCCAGCGTGACTACGCGGCCGGGCGGAATTTCGCGAATCATGCGTCGCAGTTGTTCCACGCTCTGCACGTTCTCGCCGTTCAAAGTGAGGATCACATCTTGCTCCTTGAGGCCAGCTTTGCCGGCGGGCGCGTCCTGATCCACCATGGTGATTTCCACGCCACGCTCTTCCTTCAAATGCAGGTCCGAGAGGCGGTCAGGGGTGATGTCGCGGGTGTCGACGCCGAGGTAGGAACCGCTGCCCCAATCTTCACTCGAAAATCCAAAGGAATCGCTGCTTGAGCTTGCGGAAACGCATTCTGCCGCCGGAACCGTGACCATGGCAAGGGATAGAGCGATCAAAGCCAGAATCAAGTCTCTCATAACAACCTCCCGACGAAACTCACGGTGCACGGCGGAACGAAATGTCTCCGGTCATGGTCTCAACCTTGAGTGTCGGTCCGCCGCCGTTCACATTACCTTCTGCACTAATAGTCCTAGGGCCGTAGTCACCGCCTTCCGAGCGCACGTGAATCTCGGGAAAATCGGAAGAGATGCGGTGCCCGTTGCCCACCTCGACCGAGGCACGAATACTCAAGCTCACCCCGGCAGCCAGATACACGGTGATGTCGCCAGCAGAAGTTTCCAGCACCGAGTCATGGCGCTCGCCGCCCCAGGGAATGAACTTTGCCGTAATGCCTCCGGCGCCGGTTTCGGCACGGGCTGCCGGCACTGCTCCCAGCTCGATGCTGCCGCCGCCAGTTTGCGCGCGCACAAAGCCTTTAGCGGAAGCCAGCCGGATGCTGCCGCCGCCGGTTTCAATTTCTGCGCCGCCGCTCAAGTCCCCCAGTTGAATGCTGCCGCCGCCGGTGGAAACTTTGAGATAGCCGCCTTCGCACTGGCTCACTTCCACGTTGCCGCCGCCTGCTTCCAGGATCATCCCCCGACCGGAAACCACCCGCATGTTCCCGCCGCCAGTGGAGGCGTCGATCTTGCCTTTAATCGAACCGATGGTGACGTTCCCGCCGCCGGTTTCCAAATGTAGATCGCCGCCGATTGAGTTGATGTCCATATTGCCGCCGCCCGTCTCGGCGCTGACGTTTCCGCCGATATCAGCGAGACGGACGTTTCCACCGCCCGTCTCTGCGCCGAAGCGGCCGTTGAGGCCCGACGCTTCCACGTTGCCGCCATCGGTTTCGACTTTCACTTCCTCCATCTCCCGCGGGACATTTACCACAAACTCGGCGGAGAAGTGGCGCGCTCGTCCGCCTTCCCAGTCGGCCACAATCCAAGCCGTATCTCCCCGCGTGTACGTGCTGATCTTGAAGTCATCCAATTCATGGCGGGCGCTGCTTTCTGACGATTTATACGAGTGCGAGCGAACCACGTAACTAATGCCTTGCCCTGAGCCTCCCGTGATGCGCACCGAACCCATGTCCACCTTGACGCGGAGGTTTTTTGCGCCGCTGAGAGAACCCGAAGCCTCCTCTGTCCAGTTTCCGTTTTCCTGGTAAACGCGGTTCTGCTGCGCCGCTGCCAGCGGCAACATCAACACCAGAACCGCACCGGATCTAAACAACTGCTTCAACCTTCAACCTCCATTCTCAAAGCCTCTTCGTCACGAACCGAGGGAAACTGCCCTTCCCTCAGGGGCTAAAGCCCGCGTCTCTTACAGCTCGGGGCAGCACGGCTGGAAGCCGTGTCCTACCCAGAAACGTCTCCACGCTTCACTCAGTCCAGATCCGGCACCTCAGCCAACGTATTGCTCGCCTGCGACCGGATGTACTGGTTCTGGTCCTTGACAGCGAGTTCCTGCAACACCGCCCGTACGCTGCTGTCACACCGCACCGGCTCAAGCAAGTGCAGCGCTTCGGTGCGCACGCCCGGATTCGCATCATTCATCAAGGCGCCCAGCAATGCATTGCGCACCTGCACATCGCTTTTCACCGAAGCTCCCAGGCCGTCGAGCGCGCGCAGCCGGACGCCGGGGTTGGTGTCGTAACGCAGCGCGTAAATCAATGCCTCGCGCACATGCATGTCCGCCGGACTTTGCGTGAGCAACTCCACCGAATCCATGCGGACGCCCGAATTGTAATTATTGCGGGCTGCGAACAGCAGTAACTGCTGGATGCGCTGATCATTCAACAATCCCTGTGCCTGCTGGGTAGAGACCGTGTCGTACTTGATGGTGACCTGGTTCGATCCTGGTTCCTGCGACACCGAACGAATGCCGCTGATGGAAGCTTCCACGGCTGGTTGGCCAGAACCCACAGAAGCGATCGGAGCCCCGCCGCGATTGCTGCTCATGAACCGGTAAGTGAGGCCGATGCCGCCGGCAAACCCCACAATGAAAATTGCCGCTGCCAAAGCGGGGGCAAAGCGAACCTGGCGAAACCATGCGCTCGGATCAAACACCAACCGCTGCCAGAACCCGCCCTGCTCGGCCGTTTCCAGCGCTTCCTGCAGCCGCATGCGCGACGCGGCCAGCAAGTTCGGCGAGGGCTCTTCCACCGGAACTTCGGAGAACATCGCCTGAAACTTGCGCGTAGCCTCTAAGTCCGCCGCACAGTCCACGCAGCGAGCCACATGCTGCTCCAGTTCGTACCGGGCGTCGTCAGCCAGTTCGTTGTAAACGTAAAACAGAACGTTGTTTTTGACCCAATCGCATTTCATCGTTCCACCCCCTCTGGGGAGACTCCTTTATCTCGCGTGACCGGCCCCGCATTGCAATAAATTCTCATCGCATATCCGCCAGCGCGCCTCTCAGTTTCTGCGTGGCGCGGAACAGAGTATTCTTCGCCGTTTCCTCGGTCGTGTTCAGCACTTCGCCCACGGTGCGCAGTTTCAATCCGTGATAATGCTTCAGCTCAAACACCATGCGTTCCCGCGGCGTCAATTTTTCCAGCGCCTTATTGATCCGGCTGCCCAGTTCTCGCCGCATCAGATCACGCTCCGGATTCGACCCGGCGCGCCCATCGGCCACCTGCTCCAGCAGGTCGTACTGCTCGCCCGAAGCATCGGTCGCCACCGGCGCATCTTCCTTGCGCACCTGCTTCTTGCGGAAGTGGTCGAGGCAAAGATTGGTAACGATGCGGTAAATCCAGGTGTAGAACGAGCACTCGAAGCGGAAGTTTCCCATGCTCTTGTAGGCTTTCAGGAAAGCTTCCTGGTAAATGTCCTGCGCCTCGTGCTCGGAGCCGGTAAGGTGCAAAGCCAGCCGCAGCACCGCATGGTCGTAGTGACGCACCAGTTCCTCGAACGCCGCGCGGTTGCCACGCTGCGCCTCGCGAACCAGTAACGTGTCGTCGATACGGCCCAGACTTTGTCCGGCCATAAGGCCCCGAACTTCCCCACTCAACCCAAAAGCGGGCTTCCACCCCAGCCAGCGAAAACCGCGCTGTCTGGGGACCCCGGGCTTCCACCCCAGCCAGCGAAAACCGCGCTGTCTGGGGACCCCGGGCTTGAGCGGGCCACCCATCGGTTGTACGTGGGTCTTACTAGCTGCTCCTCGCTTGCCTTGCCCCGCAGTGCCGCCGGAACATCCGCCAACCGTTAATAATAACGTCCACGCATCGGCTGGCATTCGGTTCTGTCCTCAACTTCCCCCCGGGCGCCGTCGCCGCTCCTCCCGGTTACATAGTGATGGACGGAACACAAGCCAAAGCGTGAGCAGGAATTATAGGGGTTTGGCAGGATAAGTGCTGGGGGCGTGGCCGGTCGCCGGGTCTCGACAGATGTAGTGTGAGCGTGAACCTGCCCGACCCCATCCTAAACCAGCTTACTCTGTCACTTCTTTCTCAATTACCACTTTCAAGTGCGCGGCGACGTCTTTGTGCAGCTTGATGGGGACGGTGAACTCGCCCAGGGTGCGAAGCGATTCATGCAGTTGAACCTTGCGGCGGTCGATGTTGAAGCCCTTTTTCTCCAGGGCTTCGGCGACGTCGCTGGAGGTGACCGAGCCGAAAAGTTGATCGTGCTCGCCGGCGCGGCGCTTGAACTCCACCGACAGGCCGTCGAACTGCTTGGCCAGATCCTCGGCCTGCGACTTTTCTTTGGCGGAGCGGCGCACCGCGGCCGCCTTCATCTGTTCAATGACGGCCTTGTTGCCCTTGGTCGCTTCGATGGCGAGCTTGTGCGGCAGCAGAAAGTTTCGGCCATAGCCCTCGGCGACTTTCACCACGTCGCCGCGCGAGCCCAGCTTGGCCACGTCTTCCTTCAAAATGACTTCCATGATGACTCCCTTTGAATTCGTGGCCACGGATTACGCGGATCTCCACGGATTTGATCATTGAAACGATCCGTGCCAATCCGCGTTAATCCGCGGCTAAGTTCTTCCTACGATGCCCGGCCGGCAAACGGCAGCAGAGCAATGTTGCGGGCCTGCTTGATCGCTGCCGACAGCCGTCTCTGGTGCGGTGTGCAGACTCCGGTCAGACGTCGCGGGACGATCTTGCCACTCTCCGCCACAAACTGCGCCAGCAGGCGCACGTCCTTGTAGTTAAACGAATCAATCTTCTCGGTGCAGAACTTGCAGACCTTCTTGCGCCGGAAAAATTTGCGGCCCGCGCCGGCGTCGCGACTGGCGCCGGGACCGCCTTGGCCATAAGGCCGCGGCCCACGGCGCTCCGCACGCTCGGCGCCGCCCTCGGCCGTAGGTGATGCTGTTGGTCTTGTTTCTTCAGCCATGAGGCTCCTTAGAATCGATCGTCAGTCTTCAGTCGTCGGTCTGTGCTGGTTGTACCTAACCTAGCGCAGCTTACTGCGGGGCAACGGCAGTCTCTCTCATGCCGTTACCGCCGGCGTTTCCCCAGCCGGTTCGGGAGTTGCAGCCGGCGCCGACGCCACCGAAGCCTTGCGCTTGGCGTCGCGGATCGCCTTGATCTTATCGATGCGCTTCTGATCCTCGTCGATGCGCACCGTCAGGAACTTAATCACCGGTTCGGTGACGCGCAGGCGGCGTTCCAGTTCCCGCACCATCCCGCCACTGCCTTCCACCGTCAGCAGCACATAGATGCCATCGTTGAACTTGCGGACGGTATAAGCCAGCCGCCGCTTGCCCATGCTCCGGTCCACGTTCTTCACCTGCCCGCCGGAAGAGCTTACCGCAGCCTCCAACGTGGACAGCAGCTTGTCCTGGTCCTCCTCCGCCATGTCCGGGCGGACGATGAACATCAGCTCATAAGTACGATTCATTCGTTATCTCCAAATTCTGACCGCTCAATCCACCCGGCATCGCGGATTGACCCACGAATCCAGTCGGGTTTGATCGCCGGCTAATTTTTCTCTTCGTCCGGCTTGCGGTTGAAACGGTTCATCGCTGCGGCCGGGCCTTCCGCCAAAATCATCTTCACGGCGGCAGCGGCAGTGTCCAGCATCTCATCCACTACCTTGAGCTGCGCTTTGCGCATGGGCGACAGCAGATAGCTCATGCCGTCGGCGACCGCCCTGGCGGGAGCGACGCCCATACGGATGCGCAGGAAATCCTGCGTGCCCAAGGCCCCGATCACCGACTCAATCCCGTTGTGCCCGGCTGAGCTCCGCCGCCGGTGAATCCGCACCGTGCCCAGCGGGAAATCCAGTTCGTCCTGCATGACCATCAGGTCCTCTTCCGGGCTGAGGCCGTTCTTCTCCACCAACTCGCGCACCGACAAACCGCTCAGGTTCATGAAAGTTTCCGGCTTGGCCAGAAGCACACTCTCTGGGCCGGATGTGATTCTCGCCGTGAGCGCCCGGCACTGCCGGTAGTTCACTTCCACGCCGTATTCTTCGGCCAGCCGGTCGAGGGCAAGAAATCCCAGATTGTGGGGCGTGAATTGATATTCGATTCCCGGATTGCCGAGACCCACAATCAGCTTCACGCTCTCTAGCTCTTAGCTCTTAGATCCTTCGCTCAGGATGACGCCAGCGGGCTCCCGCTCCCCACCCCATCACGCGAAACCCGCGCGTGCCGGGGACCCCGGTTGCGCTCACGCCCGCTAAGCGGCGTCACTTCTTTTCCTTCTTTTCTGCCTTCTCTGCCTTCTCAGCTTTTTCCGGCTTCTCGGCTTCTGCGCCTTCCTCTTCGGCTTCCACCTTGCCCTTCTTGATGACTTCGGGTTCAGCCGGGGCCGCAGCTGCTGCTTCCGCCGCCGCTTCCGGCGTTACAGCCACCTCTTCCTTAATCGCAATGATGTGCGCCACCATCTGGTTGGCGTCCGTCACGACCCGCAGCTTGTCATGGCGCGGCAGCTCGGAGACACGCAGGACCGTTCCAAACACCAGGTGAGCCACATCGGTCTCGATAGAGGTCGGGATATCTGCGGGCAAACATTCAATTTCCAATTCGCGCAAAGTCTGCTCCAAAATGCCGCCCTGGGTCTTGACGCCCGCCGCTTCACCCTTGAGCAGAATGGGCACGCGGACATGCAGCTTCTGATCCATGGCGATGCGCTTGAGGTCGATGTGCAGCAGCGCTCCCTTCATGGGCTCGTACTGCCAGTCCACGATCATGGCCTTGGTGGTTTTTCCGCCCTCCAGAGTCAAGTCGAAAATGGTGTTGTGACCGGTTTGAGAATGAAGAATGCGCGAGATCTGCCGCGGATCCAGGCTGACCGGAACGGCGTTTTCCCCGGCGCCATACAGCACGCCCGGCACCTTGCCCTGGCGGCGCACCCGCCGCGCGTCGTTCTTGCTTCCCGCCGTTCGCGGCTGGGCTTCCAAAATGTTGGTTTCCGTTGCAGTTGCCATAAACCTTCCGTTCTTATCTACAAGAACAACTTGCTTACTGAAGTCTCTTCATGGTTGGCCTGGATGGCGCGCCCGATCAACCCGGCAATGGAGAGCACCTTGATTCTCGGCTCTTGCCGAGCCGCCTGGCTGAGCGGGATGGTGTTGGTGACCACCACTTCCTTAATGCAGGAATGGGAAAGGTTGCTTACCGCCTGCCCCGAAAGCACGGGGTGAGACGCGCAGGCGTACACTTCCGAGGCGCCGTTTTCCATCAGCGCTGAAGCGGTCTTGACGAGTGTGCCGGCGGTGTCGATCAAATCGTCAATCAGCAGACAGGTGCGCCCGTGGACATCGCCGATCACGTGCATGACTTCCGCCACGTTCATATCCACGCGGCGCTTGTCGACAATGGCCAGGGCGGCGTCCATTTTCTTGGCGAAAAACCGCGCCCGTTCCACCCCCCCTGCGTCCGGAGAAACCACCGTCAGGTTCGGCAGGTTCAACTTCTTAAAATAGTCCACCAGCACCGGCGAGGCGAACAGGTGGTCCACGGGAATGTTGAAGAATCCCTGCAACTGGGGCGCGTGCAAGTCCACGATCAGGGCGCGCTGCGCTCCGGCGGTGGTCAGCAAATCGGCTACTAGTTTGGAAGAAATCGGGGCTCGCGGCTTGTCCTTACGATCCTGGCGGGCATAGCCAAAATAGGGCATCACGGCGGTGATGCGCCGGGTGGAGGCCCGCTTCAAAGCGTCGATCATCAGCAGCAGTTCCATCAGGTGCGAGTCCACTGGATGGCAGGTGGGCTGCACCACAAAGACATCCGCGCCGCGGACGTTTTCTTGCACCTGCACATAGGCCTCGCCGTCGCTGAAGCGGGTAACCTGCGCCTGGCCGCGCGTCAATCCCAGAAACGCGCAGATTTCATCTGCCAGCGGCTCGTTGGCGGTGCCGGAGAAAATCTTGAACTTGTCGTCCACCCGGGCGCGGTGCGGCTTGCGCTCCGGTTTTTCCTCGGGGCTCATAGCAGACTTTTTCTCTGTATCGGTCGCAAGAGTTACCATAAGAGCTGCTAGCTCCTAGCTATTAGCTTCTAGTTTGTTTGCCGCCGCATCTGACCCACCAGCCAGCAGCTAGAAGCCGTTCTTTCTTGGCTGGGCCGCTAGGATTCGAACCTAGACAAAGTGCTCCAAAGGCACTTGACCTACCATTAGTCGACGGCCCAGTATTTTCGCCTTGTCGCCCAATGTTGCTGAGATCCTTCCCCTTCCGCCTCCGTGTTACTCGGAGTTCAGGATCAGGATTTCGGCTGCGGGCTCCCACCCTCGCTTACGCTCAGGCTCACGCCCGCAAAACGCCTCAACCTACCATTAGTCGACGGCCCA
>Ga0187784_10000978_pt1 | contig 22145 bp, 24 predicted proteins | sample 1015_SJ02_MP15_2_FD_132964 | JGI IMG/M metagenome (GOLD analysis project Ga0187784, IMG submission 132964) | Tropical peat soil microbial communities from peatlands in Department of Meta, Colombia - 1015_SJ02_MP15_20_MG | ecosystem: Environmental > Terrestrial > Soil > Wetlands > Peat | place...
CGTTCGCCGGCTGCGCCATGGGCGAATATTTCCGCGACAACGGCATGCACGCGGTGATCATCTACGACGACCTCTCCAAGCAGGCCGTCGCTTACCGGCAGATGTCGCTCTTGCTACGCCGGCCGCCGGGACGCGAGGCCTATCCGGGCGACGTGTTCTATCTGCACTCGCGGCTGCTCGAGCGCGCGGCAAAGATGAACGACGACCACAAGGCCGGCTCGCTCACCGCGCTGCCGGTGATCGAGACGCAGGCCAACGACGTGTCGGCCTACATTCCGACCAACGTCATTTCCATCACCGACGGCCAGATCTTTCTCGAGACCGATCTGTTCTATCAGGGCATCCGTCCGGCGGTGAACGTCGGGCTTTCGGTGTCGCGCGTCGGCTCCTCGGCGCAGACCAAGGCGATGAAGAAGGTCGCCGGCCGCATCAAGGGCGAGCTGGCGCAATACCGCGAGATGGCCGCCTTCGCGCAGTTCGGCTCCGACCTCGACGCCACGACGCAGCGCCTGCTCAACCGCGGCTCGCGGCTCACCGAGCTGCTCAAGCAGCCGCAATTCTCGCCGCTGAAGATGGAAGAGCAGGTCTGCGTCATCTATGCCGGCGTCAACGGCTATCTCGACCCGCTGCCGGTCGAGCGGGTACGTGCGTTCGAGGACGGGCTGCTTGGCGTGCTGCGCCAGCAGCACCCGGGCATTCTTGCGTCCATCCGCGACACGCGCGACCTCGACGACGCCACGGTCGCAAAGCTCAAGTCCGCGATCGAAGGTTACGCCAAGACGTTTGCGTGATGAGAATGAAGACGCGATTTTTCCACTGTTCACCTCCCTCCTTGAGGGGGTGGTCGGATCGCGAAGCGATCCGGGAGGGGGGTAAACTGCTTAGTCCGCGTGTGCCGCTTACCCCCCTCCCTAACCCTCCCCCGCAAGGGGGGAGGGAAGAGGTGCGGCGATGCCGTCACTGAAGGACCTGCGCAACCGCATCGCCGCCACCAAGGCGACGCAGAAGATCACCAAGGCCATGCAGATGGTGGCGGCCTCGAAGCTGCGGCGGGCGCAAGCGGCGGCCGAGGCGGCGCGGCCCTACGCCACGCAGATGGACAAGGTGCTCGGCAACATCGCCGCTTCCGTGGCCGGGTCCGAGACCGCGCCGCGGCTTCTGCGCGGCAGCGGCAGCGACAACGTGCAGCTGCTGCTCGTCTGCACGGCCGAGCGCGGCCTGTGCGGGCCGTTCAATACCGCGATCGTGCGGCTCGCGCGCGAGCGCGCGGCCGCGCTGCTGCGCGAGGGCAAGGAAGTCAAATTCTTTTGCGTCGGCCGCAAGGGCTACGATCAGTTGCGCCGCCTCTACGGCGATCAGATCGTCGAGGTGGTCGACCTGCGCGCGGCGCGGACGCTGCGTTTCGAGCACGCCGAGATGATCGCGGAAAAGATCATCACCCGCTTCAACGGCGCTGAATTCGACGTCTGCACGCTGTTCTTCTCGCGCTTTCGCTCGGTGATCGCGCAAGTTCCGACCGTGCAGCAGATCGTTCCGCCGGTGCTCGACGAAAAGGCCGCAGGCGCGCTCGGCGGCGCGGCCTACGAGTTCGAGCCGGAAGCCGAGGACATTCTGCACGAGCTCGCGCCGCGCAACGTCGCCGTGCAGATCTTCCGCGCGCTCCTGGAAAACGCCGCTTCCTTCTACGGCGCGCAGATGTCGGCGATGGACAACGCAACCCGCAATGCCGGCGACATGATCCGCCGGCAGACGCTCCAGTACAACCGCACCCGCCAAGCGATGATCACCAAGGAGCTGATCGAGATCATCTCCGGCGCCGAGGCGCTGTAAATGTCCCTCCCCTTGAAAAGGGGCAGGGTAGTCGCCGAACGGCGGCCGGGTGGGGATCACCCCGCCCGAAGACCCCCACCCGGCGAGCTCTGCTCGCCGACCTCCCCCTTTCAGGGGGAGGGTGCTTAGATCGTAACGAGGACTTTTATGGCTCAACCAGTCGGACGTATCACCCAGGTCATCGGCGCCGTCGTCGACGTGCATTTCGACGATCACCTGCCGGCGATCCTCAACGCGCTGGAAACGACGAACCAGGGCAATCGCCTGGTGCTCGAAGTGGCCCAGCATCTCGGCGAATCGACCGTGCGCGCGGTGGCGATGGACACCAGCGAGGGCCTGGTGCGCGGGCAGGAGGTGACCGACAGCGGCTGGCCGATCGCGGTTCCGGTCGGCGACGGCACGCTCGGTCGCATCATGAACGTCGTCGGCGACCCGGTCGACGAAGCCGGCAAGATTCCGCACAAAGAGACGCGTGCCATCCACCAGGACGCGCCCGCCTATACCGATCAATCGACGGAAGCCGCGATCCTCGTCACCGGCATCAAGGTCGTCGATCTGCTCGCGCCCTATGCCAAGGGCGGCAAGATCGGGCTGTTCGGCGGCGCCGGCGTCGGCAAGACCGTCATCATCATGGAGCTGATCAACAACATCGCCAAGGCGCACGGCGGCTATTCGGTGTTCGCCGGCGTCGGCGAGCGCACGCGCGAAGGCAACGACCTCTACCACGAGATGATCGAGTCCGGCGTGAACAAAGACCCCAGCAAGGGCTCGGTCGAAGGCTCCAAATGCGCGCTGGTTTACGGGCAGATGAACGAGCCGCCCGGCGCGCGCGCGCGCGTCGGCCTCACCGGCCTCACCGTCGCCGAATATTTCCGCGATCAGGGCCAGGACGTGCTGTTCTTCGTCGACAACATCTTCCGCTTCACGCAGGCGGGCTCGGAAGTGTCCGCGCTGCTCGGCCGCATCCCCTCGGCGGTCGGCTACCAGCCGACGCTCGCCACCGACATGGGCGCGCTGCAGGAGCGCATCACCACCACCACCAAGGGATCGGTGACCTCGGTGCAGGCGATCTACGTGCCCGCCGACGACCTCACCGACCCGGCGCCGGCGACCTCGTTCGCGCATCTTGACGCCACCACGGTGCTGTCGCGCTCGATCGCCGAGAAGGGCATTTACCCGGCCGTCGATCCGCTCGACTCGACCTCGCGCATGCTCGACCCGCGCGTCGTCGGCGACGAGCACTATCAGGTGGCCCGCCGCGTGCAGCAGATTCTGCAACGCTACAAGGCGTTGCAGGACATCATTGCCATCCTCGGCATGGACGAGCTGTCCGAAGAGGACAAGCTCACGGTGGCGCGGGCGCGGAAAATCGAGCGCTTCCTGTCGCAGCCGTTCCACGTCGCCGAAGTGTTCACCGGCTCGCCGGGCGTGTTCGTGGAGCTTGCCGACACCATCCGCGGCTTCCAGGGACTGTGCGACGGCAAATACGATCACCTGCCGGAGGCCGCCTTCTACATGGTCGGCACCATCGAGCAGGCGGTGGAAAAGGGCAAGAAACTCGCCGAAGCGGCATAAGACCAGAAAGCGAAATAGCAAATAGCGAGTAGCGAAGAGGGATGAGAGATAGGCCGATGTCGCCGTTCGCCATTCGCTATTCGCCATTCGCACCGTAGGAAAACATGGCTGACGCACTTCACCTTGAATTTGTCTCGCCGGAAAGCGTGCTTTTCTCGGGCAACGTCGACCAGGTCGACCTGCCCGGCATCGAGGGCGATATGGGCATCTTCGCCAATCATGCGCCGCTGGTGACCGTGCTGCGGCCGGGCATCGTCACCATCCATCGCGGCGGCGCGCGCGAGCCGATCGTGGTCACCGGCGGCTTTGCCGAGGTGGGGCCTGCCGGCCTCACCGTGCTCGCCGACCGCGCCGTGCCGCGGGCGGATTTCGATCTGGCGACGCTCGGCGCGGATATCAAAGACGCGGAAGAGGATGTCGCCGACGCCAAGGACGAAGCGCAGCGCGACAAGCTTGTGCGCCATCTGGCGCAACTCAAGGCGCTGCAAGAGGCGCTCGGCGCCGCCGCGCCGGCGGCGCATTGAAGCTGCCGTCGTCCGAAGGGCTCAAGCGAATTTAGCGAATTCCGCGACCACGCGCTCGTAGGTCTTGCGCTTGAACGGCACGACCAGGTCCGGAAGTTTCTCCAGCCTCTCCCAGCGCCAATCCACGAATTCCGGCTGGTGTCCGCTCGCGGGATGCGCGATGTCGATCTCGCTCTCGTCGCCGGTAAAGCGCAGCGCGAACCATTTCTGCGTCTGGCCGCGATATTTGCCGCTCCAGGCATGGCCGGCGATTTCCGGCGGAATGTCGTAGTTGAGCCACTCGGCGATCTCGCCGAGCCGCTCCACCGAGCGGATATTGGTCTCCTCGCGCAGTTCGCGTAACGCCGCCGGCCACGGCTCCTCCCCGGGATCGATGCCGCCCTGCGGCATCTGCCAGACATGCGTGGCATCGACATGCTCAGGACCGCCGACGCGGCGGCCGATGAAAACGAGGCCCTCGCGGTTGAGCACGGCGAGGCCGGCGCAGCGGCGGTAGGGAAGATTTTCGAAAGAGGTCATGGGCGAATGACGGATGGCAACTGGCAAGCGGTGAGGAGCGAAAGCGAGTAATAAGTAGTGACGAATGAATTGCGACACAAATCCTCATCTATTCGCTGTTCGCGACTTCGCTATCCTCTCGCTCAGCTCTGCTTCGCCTTCATCGCGACGGCCGTGATCGGCACCAGCAGGATGCCGCGACTTTCCGCCGCCTTCGCCCATTTGGCGATGCGCTCGATCGATACCGGCAGCGCCGAGGCCATGCCGACGACGACGCTGCGTTCATGCGCGGCCATTTCGAGCCGGCCGAGCGCGTGGTCGATCTCCACCGGCGTAGGAACCGAGTCGACAATGACGTCGGCCTTGGCGAACGGCAGATTATTGGCGCCGGCGACGCGGCCCGCAACGCTGCGCGGGTTGGAGCCGTCGTCGACGAAGATCAATCCGCGCTTGGCGGTTTCGCGCAGGATCGGGGCGAAGGACTGCTCCGAGGCGGTGAAGCGCGCGCCCATCGCACCGGCGATGCCGACATAGCCCTGGAAGCGGCTCATCAGCCAATACAGGCGATCGAGGTTCTGCTCCGGCGTGAGCGAGGTCAGAAGCGTCTGCGGACCGGAATCGTTGTCGGGATATCCAAACGGCTCCATCGGCACTTGCAGCAGGATCTCGTGTCCCTCTCCGCGCGCGGTCGCAACGAGGCGATCGATGTCGGAACCGTAAGGCATGAACGCAAACGTCACCGGCCCCGGCAGCTTGGCGATGGCGTCGCTCGTGCCGCCGGTACTGACGCCGAGACCGCCGACGATGAGCGCGACGCGCGGCGCGTCCGGCTTGCCGGGAAGCGGCTTCACCGGCTGCGCAAAAGCTTCCGCCGGGCGTACGCCGTCGGCGCTGATTTTCGGAACGGGCCCCCGCGGCGTCATCTCGACGAATTTCTGATCAGCAGCCGGTCCTTCCGGCGCGCCGGGGCTGTTTACCGCCGCCGGGATCACCACCTCCTGACGTGCGCCCGTCTTGCCGTCGATGATGGTGACCGTCTTGGTGTTGGCGGCGGTTCCTTGGCTCGGCGGCACCGCGACGGCCACCGGGCCGCCCCTTGCCGGACCGTCGTAACGACCGGGACCTTGCACTGCGGCCGCCGGTCCCGCCGGCATGGCCTCAGGTTTCTTCGCGGCCGTCACGGCGTGCGGATCGATCGGTACGGCGATCATCGGCTCGCCGCCGAACGGATCGTCGCCGACGATCGCCCACAGTACGAAGACGCCGAGGAAGATCGCCAGCGCTGTGACAATGACGTGGGGTGCGGCGACAGGCAATCTGCGCCGCCGCCTGACCCCTCCTTGACCAAGCGGCGTGCTCAGGTCATCGGCCGTCATGGTCCAAGTCCCGTCCGAGTCCCGTCCAAGTCCCGTGCGCCAATTCTCAAGCCAGTTCGCGAGGCCGGTTTTTTCGGCTTCTTCGTCGGATTATTGCGCCAATTCCGCGGACGATCGCCCGGCAGATCGGACCCTGGCGAATCATCGGCCGAAGTCTATCACGGCCGGCCGCCACCCGGCCCGCCCCGGACGTCCGCTCGCGTCGGGCGTAGCCTTCCGGCCGGGGCGGCAGACCTTCAATAAAAACGGGGCGGCTCGTCGCCGCCCCGTTTGCGGATCGGAAAAAGCGCTGCTTAGTTGGGAACGGCGGTCTTCGGATTGGGCGGGAACGCCGCATCGGTGATCGTGCCGCGCAGGAGATCAAGCGCCTCCTTGAGCGCCTTGTCATCCTTTTCATCCGGCGGGACGTAGGACTGCGATCCCGATTCCTCGCTGCCTTCGGCCTTGAGATGGCCGCGCAGCGACGCCTCGCCTTTGGTATCGGTCCGCGCCTTCAAGTCCTCGGGCACGTCCTGCAGCACCTCGATGTCGGGCGAAATGCCCTTGGCCTGGATAGAGCGGCCCGACGGCGTGTAGTAACGCGCCGTAGTCAGTCGCAACGCGCCGTTGCCGGCGCCGAGCGGGATGATGGTCTGCACCGACCCCTTGCCGAACGAGCGCGTGCCGACCAGCGTGGCGCGCTTGTGATCCTGCAACGCGCCGGCGACGATTTCCGACGCCGAGGCCGAACCGCCGTTGATCAACACGATGAGCGGCTTGCCCTTGGTGAGGTCGCCGGGCCGCGCGTTGAAGCGCTGCGTCTCCTCGGCGTTGCGGCCGCGCGTGGAGACGATCTCGCCCTTCTCCAAAAACGCATCCGACACCAGGATCGCCTGATCGAGCAGGCCGCCCGGATTGTTGCGCAAGTCGATCACGAAGCCTTTGATCTTGTCGGCGCCGAGCTGGTTGTTGAGATCGTTGATCGCCTTCTTCAAGCCGTCGGCGGTCTGCTCGTTGAACTGCGTGATGCGGATATAGCCGACGTCGTCGCCCTCGCTGTGCGAGCGCACCGACTTCACGCGGATCACGTCGCGCACGATGGTCACGTCGATGGGCTTATCGGAGCCCTTGCGCATGATGCGCAGCTTGATCTTGGTGTTGACCGGCCCGCGCATTTTCTCGACCGCCTGGTTCAGCGTGAGTCCCTGCACCGCCTCGTCGTCGAGATGAGTGATGATGTCGTTGGCCATGATGCCGGCCTTGGCCGCCGGCGTATCGTCGATCGGCGCCACAACCTTCACCAGGCCGTCTTCCATGGTGACCTCGATGCCGAGACCGCCGAACTCGCCGCGCGTCTGCACCTGCATGTCGCGGAAGCTCTTCGGATCCATATAGCTCGAATGCGGATCGAGCCCGGCAAGCATGCCGTTGATCGCGGATTCGACGAGCTTTGAGTCGTCGGGCTTCTCGACGTAGTCGGCGCGCACGCGCTCGAACACGTCACCGAACAGATTGAGCTGCCGGTAAGTGTCCGACGACGCCGCCTTTGCGCTTGATCCGACGAATGCGGTATGGGGCTGCGTCGCCAAGAGCGCGAGCCCCGCGCCGACGACCGCACCGAGGAAAACAAGGGAAGTTTTGCGCATCATCCGCGAACCTTTTCACCTTCGTTTGTTGCCCACCACGGGCTGGGATCGATGGGAGCGCCGTCCTTGCGGAACTCCACATAGAGTACAGGTTGCTTGGACCTGGTCGCCGCGGCCGCGGACACCTGTGCTCCGCCGCCCATCACCGCTACGGGTTCGCCGGTCAGCACGAACTGGCCGAGATCGACGGATATCCGCTCCATCCCCGCTAACAATATATGATACCCACCGCCCGCGTTCAGGATCAAGAGTTGCCCGTAGCTGCGAAACGCGCCGGCATAAACCACCCACCCGTCACACGGGGACGTGATCTGCGCGCCCGGGTGCGTGGCGATGGATTGCCCTTTTTGGGTTCCGCCCAGGGGGTCGGCGGCGCCGAATTCGCGGATTTTCACGCCATTGACCGGCAGGCGCAGGTGTCCGCGTGTGGCGGCAAAGGCAACGGCAGGCGCAAGCCGCCCGGGATCCTTGAGCGCGGCGAGGTCGGGCCGCGTAGCGTCCTCCTCGATCGAACGGGCTTCGGCGTGAGCCGCGCGGGTGGCGGCATCGAGGCCTGATTCGAGCTTGGCGATGAGGTCCTTGAGGTTGTCGGCCTGGCGCGCGAGATCGGCGGCACGCGCCCGTTCGGCGTCGAGCGCCTGTTCGGTAACCGCTTGCTTCTTCTGCCGCTCGTCGATCAAGACGCTCAGGCGCAACTGCTCGCGCCCGAGCAGATCGAGATCGCGCGCCAGGCGCTCGCGTTCTGCGACGATGTCCCTGCGCACGCGCAGGAGATCGGTGAGGTCGGCGGCGAGCGCGTCGGCCTGCGCGCGCATGTCCGGAAGCACCGCGCCGAGCGTGATCGCGGTCCGCACCGCCCGCAGCGCATCCTCCGGCTGCACCAGGAGCGCAGGCGGCGGCTGGCGACCGACCCGCTGCAAGGCCGCCAGGATCTCGACGATCGCCGCGCGGCGTTCGTCGAGCGATTTGCCGATGGAACTCTCCTGATCGTCGAGCGGCTTTAAGCGCGCCTGCGCCGCCGTAATGCTCGCCTCGACGTCGCGCACGCGTGCGGCCGTATCGATGAGCTGCTGGTTGAGCGCGCGCCGGTCGTCACCGAGCGCGTCGATCTCGCGCTTGAGCTTGGCCTGGCTCTCGGCCGACGCCCGCTCTCGAGCGCGCGTCGCATCGAGTTCCTGATCGTGCTCCTTGAGCACGTCGATATCCGCTTTTGCCGGAACCGTCGCGGCGTCCGGCGCCGATGCGGCCGGTGGCGATAGAACTTGCGTTGCCGGCGCCACCGTGTGCACCGCGCCCGCCGGGGCTTGGCCGGACGCGGTTTGGGCGAACGCCGCCAGATCGGCGCCGAGCGGCAGCGCCAAAGCCAAAGCCAAGCCGAGCACAAGGCGCGGATCGGTGCGGCTTGACCGGCGGAGAATCATGGTTGCCAAGGGTCGGCGCAAGGGTTGGCGTTAAGTCCAGGCAGGTAAGACAAAGAAAGCACGATGCGACCGGATTAAGACGCGGATCGACGCCTACCATCACAGATCGGTGAGGCGAGATTAAGAACAATTAAGGTTCGTCGCCGACTTCAGCCCCGATGATAGGGGTGGCCGGCGAGAATGGTACCAGCGCGGTAAAGCTGCTCAAGCAGCATGATCCGCACCAGTTGATGCGGCCAGGTGGCGGCGCCGAAGGCAAGCCGGAGCTTGGCGCGTGCAAGAAGACTGGGCGCGAGGCCGTCGGCGCCGCCCATGATGAAACACACCGCGGCGCGGTCTTCTGCGCGCCATTCGCGCAGCAACGCCGCCAGCGTCGCGCTTTCGAGGTTCTCGCCGCGCTGATCGAGAACGACGACGATGGCGCCGTCGGGAATGACGTTGGCGAGCGCGATCGATTCCTCAACGCGGCGGCGTTCTGCATCGTGGGCGCGGCTTTCACGAATTTCGATGACCTCGACGGCGCGCCAGCCGAGCGAGCGAGCGCCCGCTTCTACGCGCCTGCGGTACCAGTCGGCGAGTTCACGTTCGGGTCCCTGTTTGAGACGGCCGATCGCGGCAACGACAAGGCGCATGGCACGACCCGCGGCTGGGAATAACGTAAAGGCGCACGTAGAAGTCGGCCCATCTTGAGGCCGGTACGCCGAATGCTCCTCTCGCGCGCTTTTTTAGTTGAGCATAATCGCTTCGGAAAAGCGGCCCTTCAACCCCGGATCAGCTGCGGGGCGGGCGTGTTCCGCTCATGCTCTAGCTTGCGCGCTGCGCCGACCGCACCGGACGGCTCGTCAACCACATCTTTTCCAGGTTGTAGAAGCTCCGCACTTCGGGGCGGAAAACGTGAACGATCACGTCGCCCGCGTCGATCAGCACCCAATCGCAATGCGGAACGCCCTCGACCTGGGCGGCAACGCCCGCTTTGTGCAAATCCTCGACCACCCTGTCGGCGACCGAGCCGACATGGCGCTGCGACCGGCCGGAAGAAACGACCATGTAGTCGCCGATCGAAGATTTGTCCCGTAGGTCGATGGTGAGAGTGTCCTCCGCCTTCATGTCGTCGAGGCGGGCCAGGACCAAACGAAGGATCTCCTCGGCGTCAGGACGCATTCTGGAGACCGGCTCGGGCGCGCGACGTTCGGCCCGAAGAGTTACAGGTGTGGACAGGGGTCCTTATCCTTTCGCTCCATTTTCGGTTCCCGGCCGTCGAGTCCGGGCCCGCTGCTAAGATAGGCATGCGGGGTTAATAGTTTCAACCATTTCGCATCGGTGTTTTTTCAGCTCCACGCGTGACAGTTACGTGACCCGCGACGAAACCCGCGCTGGCCCGGATAACCGCCCTGCGGTCACGTCGACTGCTCCTGCAAAGCGCGTGCCGTCCGCAGCGCCGTCGACGACAGCGGCGATTTGAGGCCGTGCAGGTATATCCACGCCGGCGGTTTGCGTTCTGGCAGCGTCTTTGCCGCCCATTCGGGAATGCGGGCGTAGGCGAGCGCCTGGCCGGCGACGCCCGCGATGGCATAGAGGCTCGGCCCCAGCCGATCGACGACCGCGATCGGCACGAGGCGGGCGATGTCGCGCCAGCGCTGCCAGCGATGGAAGCTGCGCAGATTGTCGGCGCCCATGATCCAGACAAAGCGCACATGCGGGCAACGGCGCACGAGATAGCTGATCGTCTCGTAGGTGTAGCGGGTGCCGATCCTCGCTTCGAGATCGGTGATATCGATCCGCGGATGGTGGGCGAGCGTCTGCGCCGCGACGACGCGCGACTGCAGCGATGCTAGCGCGTGGGTGTCCTTGAGCGGATTGCCCGGCGTAACCAGCCACCATACGCGATCGAGCCCGATCCGCTTCATGGCCAAGAGACAAGCGCTGCGATGGGCGGTATGCGGCGGATCGAAGGTGCCGCCGAACAGGCCGATCCGCATGCCGGGCGCATGCGGGGGCAGGATGAGGCGGGATATGCGAAGAGCTTGCGCGGCAGCCGCACGTGGAGGCGGGAACTCGCGGTTCATGGCCGTCAGGAACAATCCCTCCCCCGAACCTCGACCGCCGGCACCTTTCAACAGCCGCGGTGGAGGAGCTTTTTTCTAGAGCATGATCCGGAAAAGTGGAAACCGGTTTTCCGAAAAGATCATGCTCCACTCAACATGCAATGATCCGGAAAAAAGCCTGCCCCCGGACTTGATCCGGGGGTGGAAACCGGTTTTCCGAAAAGATCATGCTCCACCAAAAATTAGAGCGATGGTCGGTTCAATCTGAAAGGACTTTGCTCTACGGCCGCGTCTGCCCGTTGCCGCGGATACGGTACTTGAAGCTGGTGAGCTGTTCCACGCCGACCGGGCCGCGCGCGTGCAGCCTGCCGGTCGCGATGCCGATCTCGCCGCCGAAACCGAACTCGCCGCCGTCGGCAAACTGCGTCGAAGCGTTGTGCAGCACGATCGCGGAATCGACCTCGCGCAGGAACTTCTCCGCCGCCGCGCGATCTTCGGTGACGATCGCGTCGGTGTGATGCGAGCCGTAGCGTTCGATGTGGGCGATCGCCGCCTCGACGCCATCCACCACGCCCACGGCCAGAATGGCGTCGAGATATTCGGCGCTCCAATCGGCCTCGCTCGCCGGTTTCACGCGGCCGTCCACCGCCTGCACCGCCGCATCGCCGCGGATCTCGCAGCCGGCGTCGATCAGCATGGTGACCAGCGGCTTGAGCAGTTTCGGCGCTGCGGCGCGATCGACCAGCAGGGTTTCCGCCGCTCCGCACACGCCGGTGCGGCGCATCTTGGCATTGAGCACGATCGCTTTCGCCATCTTCAGCTTGGCGGCCCGATCGACATAGACGTGGCAAACGCCTTCGAGATGCGCGAACACCGGCACACGGGCCTCGGTCTGCACCCGGCCGACCAGGTCCTTGCCGCCGCGCGGCACGATCACGTCGATGGCGCCGTCGAGGCCGGCGAGCATCAAGCCGACGGCGGCACGTTCCCGCGTCGGCACGAGCGCGATTGCGGCAGCTGGCAATCCGGCTTCGGAGAGGCCCTCGACCATCGCCGTGTGAATGGCGCACGCCGAACGAAAGCTTTCCGAGCCGCCGCGCAGGATCACGGCATTACCGGCTTTGAGGCAAAGCGCGCCGGCATCGGCCGTGACATTGGGCCGGCTCTCGTAAATCACCCCAATGACGCCGAGCGGCACCCGCACCCGCTCGATGCGCATGCCGTTGGGGCGCCGCCATGACGCCATCACGGCGCCGACCGGGTCCTTGAGCTTGCGGATGACGTCGAGGCCGGCGGCCATCGCTTCGATCCGTCGGGCATCGAGCGTCAGCCGGTCGAGAAAAGCCGCCGTCGCGCCCGCGGATTTCGCTTCCGCCACGTCCTCGGCATTGGCGGCGAGGATCGCCGATCGCGAGCCGCGGATGGCCTTGGCCATGGCGGCGAGCGCGCGATTCTTGCGTGACGCCGGCGCGAGCGCCAGCGTCCGGGCGGCTTGGCGCGCCCGTCCACCGATATCGCGCATCGTCGCTTCGAGCTTGCCGGCGCTCGCCGGCGTTTTGAGCGGCGCATTCATGGCCTTGATCCGTCTTGCGTTCGAGCGTTCCTAGCATGTTCGGCAAGCTCCGGCGAGGCGCTCGGCGACAAAGGTTGTCCACACCGCTCCACAGCGCTTCGCGCTGGGCACTGTTACAGATTGACTTGCCTCCGCCTTGACATCCAAGAGGTTGCCCGCTGTTGGTCATGCTATTATGCGGCATGGCTAATCCTGTACCCGAAAAGCACACCTATAAGGCCGCGCTAGCGCTTTTATCTGGCCCGCGGTTCCATCCCTATCTAGGGGCCGACATTGAGGCCGCTAGCGACGCCGAGGCCGGCGACAAGGCCATGGAATGGGCCTTGAAGAACGCCAGCGAAGTCGTCCCGCAAACTTGGCTACAGGTCACCCTAGACGGGCGCGGCGTTCACAGCGAAAAACTGGAATGGAGCAATGCCCAGAGGCCCTAAAGGCGAGAAGCGCCCCGCCGACGTGATCGGCAATGCCGTCCATGTCATGCGGATTGCAACTGGGGAGATTAAGGATAATCCGGGACAGGAACCTAAACGTGCCGCTGGCACGAAAGGCGGCAAAGCGCGTTCGGCCAAGCTAACTCCGACGCAGCGCACCGAAATTGCACGACTGGCGGCTCAAACTCGGTGGAAAAAATCTAGCTAAGCCGCATCCGTCAGTTGGGATAGCTCCTCCAGGTCCACGTTGAAGTTAAAGTCCATCTGTATAGGCTGCTCAGGACAGCGGCGCTCGCTATAGCTGTCCATGTCGTTTTTGAGTTGGCAGCACTGACCCAAAATTTGATTGCGTCGATTTGCGGCGGCGATCTCCATAAATGGTCTTTCGGCGTTCCAATCATCCCATTTCATCACTAGTTGGCCGTTTTCACGGATTGGAGCCGCGTAGTACTTCCTAACGCTGCGCCCCTTTTTGTCTTTCACATGCTCCAAGCCCATGGCGCGTGAAATTCGATCAGCGCACTGAGCGACGGCCATGCCGCGCGTCAGTTTGTAACGCTCGTTATCAACGGCCCATTGCGCGAGTTGCTCCCTCGAAGCTGGCCAAGGCAGACCGGCCGCACGGTAATCATCTACGATTTTCAGTAATTGCTCATTGAGCGTGGCCATTGCGCGATGCTCCGTTTCGCCCAGGCGTCGGCGGTATCGTTCCCCATCCGTCCGTCAAGGCTGACTGTGTGACGATCTCCCGGACTTTTACTAGGTGCCTATGGAAATGCGTGTATGGGATTTCGCCCCGAAATTGCAGTTGCCCCACGACAAGACCAGGGTGAATTTTGATTCGTTTAGCAAACAACAATATGCGCTGCCCAGAATAGAGGGGCCGAACGCGAAGAATAAAGCCGTCCATTTCAGCTTTTGGCACGGAAAAATCTGCCGCCGCTGTGTTCGCCCTCACTTCTTCAGTGGGTAAAGCCTCGTGTCGCTGGATTTGTTCTACCAACTCAACATCGATGGTAACCGCGCCGTCCTTATTCAAAACGTGTTCTATCTCGTGTCGCAGCACAAACCAAAAGTTGTCTATGCGATCAAATCGCAACGAAAGCGCAATTACCGGGGAGTTGTTCAACCAGAATGTTGCCCCGTCGATTTTTGCGCCCGGCAGATATTCAACTATGACAAAACGCACGCCAGCATCTGCGAGTATAGCTGGCACTTGGCGGATTTCTTCCGCAGCGACCAATAGCTCACGCAATTCGCGCAAAGCATCCCTGAGCTTTTTTTCGGAATATGGGGAAGAATGAACTCCCTCTGCCAGCTCTTTTGCGCGGAAAAGCCAAGCCCACTGTAATGCCGTTCTTTCATCGTATTGGGCCGCTCTTGCCGCATGAGCAAATTGCGGTTGCTCGTCAGTATTTTTAATACGGAAAAAATGACATACTCGATGTTCGATAACATCGAGATTGTCAGACGGCTCAATCCACTTTCGCTTCGTCAATTCGCGAACGGGAAAGAGAGAATAAAGTTTAGCTCGCCGCGCGACTGCGTCGTCTGCTGGCTTGGCCTGCGCAAGACGATATACACTATCTAGATTCAGCCAATAGAGCGCATCGTCATCGCCGAAAGCCTTAGCCAATCCGAGAGCGGTTTCAGGGGTAATCTGCTTTTTGCCAGAAACCAATTCATTCACGGCTTGCAGAGGACGACCCATAATTTGCGCGAGGTCGCCCTGCGTCCATCCGCGCGCGTCTAGTTCATCGCGAATGAAATCACCGGGCGGAAAAACCTCAGCAGGGATTCTCGGCGGCATTACGATTTATTCCTAGTGGTAATCAACGATTTCAACGACGTGCACAGTTTTTCTTCGGTGGTGGATCGGTCGGCTTACGTAGCTTTTTGTCCGTAGTTACTTGCTCGTGTAGTTCGACGATGAGCCTCCACTGATCATTAAGGCGCATCGAATACTGGCCTTCGCGATCACCCTTCAATTTCTCAAAATTAAAGCCACGGCGGCTGTAGAACGTTCGTTCGTCGGTTGCGGCTCGAATGTGTTGCATGGCCTTTCGGAACGCCTTCACCAAATCTCCCCCTAAGCCCGCGCTAAAGCTTGCATCGGTTTCGAGTCGGTCCAGGGACTGATCTTTGAAGGTCACGTCCATGGATGGTCCCTATATAGCGAATCCTGACTCATTGTCAATCACCCTTTCACCCCAAGGGTGATATTGTTATTGACAATCCCCTGTTGTGTCAAGCATAATGTCCAGTATGAATAAACTGCCCTTTGAGAAGCGCTGTCAAATCCTCCACGCGATGGTGGAGGGCAATAGCGTTCGCGGCATAGCCCGCCTGGTCGATGTCTCGCCGGTGACGGTGTTGCGCTATCTCGCCTTGGCTGGCGACGCTTGCATGAAGTTTCACGATACGGCTGTCCGCAATCTAAAAATCCAACGCGCGGAAGCTGATGAAGTTTGGTCTTTCGTTTTTGCGAAGGAACGAAAAACAAATCCGGAAATGAGAAAGAAAGCGGGCGGGGCCGGATCGGTGTGGACGTGGACCTGTCTCGACACCGCCAGCCGTCTTTTGATTTCGTACTACGTCGGCAGTCGCGATTCTTATAGCGCCCACACTTTCATGCAGGATGTTGCGAGCCGCATTGTGGGGCGCTTCCAACTAACGACCGATGCTTTCAGTTCGTATTACGATGCAGTCGCACAAGCCTTTGAAACAGTCGATTACGCGCAGCTTGTGAAACTGTACGGCGAAAGCCCAGACAGAGGGCCGGAACGCAAATACAGCCCGGCAGAGTGCATCGGGATCAGAAAAAGGAAGATTTTTGGCGATCCAGATATGTCGCGCGTTTCAACATCGCTTGTTGAAAAACACAATCAAACAATGCGCCAGCACATGAAACGATTTGCGAGGCTCACGGCTGCGCACTCAAAGAAATTCGCAAACCACGTGCACATGGTTGCGCTCTACGCGGTTTGGTATAATTTCGTGCGGATCAATTCTGCCGTGAAAATGTCGCCCGCGATGGCTGTCGGAATTACTGACAAGCTTTGGGAGATCGGCGACATCGTGAATCTCATTGAAGCTTCTGAAGTCGGCCATCTAGCGCCTTAGTTGTGCCCAAATCTGGATTGGGATTCTAGGTTGCTCGAATCGTAAGGAGGCCAAGATGGTCAACAAAGAGCAACGAGAGGCGGCGTGGGAACGGGCCGCAACAATCCGGGGCAAAGACCCAGCCGTGTGGCGCCGTGATGAAATGGGCAACCCGGTCCGCCATGATCTTTACGGCACACACGGCACGTATGGTTGGGAAGTCGATCACCGGAATCCGGTGTCGAAAGGCGGGACCGATCACGGTCGCAATCTTCGCATTCTGCAGCAGGCATCGAATGCGAGGAAAAACGACAAATACTAGCCCGTTTTTTCCGGGTCGTCTTTGACGGATTCGCCTTCAAAGACAAACGAGTAGTGGATTGCCGTGCAGAGGATTTCGCGCAATTCCTCTGGCGTTAGATTTTCGACGCCTATGCGCGTATCGCCTTCCTCTGCGTTGTACGTGATAACGACTGCCCCCTTGTCCCCATAATTCCGGGCAATCGCCCCAGCGGTGTGCCTTAGGCTCATCGGGCGCACTGGGCGTGGGGCCTTATTGGTCACAGCCATATCCAGCTAAAGCCCCGACATGGGTAATGTTCCAAACCTGTGAATAGCGGGGACGACACCGTATGGTCGCGGAACCGCAATAATTCCAAAACCTTGGTGTTCGAGGCTGTGGGCCGCGTCACTGAGTTGGTTCCTCGAAACTGTAACAGTGCCTCGCGCTGCGGTCACAGAATCAACGGAACCTGGGCAATGGACGGGTTTGCTTTGGAACTGAACAAAGGGGGGTTTTTCATGAAGGTAACGGTACCATGGGCCGGCCGATAAAACGTCTGTCCAAATACTTGCCGCAACGGTTCCCGGTCGGCGCCACCTATGTCGTCGAGGGAGTCGGCGGCGAGGAAGGCGATTTGCGCGTGATCGCCCGTTACGTCGTTCTGCCCGGCGGGCGGCGGATCAACGTTCCGGCCGATCTCTCGCGGCCGACCCCGCCGCGCGCGCTCGCTTTCCGCCGCCGCGCACACCCGCCGACGGTCGCAAAGCTAGAGCATGATCCGGAAAAAGCCCGCCCTTGATCCGGGGGTGGAAACCGGTTTTCCGAAAAGATCGTGCTCCACCAAAATGTTAGCGCGACAATTGTTTCAATCTGAAACGACTGCGTTCTAAGGCCGGTGTCCAAACGGCGAGAAGAAATTCGTGGCGCGGCGGAACCTGGTGGCGACCTCGGCGTTGACTATTGGGCGCCGGGCGAAGCCCCCAGCCCCTCACCCTCAATCACCCGGCGTCGAACCCCGGCCGCAGCGAGCGGCCGGGGTTTTCCATCATTCCGGGCCGACGACCAGATCGTCGCGATGAACCATCTCCGTGCGGCCGCTGAAACCGAGAATCGACGCGATGGCCGCGGATGAGCGGCCCTTGATCTTCTGCGCGTCCTCGGCGTCGTAAGCGCACAAGCCGCGGCCGATTTCGGCGCCGTCGGGACCACGGATGATCACCGCGTCGCCGCGCGTGAAGGCGCCGTCGACGCCGACGACGCCGGCCGGCAGCAGGCTCTTGCCCCGCCGCAGCGCAGCCACTGCACCGGCGTCGATGATGAGCGCGCCTTTGGGTTCCAGCGCCCCGGCAATCCATTTTTTGCGCGCGGTGACCGGATTGGCGGCAGTGAGGAACCACGTGCAGCGCGCGCCCTCGGCGACGGCGCGCAGCGGATGCTCGAGCCGGCCCGAAGCGATAATCATGTGGGTGCCGCCGCCGGTGGCGATCCGCGCTGCTTCGATCTTGGTCTGCATGCCGCCGCGCGAGAGTTCCGAGCCGGCGGCGCCGGCCATCGCCTCGATCTCGGGCGTGATGCGGGCGACGCAGGGAATGTGCCGCGCGCTTGCCGCCGTGCCGGGCGGCGCGTCGTAAAGCCCATCGACGTCCGACAACAGCACCAAGAGGTCGGCGCTCACCATGGTAGCCACACGCGCGGCGAGACGATCATTGTCGCCGTAGCGGATTTCGTTGGTCGCCACCGTATCGTTCTCGTTGATCACCGGCAGCGCCCGCCACTGCAACAGCGTGTCGATGGTCGAGCGCGCATTGAGGTAGCGCCGCCGCTCCTCGGTGTCGCCGAGCGTCACCAGCACCTGACCGGCGATGATGCCGTGGCGGGACAGCGCCTCGGTCCAGGTGCGCGCCAGCGCGATCTGGCCCACCGCCGCGGCGGCCTGGCTGTCTTCGAGCTTGAGCGGACCGCCGGCAAGCCTGAGCACGGCGCGGCCGAGCGCGATGGCGCCGGAGGAGACCACCAGAACATCACGCTTGCGTTGATGCAATTCGGCGAGATCGGCCACCAGCGAAGCAAGCCAGGATTCCTTGAGCCGGCCCGCTTGCGCGTCGACGAGCAGCGAAGAGCCGACTTTCACGACGACGCGGCGGAAGTCGGCGAGCGCAGGCGTTTTCATGGCGGGAGAGGTCGGCGATACGGATGAGTTCACAACTCTGCTTCACGTTCCAGTTGCGCCTTGTTCTCAAGGCAATAATAACCGGACAATCGGCTTACCAGTTTGCGGCGCTTCCAGTCGTTGAGGATGCGGCTGACGTTCTCCCGCGCGATGCCGGCCATCGCGGCGATGTCGCTTTGCCCGATCTTTTGCCGGATGACAATGCGGCCGGCGCCGACGTCATGGCCGAAATTTTCCGCCAGTTCGAGCAAGGTCGAGGCGACGCGGCCCTTGAGCGGCAGGAAGCTTCCCGCCGCGATCACGGCGTCGGTTTCGCGCAGTCGCGCGGCGAGCAGCTTGACCAGGGACCTGTAGATCTCGGGACGCCGGTGCGCAAAGGCCTCGAATGCGGCGCGGCTGAGAAAGCTTAAGGCGGCGGCGCGCACCGCCACCACCGAGGCCGAGCGCGGCAGCCCGTCGATCATTGAAAGCTCCCCGACGATGGCGCTCTGGCCCAGAAAGGCGAGGATGCGCTCGCTGCCCGAGCGCGAAACCATCATCACCTTGAGCAAGCCGTCGTCGATCCGATAGCAGCCGTCACCGGGGTCGCCGGCAAGAAAAAGCACTTCGTCGGCGGCAAGGCGCACCGACTTGGCGCCGGCAAACAGGTCGGTCGCAAGGCGTCCGGGCAGCTCCGCCAGCAGGCCCGGGCCGGCACGAACGCTTTTCGCCATCGAGCCCCTCACCCGGAAGCACGCCGCATTGGCGCAAGCATGCGGCAGAATTGGCCATAATAAAAGCCCGCCCGGGCACGTGGCCCGGGCGGGTTGGAGTAGACCCCTTAAGCAGGGTCATCGGGGTGTTTGGGGACCGAGATTTCACCCCCTTGGCGGTCGCCGCCGGCCGTCGGGGGTCGGGGGGATGCGCGGCGCTGCGCGGCGAACCAAGCCATTTGTTAACCAAACCCTACCGGCGTCGCGCGGGCGGCGAAGTGACCGTCATCACAGAAAGTTCCGTTTGGGATAGATGTTTGATCGATTGGTATTTTTTGCCGATCTTGCTATCGATCTCGGCGCGCAGTAGCGCGGCGGACCAACGAAGGCTCGCGTTTGTGGCAGCGGCCGCCGCGGCTAATACGACCGCGGCAGGCCGAGCACATGCTCGGCGATGTAGGAGAGGACGAGATTGGTGGAAATCGGCGCCACCGTATAAAGCCGCGTCTCGCGGAATTTGCGCTCGATGTCGAACTCCTCGGCGAAGCCGAAGCCGCCGTGGGTCTGTATGCACATATCCGCCGCCGCCCAGGAGGCTTCGGCGGCGAGCTGCTTGGCCATGTTGGCTTCTGCGCCGCAGTCCTTGCCCGCTTCATAGAGCGCGGCCGCCTCGCGCATCATCAATTCGGCGGCGCGCATGCCCATATAGGCGCGCGCGATGGGGAACTGCACACCCTGGTTCTGCCCGATCGGCCGGTCGAACACCACGCGCTCGCGCGCATAGGATGCCGCCTTGTCGATGAACCATTTGGCGTCGCCGATGCATTCGGCGGCGATGAGAATGCGTTCGGCATTCATGCCGGACAGGATGTAGCGAAAGCCCTCGCCCTCCGCGCCGATGAGGTTGTCGGCCGGCACCCGCACATTCTCGAAAAAGAGTTCGGTGGTGGCGTGATTCATCATGGTGCGGATCGGCCGGATGGTCAGCCCGTTGCCCATCGCCTCGCGCATGTCGACGATGAAAACCGAAAGGCCGGAGGCGCGTGATTTCACCTCTTCCCGCGGCGTGGTGCGCGCCAAGAGCAGCAACAGGTCGGAATGCTCGGCGCGCGAAATCCAGATTTTCTGGCCGTTGACGACATAGTGATCGCCCTCGCGTCTGGCCGTAGTGCGCAGGCTCAGCGTGTCGGTGCCGGAGATCGGCTCGGTCACGCCGAAGGCTTGCAGGCGCAGTTCGCCGCGCGCGATGCCCGGCAGATAGCGCTCTTTCTGCGCGGCGCTGGCGTGCCGCAGCAGCGTGCCCATCGTGTACATCTGCGCGTGGCAGGCCGCGCCGTTGCCGCCGGAAGCCTGGATCTCTTCCATGATGGCGGCGGCCGCGCTGACGGTGAGCCCGCTGCCGCCGTACTGTTCCGGAATGAGCGCGGCGAGGAAGCCCGCCTCGGTGAGCGCGGCGACGAATTCCGCCGGATAGGCACGTTCGCGATCGAGACGGCGCCAATATTCGCCGGGAAATTTTTCGCACAGCGCGCGGACGGCGGCGCGGATCGGCGCGAGGTCGGTTCGCTCCGTCACGGCCGCACGTCGGCGCGGCCGTTGTTGATGGCGACGACGTCGCGTCCGACGACACGGGCGCGAAAGCTCACCACGGTCCCGTCGCGCCACATCTCGGTGCGGACGGTCTCGCCGGGAAAGACCGGCGCGGAGAAACGGCAGGAGAACGACGTAAGTCGCGCCGGATCGTAGCCGCACATGGTTTTGAGCAGCGCATGGCCGGAAACGCCGAAGGTGCCGAGCCCGTGCAGGATCGGACGAGGAAAGCCGGCCGCCTTGGCGACGGCGGGTTCCGCATGCAGCGGATTGTAATCGCCGCTCAGCCGGTAGATCAGCGCCATCTCCGGCCGCGTGCCGAGGTCGCAGACGGCGTCGGGCGCGCGTTCGGGGATGGGATGTGGCGGCGGCGCCTGCCTCGGCGGCCCACCGAAGCCGCCGTCGCCGCGGCAGAAGATCGTCTGCGTGACGGTGGCGAGGCGTTCCCCGCTCGCCTCGTCGGCGATCGTGCGTTCGGCGAGGACGAGCGCGCCCTTGCCGGCGCCCTTGTCGATGACTTCGACGATCCGCGTTCGCCCGGTCACCATGCCTTGCCCGGCCAGCGGCCGATGCAGCGTAAAGCCCTGCTCGCCGTTGACCACCATGAGCCAGTTGATGCCGGTGTGCGGGTTGTGCGCCAGCGAACCGGGATAGCCCAGCACGGTGGCCATGGTGGGGAGCACCTTGAGGTTCTTTTCATAGACGAAGGGGAGCTCGTCCTCGTTCATCGGATCGTGACCGAGCCCGACGCCGAGCGCGTAGAGCATGCAGTCCTTCGCCTCATAGGTTTGCTTGGCCGGCGCGATGGCGAGCGCCATCAGCTTGTCATAGACGATCGTCATGTCAGATCGGGTCCCAGGAAAATACGTCGCCCGAACGTTCGAGCGGCGTGAAGGAAGTCGCGAACGCCGGCTTGAGCTGTTCGGCAAGCCGTTGCGGCGTCCAGCCGTCGGAGCGGTGCAGGGTGCGGATCGGCCGGTTCTGGTTGAACAGATAGATTTCGTTGTTGCGCGCCGAAAGGATCTGCCCGGTGATGCCGGCGGCGCTGTCGGAAGCAAGATAAACGACGAGCGGCGCGACCTTCTCCGGCACCATCTGGCTCAAGCGCGCGATGCGCGCCTTCTCCTCGGGCGTGTCGGTAGGAATCGATTGCACCATGCGCGTCCAGGCGAACGGCGACACGCAATTGGAGCGAACGGAAAAGCGCGCCATGTCGAGCGCGATGCCGCGCGAGAGCCCGACGATGCCCATCTTGGCCGCCGCGTAATTGGCCTGGCCGAAATTGCCGACAAGGCCGGAGGTCGAAGTCATATGAACGTAGCTGCCGGATTTCTGCTCGCGGAAATGCGTCGCGCAGGCGCGGCTCATGGCGAAGCTGCCGTTGAGATGCACGTTGATCACATCCCACCA
>Ga0187784_10000979_pt1 | contig 22123 bp, 22 predicted proteins | sample 1015_SJ02_MP15_2_FD_132964 | JGI IMG/M metagenome (GOLD analysis project Ga0187784, IMG submission 132964) | Tropical peat soil microbial communities from peatlands in Department of Meta, Colombia - 1015_SJ02_MP15_20_MG | ecosystem: Environmental > Terrestrial > Soil > Wetlands > Peat | place...
CAGGCCCTCAACGCGCAGTGCCGGGACCACGCGGAAAACCGCCGCTGCACAGAAGATGGCGAGCAAGACCGCCGAGGCGACCGCCACCCATAAATGCAGGGAGGGGGCTCCGGTCCCGAGATCGATACCGAGCATCAACCCACCCCGCAGGTGACCGATCCGCTCATCGGGTCAAGTATGACCCGCGGCCAGCGCCGATACCAGCCCTAGAAGTTTTCCGGAACCTGTTGTGCGCTTGCCGCAGACGAGCCGCACGGGGCCCGATTCGCGATCAATGCTCGAGTTCGAGTTGGCTCTCTTTGGCCACGCGCTCAAACGCTTCGCCGGAATTTTTGATCCGGTATTGATAGTCGTCGCCATCCGACGGGAGCAGTCTAACGACCTTGTAAGCGCCGCTCGCGCCCGGACGACTGATCGGGCTCGATGTGTACAACACCGTCTGGCCGACCCGGAATTTGTGCGCCCGGAACATCGGGTTGCGCGCCGCGATTGGTTGCGCGACCGTGATGGCCGCCATCTTCACGGCGCTTTTCGGCTTCGGTTTTGCCGAAACCTGCCGCGAAATCGCCTTACGCGCCGGGCTGCGGCTCGCCTTTGCCGGCCGCCTTTTCACTGAACGTTTATTCATAGAATGACTATACCATCGCAACTCTACTCGGAGCAAAAAATATAGTGCTGCCGATCCGGATTTGCGACATTCTGTTAAGGCAAAGCGTCAAGGTGGAAAATCGTTTATTTTCAAATAGATATTGACCGCACTTCGCAAGTGTCTGAAAGCCGCTTCACACTTGGCGCCGCCAAGCGCCCTTGTCGTCCGCCTGCCAATAGGTCACCTCAAAACCAGCCGATTTTGCCTCCGTCCAACGCGTTCGCGCACTCTCCAGCGCTTCGGGGTCTTCGCCGTCGAACAGCAGCACGACACGCTGATAAGTGGACGCATCGCCAGGCATCGTCGCGCCCTCGATGAGGAAGCGCACAGCCGCGGCGTTGGGATTGTCGTCGTTGAGGGTCAAGAGGATGGGCTGCTCGGCGGCTTCCGCCTCGCGCCATGTGCCGTGCGGAAGAAAGGCGTCGTCCCGCCACGTCCACAGATGCGCGTCGAGCGCCTCGACGCGCTCCGGCGATGACGCCTGAACCACGACGCGCCAGCCGCGCTCGAGCGACTTCTGCAGCAGCGCCGGCAGCACCTGTTCGGGGGTCTGGCCCTTTAAGTGATAGAAGAGGATTTCAGTCATGGCGTGGGGCCGGGCGCGTCAGAAGCCGAGAATGTTCAGACTGGTAGCGGCCGTGCTAGCGTTATGCAACGGAGCATGTAGCAACCCATGACTGACGCCATCAATCATCAGATCAAACTCGCGGCGCGCCCGGTGGGCTTGCCGAAGCACAGCGACTGGCAGTTTGCCCAGACGCCGGTGCCGATGCCGGGCGATGGCGAGGTCCTCGCGCAGGTACTCTATCTGTCGCTCGACCCCGCGATGCGCGGGTGGATGAACGAGGGCCGATCCTACATCCCGCCGGTCGGCATCGGCGAGGTGATGCGCGCCGGCGGCATCGGCCGGGTGGTTGCGTCGCGGCATCCCGATTTTGCGATCGGCGACCATGTGACCGGCGCGCTCGGCGTCCAGGAATACGCCGTGGTCAAGGGTGCGGGGCTCATCAAGGTCGATCCCAAGCTCGCGCCGCTCCCGGTCTATCTCAATACGCTCGGCATGCCGGGCATGACCGCTTATTTCGGCCTGCTCGATGTCGGCCAGCCAAAGCCAGGCGAGACCGTCGTCGTCTCCGGCGCTGCCGGCGCCGTCGGCGCGACCGTCGGCCAGATCGCCAAGATCAAAGGATGCCGCGCCGTCGGGATTGCCGGCGGAGCCGCCAAATGCCGCTATCTCCTCGATGAGCTCGGCTTCGACGCGGCGATCGACTACAAGGCGCAGGACCTGCGCGACGGCTTGCGAGCGAGCTGTCCGGACGGCGTGAACGTCTATTTCGACAATGTCGGCGGCGAGATCCTCGACACCGTGCTCACGCGGCTCGCCTTGCACGCCCGCATCGTGATCTGCGGGGCGATCTCGCAATACAACAATACGACGCCGGTTCGGGCGCCGAGCAATTATCTTTCGCTTCTGGTCAACCGGGCGCGCATGGAAGGCATGGTCGTGTTCGACTATGCCGACCGGTACCCGCAAGCCAGGCGCGACATCGCCGCCTGGATCGCCTCGGGCAAGCTCAAATCGCGCGAGGATATCGTCGAAGGCCTGCAGACGTTTCCGGAGACGCTGTTGAAACTCTTCAGCGGCGAGAATTTCGGCAAGCTGGTGCTCAAGGTCGCGGATGCCGGCTGACGCCGTGGCTCGGCTCACCGCTCGTAATAATCCTCGACGAAGCGATCGAGCAGGCGCACGCCCCAGCCGGAGCCCCAGCTCTTGTTGATATCGCTTTGCGGCGATGCAAAAGCGGTGCCGGCGATGTCGAGATGCACCCAGGGGGTCTTGTTGACGAAGCGCTGCAGGAATTGCGCCGCGGTAATCGAGCCGCCATAGCGCCCGCCGGTATTCTTCATGTCGGCGAATTTCGAATCGATGATCTTGTCGTATTCCGGCCCGAGCGGCATTCGCCACACCCGCTCGCCGGTCGCCTCGCCTGCCTTGGCGAGCCGCTCGGCGAGCTTGTCGTCATTGGCGAACAAGCCGGTATATTCCTGCCCGAGCGCCACCATGATCGCGCCGGTGAGCGTCGCCAGATCGATCATCAATTTCGGCTTGAAGCGTTTGTTGACGTAATGCAGTACGTCGGCGAGCACGAGGCGGCCTTCGGCGTCGGTATTGATGACCTCGACGGTCTGGCCGGACATCGTGGTGACGATATCGCCCGGGCGCTGCGCTTTGCCGTCCGGCATGTTTTCCACGAGCCCGATGGCGCCGACGACATTGACCTTGGCTTTGCGCGCCGCGAGCGCGTGCATGAGGCCGACGACGCAGGCGGCTCCCGCCATGTCGCCCTTCATGTCCTCCATGCCCTGCGCCGGCTTGATCGAGATGCCGCCGGTGTCGAAGCACACGCCCTTGCCGATGAACGCGATCGGCTCGGCCCCGCGTTTGCCGCCGTCCCAGCGCATGACAACGAGCCGCGATTCGTGCGCCGAACCCTGGCCGACGCCGAGCAAGGCGCCCATTCCGAGCTTTTTCATCGCCGCCGCGTCGAGCACATCGACAGTGACGCCGAGCTTGCGCAAGGCCGATGCCCGGCGCGCAAACTCGCCGGGATAGAGGATATTGGCCGGCTCGTTGACGAGATCGCGCGCCAGCATGACGCCGTCGGCGATCGCGGCGGCGCTTACCCACGCCTTCTCCGCCGCGTCCGGATTGGTGCAGGCGAAATTCACCTCGACTTTGTCGGCACGCTCCTCGCCTTCCTTGCGCTTGGTCTTGTAGCGGTCAAACGTGTAGGCGCGCAGCCGCGCCCCGAGCGCCAAACTGGCGACCTGGCGCGCCTTGAGCGCTCCCGTCGCAAATTCCGCGACGATGGTAGCCTGGGTGGCCGAGCGCGGTACTTTTCCGATGGCGGCGCCGCCCAGCCCGACGATGTCGCGATCCTTGAGCTCCTTCGGCTTGCCGGTGCCGACGACGACGAGACGGGGCGCGGCGAGGCCCGTCGGCGCGACGATCTCGAGGCTCGAGCCGCTCTTGCCGGTGAAACGGTCGGCGGCCGCGGCGCGGCGGATGTAATCGGCGATCGGCGCTAGCGCCCGCTCGGTCGCCGGGCCGAACTTCATGGTCTCGGAACAGAACACAACAAGAACGCCGCTCACGCGTGCGAATGGGACAAAAGCGAGCTTCAGCGAGGCGGGCATGTTGAGTCCTTCCGGGACGGGTCAGAGTTCCGAGGCCGACATATGGACCGGCCTTCGCCGCCTGCATAGCGGCTTTCTCGGGCCTTGCCGCGATCCGGGATGGGCGCCCCGCCAAGGATTCCCGATTAACCCTTTGTTGTGCAAGTTCAATAGGTTTGCCTTGGCGAGGCCATTTTGTGACCGCATGAAAATACCCGGGTTTGGGGATTAGGGAAGCGGCGCGATCTCGGGGGGCCGATGCGGCCATCGCGCGTCGCCAGCGGGGATGGTCACTCCAATGGGGTCGATCGGCCGTTACGTCTTTCGCACCACCATGGTTGCGTTCTTGATCGCCCTCGTCACCCTCACCGTGGTGATGTGGTTCACGCAGGCGATGCGTGAGTTCGACCTGATCACCAGCGAGCGGCAAACGGTGCTGGTGTTTGTCGGCATCACCGGACTGATCATTCCGCTGCTGGTCATGATGATCGCACCGATCGCGCTGGTGCTGACGGTCTCGCACGTCCTCAACAAGCTCAGCTCCGATTCAGAAATCATCGTGATGAACGCCGCCGGCGTCTCGCCGTGGCGGCTGGTGACGCCGTTCATTGCCGCCGCGGTCGTGGTGTCGGTCCTGGTGGCGTCGCTCGCGGCCTACATCTCGCCGCTCAGCCTGCGTGAGCTGCGCGACTGGGCGACGCAGGTACGCGCCGACATCCTCACCAATATCGTCCAGCCCGGCCGCTTCACCACCGTCGGCGGCAATCTCACCTTCCATATCGCCGACCGCCGGCCGAACGGCCTCCTGGTCGGAATATTCCTCGACGACCGGCGCGACCCCAAGGAGCACTCTACCTACCTCGCCGAGCAGGGCGAGATCGTCAAGAACGACAACGGTTCGTTCCTGGTGCTCGAGGGCGGCAGCATTCAGCGCCTGGAAACCGGCCAGCGCGATCCGCGCATCGTGACATTCGACCGCTACGCGTTCGATCTTTCAAAGTTCTCCAGCGGCCCGCAGAGCATCTCCTACAACACCCGTGAAAAATACCTCACAGAACTGCTGTGGCCACGGCCCGACGATACCAGCTACCTGACGCAGGCGGGGCAATATCGTTCGGAACTGAGCGATCGTCTGGCAAGCCCGCTCTATCCGCTGGCATTCGTCATCGTCGCCTTTGCGCTGCTCGGGCCCCCGCAGACAACCCGGCAAAGCCGCACATTGGCGCTTTTCGGCGTGATCGGCGCAGTATCGCTGCTGCGCCTGATCGGCTTCCTCAGCGTCATTCTTGGCGTGCACGCGCCGATGTTTCTTGCGGTTCAGTATGTTGCGCTCGTCGGCGCGACGGCTGCCGGGATCTGGCAGATCTCGACCGGCAAAACGCTCGAGCCCGCACCGATCGTATCGAAGATCGCGACCGCGATCGGCGAACGCATCGCTCGCGCTTACGCGAGTTGAGGAGCGCGCGATGGTCAACAGCACGCTTTCGCGTTACTTCGGAATGCGCTTCTTCAAGTCCGTCCTCGGCTCGTTCATCGGCGTGGTCGCGCTGGTGGCCATGATCGACTATGTCGAGTTGTTGCGCCGCGGCTCCGACTGGCCGCATGCCTCGTCATTGGTGCTTGCCGAGGTTTCGCTGTTTCGCGTGCCGCAGCTCGCCGAGCGCATCATGCCGTTCACGGTGCTGGTGGGCACGATGTCATGTTATCTCACGCTCTCGCGCCGCCTCGAGCTAGTCGTAGCCCGTGCCGCCGGCGTATCCGCCTGGCAATTCGTCGCGCCGGCGATGGTCGCCGCATTTCTGTTCGGCGCCGTTGCCACCGCGATCTACAACCCCGTCGCCGCGGTCCTGCACGAACGCTCGAAACACCTTGAAGCCGAACAGATGGGCGAGCTGCCCTCCTCGGCGCTGCAGGAAAGCGGCAGCAGCGGATTTTGGGTGCGGCAGAAGAGTCCGGACGGCGCCGCCATCATCAACGCCAAGTCGAGCCGCGAACAGGGCGCCCAACTCGGTGGCGTGAGCGTGTTCGTTTTCAACCCCACCGGCGAGTTCCAGGCCCGGATCGAGGCCAAGGGCGCGACGTTGCAGCAAGGCTTTTGGCGGCTCGACGAGGCACGCATCTACGCCACCGGCAAGCCGCCCGAGCTGGCCGACAGCTATCAGCTCAGCACCAGCTTGACCCCCGAGCAGGTGCGGGAAAGCTTTGCCACGCCGGAAACGGTGCCGTTCTGGCAACTGCCGTCCTACATCGAGCTCGCCGATCGCGCCGGCCTCGCCGCCGCCGGTTATCGGCTGCAATATTACCAGCTGCTGGCGCGACCGTTCCTGCTGACGGCCATGGTGTTGCTGGCGGCGTCGGTCAGCCTGCGGTTCTTCCGCTTTGGCGGCGTGCAGAAGATGATCCTGAGCGGGATTTCCGCCGGCTTCCTGCTGTTCGTCCTGTCCAAGATCACCGAGGACATGAGCAAGTCTGAGCTCGTGTCGCCGGTCTTGGCGGCATGGATTCCGGTGCTAGTCGGCGGCCTCACCGGTTTCGTCGTGCTGTTGTACCAGGAGGACGGCTAGTGGCGCGTCCGCCCGGTGGCGTCAGTTTCGGCCTGCGTAGTCGGGTTCGCGCCGGCGCAACGGTTCTCCTTGCGCTGTTCGCGTTCATCGGGTGCTCTTTGCTGATGCCGGAGCACGCGCCGGCACAAGTCGGCAGCCTGCTGCACTTTCCGCCGCGGCCGCCGGCGCCGGCCACCCCGACGCCGCCGTCCGATTCGCCGATGCTGGTGCAGGCCTCGGAGATCAAATACGACTACACCAATCACACGGTGTCCGCCCTCGGCAACGTGCAGATCTACTATCGAGGGGCGACCATCGAAGCGGACGAAGTCACCTACGACCAGAAGACCAAGCGCCTGCGCGCGCAGGGCAACGCCAGGCTGACCGAGCCCGGCGGCAAGATCACCTACGGGCAGTACATCGATCTCACTGACGACTATCGCGACGGCTTCGTCGATTCATTGCGGGCGGAAACCGTCGATGACACGCGCTTTGCCGCCTCGCGCGCCGATCGCGACAGGGGCAACTACGCGGTCTTGCAAAACGGCGTCTACACCGCCTGCGAACCGTGCAAGGACGACCCGAAGAAACCGCCACTGTGGCAGGTGCAGGCCGCCCGGATCGTCCACGATGACAGCGAGAAGATGCTGTACTTCGAGGATGCCCGGGTCGAGTTCTTCGGCCTGCCGCTGATGTATTTTCCGTTCGCTTCGATGCCCGATCCGTCGGTCAAGCGCAAAAGCGGTTTTTTGTTTCCGTTCATAACGACGACGACGCAATACGGCTTGGGAGTCCAGCTGTCCTACTTCTGGGCGTTGGCGCCGGACTACGATCTGACCACGTCGACGACGTTTACGACCAAAGAGGGCGTCTTGTTCCAGGGCTCGTGGCGTCAGCGCCTGGCGGATGGCTCCTACACCATCAAGGCGGCCGGCATTTTCCAAACCGACCCGGGCTATTTCGCCGCGCGCGATGGCGCCGATAGTCCGACCGCCAACACCTTCCGCGGCGCAATCCAAACCGCGGGTCAGTTCTCCATCAACAACCAGTGGGTCTGGGGATGGACCGGGTTGCTGGTGACCGACACGCAATTCCTGTTCGACTATCAGCTTACGCAATTCACCGGAAATTTCGATCCGTTCCGCACCGGCATCGCCGACGAGGGAATCTCCCAGATCTACCTCACCGGCGCCAATGACCGCAGCTACTTCGACATCCGCTCGATCTACTATTACGGCTTCTCGGGCGCGGACAACCAGGCGCAGATCCCGATCATTCACCCGGTGCTCGACTATTCCAGCACGCTGCCGCAGCCGCTGATCGGCGGCGAGTTCAGCTATAAAACCAACCTGACCAGCCTTACCCGGCAGCAGGCGGAGTTCGATGCCATCACCCAGAATGCCTTCAATCAGATGCTGTGCACCTCGGGCAATCCTACGGTCCTTACTCCGGCCAACTGCCTGTTGCGCGGCATCGCCGGGACCTATACGCGCGCATCCGGCGAGGTGGACTGGCGACGGACCTTCGTCACCGACAACGGGCAGATGATCACGCCGTTTGTCAGCCTGCGCGGCGACGTTGCCCAGCTCGACGTTCAGAACCAGCCCGGCATTTCCAACTACATCGGCGTCGGCTCGAGCGAGCCCGCGCGTTTCATGCCAGCAGTCGGCGCCGAATATCATTATCCCTTTGTCGACGTCGAATCCTGGGGCACGCAGACGATCGAGCCTATTGCCCAGCTCATTCTGCGACCGAACGAGACCGAGATCGGAAAGTTTCCCAATGAGGATGCGCAGAGCGTCGTCTTCAGCGACAGCAATCTATTCTCGATCGACAAATTTTCCGGCTGGGACCGCGACGAAGGCGGCGGCCGCGTCAACGCCGGTATCCAGTACACCGCCCAGTTCAACCGGGCCGGCACCGTCAACGTGCTGTTCGGCCAGTCTTACCAGATCTACGGCGTGAACTCCTACGCCGCGACCGATCTCACCAATACCGGGCTGGAGAGCGGTCTCGACAAGACCGTTTCCGACTATGTCGGCCGCATCACCTATCAGCCGAACCAGACCTTCTCCTTTACCGCCCGCGGCCGCTTCGCCGCCGGCGGGTTCGATCCCGGGACCGGCCAGGACGTCGCGGCCTTTACGCCGGAGCGCCTCGAGTTCGAAGGCCGGGCCAATTTCGATCGCTGGACGCTGCAACTGCTGTATGGCGACTACGCGCCGCAGCCGGACATCGGCTTCCTGACGGCACGCCAGGAAATCCTGGCCGGCGCCTCGGTCAAGTTGACGCAAAACTGGATCCTGCTCGGCTCCGTCCGCTACGATCTTGCGGTTCATCAGTTCGACACCACGCGGGTCGGCGTCGGCTACGTCGACGACTGCCTGATGCTGGCGCTGAACTACTTCACCTCCTATACCTATACCGGCACGACGCCGACGCCGAACAATACATTCATGCTGCAGTTCAGCTTGCGTACGCTCGGTCCCGACGTGTTACCGCCGGTCGGTTCCGCATTCTAAATTCCGCAGTGACATTGTAAGATGCGTCGGGGGAGCGGGGACTGGGAAGCTGCGGCGTCGGCGCGCAGGCGTCGCGTCACGAAAGGAACGCAGAGGTCAGATCGGTGATCCGAACCGGCGCCCGGAAATTTTTCATTGCGGCGATGCTCGCAACCGCGATTGCGATGACTGTCGGCTCGCCCGCCGGCGCGCAACAGATCGTCGCGCTGGTCAACGGCCAGCCGATTACCGCGCTCGACGTCGAGCATCGCAGCAAGTTCATGCAGCTCAGCACCAAGAAAGTGCCGCCGCGCAAGGAGGTCATCGACAGCCTGATCGACGAAATTTTGGAGGTCAACGAGGCCAAGCGTTTCACCCTCGAAGTTTCCGACTCCGAAGTGGACACCGCCTTTGCCGGCGTCGCCTCGCGCATGGGGCTCGACGCGCAGAGGCTGACGCAAGTGTTGGTCAGCGGCGGCGCCAGCGCCGATACGCTCAAGCGCCGGTTGCGGGCGCAGATCGCCTGGACCTCGCTGGTGCGCGGCCGTTACAAAGCGAGCCTCGAGATCCGCGACAGCGACGTCGAGGCGCAGATGCAGCTGCACAAGTCCGAGGACAAGGATCAGGTCGGGTACGAATACATCATGAACCCTGTGGTCTTCATCGTCCAGCGCGGCTCGCCCGACGGCGCCTTCGAAGCCCGTAAACAGGACGCCGAGGCGCTGCGGACGCGCTTTCAAAACTGCAATGACGGCCTAACCTTTGCCCGCGCGCTCAAGGATGTCGCGGTGCGCGATCAGGTCTCTAAGTTCTCAGCCGACCTGCCGCAACAATTGCGCGGCATCCTCGACGGCACGCCGGTCGGCCATTTGACGCCGCCGGAGACGACGGCAGAGGGCGTGCAGATGTTCGCGGTGTGCGCCAAGAAGGAGACGAAAAATGACACGCCGGGGATGCGGGAAACTCGCGACCAGATGTTCCAGCAAAAGTTCGGCGTGAAGGCCAAGCGCTATCTCGATGATTTGCGGCGCGCGGCGATGATCGAATACAGATTGCCCGAGGACCAGGTCACCAAATAGAAGCGACATTCGTGCAGCCTTTGGCATTGACGCTCGGCGAGCCCGCCGGGATCGGCCCCGACCTCGCGCTTACGGTCTGGTCGCGCCGCGCCGAGCTCGATATCCCAAGATTCTATATCGTCGCCGACGCGGACTTTCTGCGCCGGCGCGCCCAGCGCCTCGGCCTCGAGGTCCCGATCGCCCCGGTGACGCCGGCGGCGGCGGCGGCGACGTTTCCGGCGGCCTTGCCGGTCGTCGCCAACGCGATCGCCGCGCACGCCGAGCCGGGCCGGCCGGACCCGTCAAGCGCGCCGGCCGCCATCGCCTCGATCCGCCGCGCCGTCAGCGACGTCTTGGCCGGCGCCGCCGCCGCCGTCGTCACCAACCCGGTGGCGAAGAACGTGCTCTACAATTCGGGCTTCGCCGAGCCCGGCCATACCGAGTTTTTGGCCACGCTGGTGCAGGAGGCGACTGGCAAACTGGTGCGGCCGGTGATGATGCTGTGGTCGCCGAAGCTCGCCGTGGTGCCGGTCACGATCCATGTCCCGCTAAGGCAGATATTCGAGCAGCTTTCGACCGAACTCGTGGTCGAGACCGGCCGCATCGTTGCCCGTGACCTGGTGGCGCGGTTTCGTATTCCGCGGCCGCGCCTCGTCGTCGCCGGCCTCAATCCTCATGCCGGCGAGGACGGCGCTCTGGGCGAAGAAGACCGCACCATCGTCGCGCCGGCGGTGGCGCGGCTCAAAGCCGAGGGCATCGATGCGCGCGGCCCGATGCCGGCGGACTCGCTGTTCCACGAGCGCGCCCGCGCAACCTACGACGCGGCCTTGTGCATGTATCACGACCAGGCGCTGATCCCGATCAAGACGCTCGCATTCGACCACGCCGTCAATGTCACGCTCGGCTTGCCGTTCGTGCGCACCTCGCCCGACCACGGCACCGCCTTCGACATCGCCGGCAGCGGCCGTGCGGATGCGCGGAGCCTCATTGCCGCGTTGCGGCTCGCGGCGCGGCTCGCCGCGGCTCCGACGCCGGCCGCTCTCAGCGCCTCGTGACTGCGGCGCCGGAGGATCTACCGCCACTGCGCGAAGTCATTCGCCGTCACGGCCTCATCGCCAGGAAATCGCTCGGCCAAAATTTCCTTTTCGACCTCAATCTCGCCGCGCGGATCGCCCGCGCCGCGGGCGAGCTTTCCGGCGTGACGGTGTTCGAGGTCGGTCCGGGCCCGGGCGGTCTGACCCGGGCGCTGCTCGCGCGCGGCGCCGACCGGGTGATCGCAGTCGAACGCGACGAGCGCGCGCTCGCAGCGCTTGAGGAGATCGCCGCGCATTATTCCGGCCGCCTCGAGATTGTCGCAGCCGACGCGCTGACCTTCGACGTGCGCTCGCGAATCGGGCACGATCCGGTGCGCATTGTTGCCAATCTGCCTTACAACATCGCGACCGCGCTCCTTGTCGCCTGGGTCAGCGTCGAGCCTTGGCCCCCCTGGTACGACGCAGCGATCCTGATGTTCCAGCGCGAGGTCGCCGAACGCATCGTCGCCGAGCCCGGCACCAAGAGCTACGGACGCCTGTCGGTCCTGGTGCAGTGGCGCTGCGAGGCGCGCATTCTGTTCGACATCAACCCTTCGGCGTTCGTGCCGCCGCCCAAGGTCACCTCCTCACTGGTGCGCGTCGCGCCGCGGGCGGCACCGCTCGCCTGCGACCGCCGCGGCCTCGAGATCGTGACCGCGGCGGCCTTCGGGCAGCGGCGGAAAATGCTGCGGCAGAGCCTACGCTCGCTCGGCGTCGACGCGCCTCGCCTGATCGCGGCGGCTGGCCTCACACCGACGGCGCGGGCTGAGGAGATCCCGGTCGCCGGCTTTGTATCGCTCGCTCGGGCTCTCGCCGCGACCCGCGGGCTCGGGCATGATGCCGACGCATGACGTGAACGAGGCAGGAGTTCCGATGACCAAAATGCGCCGCGAGTCCCTCATCGCCTATGGGCAACCGCTGTGCGAGACCGTGGTCGATTGCCCGACCCCACGCGGCAGCGAAGTGCTGGTGCGCATCGAGCGTTGCGGCGTTTGCCACTCCGATCTGCATCTGCAGGACGGTTACTTCTCGCTCGGCGGCGACAAGAAGCTCGACGTCAGCGCCGGACGGACGCTTCCATTCACGCTCGGCCACGAGATCGCCGGCATGATCGAAAGCGCTGGCGAAGCGGCCGACGGCGCAACCATTGGCCGGCGGGTTGCGGTCTATCCATGGATCGGATGCGGCGTCTGCCCAGCCTGCCTTGGCGGCGAGGAAAATCTGTGCGCCAATCCCCGACACCTCGGCGTCGGCGTCGATGGCGGCTACGCAACGCACGTCCTCGTTCCACACCCACGCTACCTCCTCGACTACACGCCGCTGTCGCCGAGCTTTGCCGGGATGCTGATGTGCTCCGGGCTCACCGCCTATTCGGCGCTCAAGCGGCTCGTCGGCAGGCCCGAGCGCAGCCCGATCCTGCTGGTTGGGCTGGGCGGCGTCGGCATGATGGGCCTCGCCATCGCCCGGGCGCTGTTCCGCACGCCGCCGATCGTCGCCGATATCGACGCGGAGAAAAGGAAGGCGGCGTTGGCGGCCGGCGCGGCCGAAGCCCACGATCCAGCCGACCCGGGGACGCGCAAAGCGATCATGAGCGCAACGGGCGGATTGCTCTCGGCCTGCGATTTCGTCGGCTCCGACAAATCGCTGCAATTCGCGACCGGCCTTCTCGGCCGCGGCGGCAAGGTCGTGGTCACCGGACTCCTGGGCGGCAACTTTTCGATTGCCGCGGCGATGTTCGGCATCAAGGCGATGACGATCGAGGGTACGTTGACCGGCACGCTCGCCGAGGCGCGCGAGCTTCTGGACTTGGTGCGGACCAAGAACATCGCGCCGATCCCGACCCGCGAGCGCCCGCTCGCCGAGGCCCAGGCGGCACTCGATGAGCTACGCGCCGGACGCGTCGTCGGGCGAACCGTGCTGTCGGCCTAGCGCGATTGAGCCGCTCAGGGCAGGAGCGTGAGCCTCACAGTTTCGCCTGCAGCGCGCGTACGAATGCCGACAGGCCGACTTGCCGCTCGCGCTTGCGTCGCTCGGCGGCGAGTATTGCCTCCACCTCGACGAAGGCTTCGTCCTTGTCGCGGTTGACGATCACGTAGTCGTATTCCGGCCAATGGCTCATCTCGCCGGCGGCTTTGGCCATCCGCGAGCCGATGATGAGGTGGCTGTCCTGGGCGCGGCGTTCGAGGCGGCGCTCCAGCTCGCCGACGCTGGGCGGCAGGATGAAGACGCTGACGAGATCGTCGCGCGCCTTCTCGCGCAGCTGCTGGGTCCCCTGCCAGTCGATGTCGAACAGCACGTCGCGCCCGGTGCGCAGCGCTTTCTCCACCGGCTGCCGCGGCGTGCCGTAGCAATGGCCGAACACCTCCGCCCATTCCAGGAGCTTGCCGGATTTCACCATCGCCTTGAATTGCGCGAGCCCGATGAAATGGTAGTCGCGCCCGTCGACCTCGCCGCGCCGTTGCGGACGCGTCGTCACCGACACCGACAGCTCGACGTTGCGGTCGGCCTTGAGCAGCATGCGCGACAGCGTGGTCTTGCCGGCGCCGGAGGGCGAGGACAAGACCAGCATGAGGCCGCGGCGCGCTATTGTGTGTCGACTTCGTCCCCGGCGCGCCATCGCTATTCCACGTTCTGCACTTGCTCGCGAAACTGCTCGACCGTGGCTTTCAGCTCGAGGCCGATTGTGGTGAGTTCGACGTCGTTCGACTTGGCGCAAAGCGTGTTGGCTTCGCGATTGAGCTCTTGTGCCAGAAAATCGAGACGGCGGCCGATCGGCCCGCCCTCCCCGATAAGGAGCCGCGCTTGCGCGACATGCGCGGCCAGGCGGTCGAGCTCCTCGCGCACATCCGCCTTCGTCGAGATCAGGATCGCTTCCTGATGCAGCCGGTCAGGGTCGAACCGATCCGACTGCGACAACAGCGTCGCAACCTGTTCGGCAATGCGCGCGCGTATCGCCTCGGGCCGGCGGCCGGGCGCGAGTTCGGCGCGCTGCGTCAGCGCCGCAATCTCGCCGAGCCGCGCCTCAAGGACGTCGCCGAGCGCCGCGCCTTCGCGCCGGCGCATCTCGGCCAGCGCGCCGATCACGGCGGCGAAACCCTCGGTCGCCGCGGTCTCGGCGCGGCGCCGCTCCTCTTCGCTCTCGTCGACGTCGCCGACTTCGATCACGCCCTTGAGCGCCAAGAGCCCATCGAGCGAGGGCGGTGACGCCTCGATGCGCGGCGCCAGCTCGCGCATGGTCGCCAGGATCGCCTCGAGCACCGCCGTGTTCACCCGCACCGCCGGCGCGATGCCGGTGCGCTCCACCGTCAGGCCGGCCTGGACCGAGCCCCGCGCGAGCTTCGCGGCGGCGAGCGCTCGCACCGGCGCCTCGATCGCGTCCCAGCCGGGCGGCAGGCGAAGCCGCAGATCGAGACCCTTGCCGTTGACCGATTTGACTTCCCACGCCCAGGCGTAAGAGCCGTGAACGCCGTGGCCGCGAGCAAAACCAGTCATGCTCGACAGCGCCATGAATCGCGGTCTCCGGCGAGAAGCGGTGAAAAATCGCGCCGAACTTAGCGGCGGCCTTTCACGCTCACAAGGCTTAGTGCTGTTGATTGCGGTGGTTGGCGCGGCGCGCCGGAGCGGGCGGCAGCGCGGTCGCGGGCGAGGCCGCCGGCGTCTGCGGCGGCGACGAAACCAGCTGGGCGTTGGCCGGAGCCTGATCCTTCTGGTCGGTCTCCGATTGCCGCAACCGGGCGACGTTCTTGAGATGCTGCTCGTAGCTTTCGGCGAAGGCATGACCGCCGGTGCCGTCGGCCACGAAATAAAGCTCGCGCGTGCGCGCAGGATTGGCGGCGGCTTCGAGCGAAGCGCGGCCCGGATTGGCAATCGGCCCGGGCGGCAAGCCGTCGATCTGATAGGTGTTGTACGGCGTCGGTTGATCGATCTCGCTCTTCATGATCGGCCGGCCGAGCGTGCCCTTGCCGCCAACCAGTCCATAGATGATGGTCGGATCGGACTGCAGCTTCATCTTCTGCTTCAGGCGATTGACGAACACCGCGGCGACGCGGGTGCGCTCTTCCGGCTTGCCGGTCTCTTTCTCGACCAACGAGGCGAGGATGACGAGCTGCTCCGGCGTCTTCAGCGGCAGATCGGGAGAGTGGTGGTCCCAGATCTCTTTGAGCAGATGCTGCTGCGCCTGTTGCATCCGTTGGATCATCTGCTCGCGGGTGATGCCGCGCGTGAAATTATAGGTATCGGGGAGCAGGCTGCCCTCGCGCGGGATTTCCTTGACGTTGCCGGTCAATACGTCGTCCTCGAGGAGCCGCGCGACGATCTGCTCCGAGGTCAGGCCCTCCGGGATGCCGAGCTGGTGGGTCACCACCCGGCCCTCGACGATGGTCGCGACCACGTCGCGCAGACTCGCATGCGCCTTGAACTGATATTCGCCGGCTTTGAGATCTTCGCGCGCCTTGAGCATGAGCACGCCGCCGATGAACACCCACGACTGGTCGATCACGCCTTCGCGGGTGAGGACATCGGCGATATCGCGGATGCCGGAGCCGCGCGGGATGTTGACGACCTTGTCCTCCGGCAGAGGGCCCGGCGCTTCGAAGCGCTGTTTGCCGGAGACGAGCGCAATGCCGGCGACGATCGCCAAGAGGACAAACAGGCTGATGATTGCGTTGCCGACGACGACGAACGGGTGGCGTGCGCTTTTTGAGCGCCGTGCCGGAGCCTCGATCATGTCCGGCTCGAGAGCGGTGCGCGGGCTGCGCGGCGTGATCGGCCTGGCGTTTCTCATATCCATCGCGGCCGTGCCAATTCCATTCACCGATCGTTGCGACAGCGGCGGATAGGGTTCGCTTCCCGTCGCTGAGCGCTCGCCTGGCCGGTTTGGGCGCCCCGACGAAGCTGCGGGACCCGCGCCGGTTCCGTTTGCCAACCGCTCCGACATAGCTTGCACCGACTCGCCGGCATCCGCCAGAGCAGACCGGAATCGCGGCGCTGCGGACGCGTTTCGTTCCGATGAGATCGCGCCCGGCCTGGCGCTTCGGATCGGCGTCTCTCCGCGACTGGGCGGGTTGGGCGCACTCGAAGCTTGCTCCGGCGCGGCTGCGCCTGAGGGCGATGCCGGCTCCGGCTCACCGGAGACACGTGCCGGCGCGGCCCGCCAATGTGGCGCAGCGCGTTCGCCGCCCTTGGATGGTCGATCGGACCCGGTCACCACCGGCTATCCGTGTTCGTACAACACATACTCAGCGCTGCCCCGTGCTGGGCCGAATTTTTGCAGATACCCCCGCCCCGCCCACGTGTCTGAAAGCGCAAACATCGCGATCAGTGCATCGCAGGCGACTGCGGAGCAAATATGGCAAAAAGGTGATGAGGGCGCTACTGCATCCGGCGAAACACCAGCGAGGCGTTGGTGCCGCCGAAGCCGAACGAGTTCGACAGCGCGACGTTGATCGGGCGTTTGCGCGGCTTGAGCGGCACGAGGTCGATGGCGGTTGAGACCGATGGATTTTCCAGGTTCAGGGTCGCGGGTGCGACCTCGTCGCGGATCGCCAGTAAGCAAAAGATCGCTTCGACCGCGCCGGCCGCGCCGAGGAGGTGACCGACCGACGATTTGGTGGACGACATCGCGATGCGGCCGGCGGAATTGCCCACCAGCCGTTCGACCGCCTTGAGCTCGATCTCATCGCCGAGCGGCGTCGAGGTGCCGTGAGCATTGATGTAATCGATGTCGCCGGGCGAAATGTCGGCGCGACGGATCGCCGCCTTCATGCAGCGAAAGGCGCCGTCGCCGTCCTCGGCCGGCGCGGTGATGTGAAAGGCATCACCGGAAAGGCCGTAGCCGACGAGCTCGCCATAGATACGGGCGCCACGCCGTTTGGCGTGGTCGTATTCTTCAAGCACCAGCGCGCCGGCGCCTTCGCCCATGACAAAACCGTCGCGGTCGCGGTCGTAGGGCCGCGACGCGCGCTCGGGCGCGTCGTTGAAGGCGGTCGACAGCGCCCGACAAGCCGCAAATCCGGCAAGCGCGATGCGGCTGACCGGAGATTCCGAGCCGCCCGCCACCATCACGTCGGCGTCGCCCAGCGCGATGAGCCTTCCGGCATCGCCGATGGCATGGGCGCCGGTCGAGCAGGCGGTAACGACGGCATGATTCGGGCCTTTCAACGAATGCGCGATCGAAACATAGCCGGAGGCCAGATTGATGATCCGGCCGGGAATGAAGAATGGCGAGACGCGGCGCGGCCCACGATCGCGCAAGGTCAGCGCCGTCTCGGCGATCCCCTCGATGCCGCCGATACCCGAACCGATGAGCACACCGCTCACGATCTGGTCGTCGTATTCGCGCGGATGCCAATCGGCATCGTCGAGCGCCTGTTGCGCCGCCGACATGGCGTAGAGAATAAAGTCGTCGACCTTACGCCGCTCCTTCGGCTCCATCCACTGGTCCGCATTGAAAGTGCCGCCGGTCCCGTCGCCGAGCGGTATCTGGCCGGCAATTTGACACGCCAGATCGGACACTTCGAACTTTTCGACCCGCCCGATCCCGCTCTGTCCCGCAATCAGGCGCTGCCAGGTTTGTTCGACGCCGCAGCCGAGCGGCGTCACCATGCCCATACCTGTGACGACGACGCGTCTCATCATCGGCGCTCCCGGCAAAAGCTTTGGCTCAAAATGCTGAAGATATTGCCCTGCGCCCGGTCGGCAGCCGCTCGGCCCGCGCCGAGCGCGGCGCGGTCTTCACGCGCGGGCGCCCAATCCGGCGGCAACGGGACGACGCCCGCTATCAGCTCTTGGCGTTTTTTTCGAGAAATTTGATGGCGTCGCCCACGGTCAAAATGGTTTCGGCGGCATCGTCCGGAATCTCGCAACCGAATTCCTCCTCGAAGGCCATGACGAGCTCGACCGTGTCGAGGCTGTCGGCACCGAGATCGTCGATGAAGCTGGCGTTCTCCGTCACCTTGTCGGGCTCGACGCCGAGGTGCTCCACGACGATCTTCTTCACCCGCTCGCCAATATCACTCATCGTTCCAACCTCATTTTTCAAGGCGACCTTAATCAATCACGTCGCGGTCTCGTCGTGGGCGACGGCCGCGGGTCGACACCGATCAGAGGCGGACGTTTGCGCCCCGTTCCTCCGGCTTGCCGGCACCCCAGCCCAGTCGCGGTTCGGTTACCACACTTCCAACGCGTTGACTAGCGCGCCGGCACGCGACCGGCGCAAGCTCTATCACATTCAAATCATGGCCATTCCGCCGTTTACATGCAACGTCTGACCGGTCACGTAAGCGGCCTCATCGGAGGCCAGGAAGGCGACTGCGGCGGCCACCTCCGCCGCGGTGCCGGCGCGGCTTGCTGGGATCCGCTCGAGGATCGCCTCGCGCTGTTTGTCGTTGAGCTTGTCGGTCATCGGCGTGACGATGAAGCCGGGCGCAACGCAATTGGCGGTGACGCCGCGCTTGGCATATTCCTGCGCGATCGCTTTGATCATGCCGGTAATCCCCGCCTTGGCGGCGGCATAGTTTGCCTGCCCGGGATTGCCGGTGGTGCCGACCACCGACGTGATCGCGATGATGCGGCCGAATCGGCGTCGCATCATCCCGCGCACGGCCGCGCGCGCGAGACGGAACGTAGCGGTGAGATTGATCGCGATGACCCCGTCCCAATCCTCGTCGCGCAATTGCACGAACAGATTGTCCTTGGTTACGCCGGCATTGGCGACGAGCACGTCGAGCCGACCCATCGCTTCCTCGGCGCGGGGCACGAGCGCTTCGGTCGCGGCGCTGTCGGCGAGATTGCACGGCAGGACGTAGACGCGTCCGCCGAGATCGGCGGCCAACCGGTCGAGAATCTCGGTCCGCGTGCCGGAGATCGCGACCGTGGCGCCCAGTGCGTGCAGGGTTCGGGCAATGCTGCCGCCGATCGGGCCGGTCGCTCCGGTGATCAACGCGCTCTTGCCGGTAAGTTCGAACATGGCAGTCCCTCCCGACGCCGAGGCTCAACCGCGTTCAGCTTTGAACCGGGCAACGTCCTCGGGCGTGCCGATCGAAGTTGCGCTCGCCGTCTCGGCGATGCGCCGGATCAGGCCGGCCAGCACTTTGCCGGCGCCGACCTCGTAGAACTTGGTCGCGCCCGCCTGCGTCATGAACAAAACCGATTCGCGCCAGCGCACCGTGCCGGTCACCTGGGCGATGAGGCAACGCACGATGACGGCGGGATCGCTCGCCGGCTGCGCCAATACGTTGGCGACGAGCGGGACCCGCGGCACTTTGACGGCGACGCTTGAGAGCGCCTCGGCCATCGCGTCCGCCGCCGGCTGCATCAGCGGGCAGTGAAACGGCGCCGACACCGGCAACATCATGGCGCGCTTCACGCCGTGCGCCTTTGCAATCTCGACGGCGCGTTCGACGGCCGATTTCTCGCCGGACAATACGACCTGTCCGCCGCCATTATCGTTGGCGGCGGCGCAGATGCCGCCGGCCTCGGCCGCGATCGCTTTGGCGGCGTCCAGTTCAACGCCGATGAGCGCGGCCATGGCGCCGGCGCCGACCGGCACTGCCTTCTGCATCGCGCGGCCACGAATCCGCAGCAGCCGCGCCGCATCGGCGATCGTCAGCGACCGTGCGGCCGCGAGCGCCGAATATTCGCCGAGCGAGTGACCGGCGACAAAGGCAGCATCGTGCGGGAGATCTACTCCAGCTTCCGTTTCCAGAACCCGAAAGGCTGCGAGCGACACCGCCATGAGCGCGGGCTGCGCATTCTCGGTCAGCGTCAGCGTCTCTGCTGGCCCGTTCCAGATAATTTCGCTGAGCGATTCCCCCAGCGCCGCGTCGACTTCGGCAAAGACCTCCCGGGCCGCGGCGAAGGCCTCGGCCAGGGCCTTGCCCATGCCGACCGCCTGGCTGCCCTGTCCGGGAAAAACGAACGCCGCCGCCATCACCAGCCCCTGGAAAGCGGCGAAAGATACCGCGATCAAGGTCGAGTCAAGGGAGCCGCGGGGATTTGCAGCGCGGGTAAGGAAGCGACAACCGCAATTTGTTAACTTGGACGGGCCGGGAACCGACACCATTTCGAGATCATTGGCGAGCCATCTCCATGAGCGCCTTCGCGCCGGTGACCGATGCCGAACTGGCCCAGGCCCGCCGGGATCCGCAGTTTCGGCATCGGCTCCTGAAGCAGAGCTTGGAGCTTTTGCTCGCCAGGCTGCAAAAGCTGCGCGCCAAGCCGGCGACCGCCAAAGCGAGCGCCAAGGAAATCCGCGAAGGTGTCCAGTTGGCGGTGCGGCTGGCCGAGCTCATTCAGGCCGCTTCGGCCCGGCCCGGCGGGACCTGATCCGCCTTGCCTTTCTGCGCGAGCCGCGTATAAGGCCTGCTTTTCCGCTCGACCCCGGCCGGGGGCTGAACGGACGGCCGCACCGGCGCATGTTTGCGGAACACCGGTTATCCGGTTTCCAAAAATGTCGCTGCACTGCGCGGTAGGATCAACGATCCGGCGTCCGGTGTCCCCGCCTTCAGAGCATTCGAGCCTTTCCCGAAGGGCTCGAGGGGCTTGGCGCCGGGAGCGCGCGAGAGCAACAGGAAAGGGCAGCCATGCCGCTCTACGAACACATCTACCTTGCGCGCCAGGACACGAGCGCCCAGCAGGTCGAGGAATTGACTGCGCATCTGAAGGGCGTCGTTGAGGGACTGGGCGGCTCGGTCGCCAAGACCGAATATTGGGGGGTGAAGTCCCTCTCCTATCGGCTGCGCAAGAATCGCAAAGCGCACTTCACGCTGATGAACCTCAATGCTCCACCGGCTGCGGTGAACGAGATCGAACGCCTGGAACGTCTCAACGAGGACGTTCTTCGCTATCTCACGATCCGGGTCGAGGAGCACGAAGACGGTCCCTCGGCGATGATGCGCCGCGCCGAACGCGATCGCGACCGCGACCGTGATGACCGGCGGGGCGATCGGCCTCGCGACCGTGACCGGCGTCCACGCGAGGGCGCCGACGATGCCGAAGCGACGAGGGAGGAGTGACGATGGCTTTTTCACCCCAGTCCGCCGGGGCGCGCCGCCCATTCTTCCGCCGCCGCAAGAGTTGTCCGTTCTCGGGCGCCAACGCGCCGAAGATCGACCACAAGGACGTCAAGCTGCTGCAGCGCTTCGTGTCGGAGCGCGGCAAGATCGTTCCCAGCCGCATCACCGCGGTTTCCGCAAAAAAGCAGCGTGAGCTTGCGCAGGCGATCAAGCGCGCGCGGTTCCTTGGGCTATTGCCTTACGTGATCCGCTAGGATTTGGCGCCGCGAGCCGGGCGCCGAAGGAGAAATCGAGATGGAAGTAATCTTGCTCGAGCGCGTAGCCCGGCTGGGCCAGATGGGCGACGTCGTGCGCGTCAAGGATGGCTTTGCTCGCAATTTCCTGCTGCGCCGGGGCAAGGCGCTGCGCGCCACGACGGAGAATCGCGCGCGGTTCGAAACGATGAAGAGCGAGCTCGAGGCGCGCTCGCTCACGCTCAAGGGCGAAGCTGCGGTCGTCGCCGAAAAACTGAACGGCAAGAAATTCACCGTGCTGCGCCAGGCATCGGAAGCGGGACAGCTGTTCGGATCAGTCTCGCCGCGCGACCTCGTTGCCCTGATCGCGACCGCGGGATTCACGGTGAACCGCAATCAAATCGTGCTCAACGCGCCGATCAAGACCATCGGCCAGCACGCCGTGCCGGTTTCGCTGCATCCCGAGATCGAGACCTCGATTACCATTATCGTGGCGCGCAACAACGACGAGGCGGCGCGCATCGAACGCGGCGAGGACGTGACGCAGTTGCGCGAGGAGCCGACGCCGGAAGAAGCCGCGGTGGTGGCTGCGGAGGCGTTCTTCGAACCCGAAGCCGCGGAGTCGCGACGCGAACGCGAAGCGCCCGAACCGGCCGAAACCCCTGCCCCGACTGAAAAGAGCTGATCTCGGCGCGCTTGACGCGGGTCGGAAAATATTTCGCCGCTAGTCGGGGATATTGTCGCGCGGCACCGGCGCGTTCTCGCCTGAGGTCGAGTCCGTCGACATCGCCGCGCTTGGCGGCGGGCTCGCGTCTTGGCCCGGCGTTTCAGCGCCGCGCGGATTGGCGTCCGCCGCCGCCGGCTCATGAGCGGCCG
>Ga0187784_10000980_pt1 | contig 22117 bp, 17 predicted proteins | sample 1015_SJ02_MP15_2_FD_132964 | JGI IMG/M metagenome (GOLD analysis project Ga0187784, IMG submission 132964) | Tropical peat soil microbial communities from peatlands in Department of Meta, Colombia - 1015_SJ02_MP15_20_MG | ecosystem: Environmental > Terrestrial > Soil > Wetlands > Peat | place...
CACCGCCACATTTCGCCGCAGAAGTATGCGCCGAAGAACCCTCCCCAGCCGTATAATCCGGCAGGATAAACCAAACAGAACCCGCACCCGCCGACGCCGCAGAAGAAATCCCCGGACCAAACGCCGGGGGAGGTGTGGGCGGTGAGGTAGCGTACAGCGCTGCCGCTAGCACCTGCTCATTTGTCTTATCCGAATAGAATCCTCCCTCATCTCCCAGCGAATTAAATGCATTGTAGGCCGATGTGCCGTTCTCCCATACGGCCTCACCGAAACCATCATTGGCGGTTGCCAAAGGCAAGACGGCGGTCACTAGGGCGTCGGTGTAAGTGTTCGAGCCATAGAGGGCTAGGAAGGAGAAGGCCACCTTCGTGTAAGCGAATGGAGGCGTGTTGTATGTTCCGGATCCACCGTCCGTTATAGCCCATGTTTCAGGCGAGCTGGTGTACGTGGTCTCTAAGACCCACTCCTCGATGTAGTCGAGCGGAGGGATGTAGTCTCCCTCGGTCCAGGCGGTCAGGTCTCCAGTCGAAGTCCACCTTCCCATCTCCGCTAGATAGTTTCGGTTGGCAAGGTCCACGAAGCCTTGGCTCGGTACGTAGTCTGATAGAGCTGCCTCTAATATCACGAGATTCTGAGGCTCTGTCCCCGTATTGAGAAGCGCAAGAGTCTCTCCATACACGGGCGTGCTGTAAAAGGGGCCGCTGGAGTCGTAGGTGTTCATTACGTTGAGGGAGCTGGATTCGTCGTATCCAAATGATGCAAATCCATGCTTCCAGAGATAGCTGTAGTAGTCAATTCCAGCAACTGTTGCAAAGCTATTGTAGGCCGACAGACTTCTCTGGAAGATTGAATTAATCTGGGAGGCGTAGCTGGGTCTGAAGAGCCGGAGCGCGAACAGAGCGCCAAGAAGGCGACCTTGATCCCCAGGGTCACTTAGTTCTCCTGGCAAATCCGTTGGGCATGGCGCCCCAGAGTTTGCCCAATCGTACGCCCAATACGGTATTCCCGATGATCCTAACTGCCGGTTGCTCAGAAAATTAAGAAGCTTATTGATTCGGTCGTCGAATTGCCAATCCCCGTTCCCGTTACCGTCCGATATGAGGTTGAGCTTGCGGGCAAATATGACGGCATACATGTAGCTTCCTTGGTCCCAATCCGTGGCGCAGTTGAATCCACCAAAATTCGCACGGTCGAGGCCAGTGGCCGAATTGACCCCGACGCCTGGCTGAAAATACTCCCAAGCTGTTGAGGCCCAACTCGACCAGTTTATAGTCAACGGGTCCGGAGCGGAAGCCTCTGGGTGCAGATTCAAGCCTGAGGCATGCACTACAGCCGTCAGGCTTGGTACAGTCAACATGCTAGCGGCAAGTAGAACAACTATCTCGAGCCTGATCTTTAATGAACCTCGCAACAATCTTGCCTTCTAAGGTGTCCCTTCACAGATGCCGCGTGCCACATTTCTGAGCAAGGCAACGAGTCGGCGCAAGCCGACCTTGAATCTTATGGTCGTTAAATTATCAAGACAAGTCATCCCAGAACCGACACTTCAGCAGAATAGTGTCAGATTACGTTTTCTTGAGGCTTGGAACATGCTAGTGCAAGCGTCCGTCTGCGAGATAGTCGAACCCTTTTCTAGTGGCTATCTATCCCGCGACACGGTCGCGCAGTTGCTCATCACGGATCGATTACCGGCCAACACCGCCTTTGGTATTCTTAAAGCAGTTCACGCAATATACTCTGCTTCCCTCGGTGACCTTGCTCTTAATCGCGTGACTCTCACGTAATGAGGCGCTGTATTATTGATCGCCCCACTCTCGTCGACCTTGCCATTGATTGCCAACTGCCAGATTGGCTTAGACTGAGTTAGGCCTGATGCGACTACAACCCAACTATCGTCCTGGATAACAGCGACTCGAACAAACTCCACTTGGATGTGACTATCAAATGCGTATGCCCCTGGTGTTATGAAGGTGATTCCGCGAATCTGTCTGACTGCTCCACCGAACAGGTCATTCGGAATGGCCGAGACTACTAGCCCGTCCATCGCGTTTCCGGACTCAAATCGGTAGGTTCCAGTCGATCCATCTGCGAAGTTAAGCTTGACGAATACGAGCGGCGCCTTGTAAAGCAAGCTTTCAGTGAGTCCGATTAAGTTGAACCGTAATCGAACCTCAGCAAACACGTAGCCGTTGTAGTTTGAAGGTACGGAAACTGTGTCTCCGAAAGTTGTGTCAATGCTCTGGATAGCTCTTGGAGAGCCGCAGGAGCTGTCCACCTTTTCTAATATCATGAACCCATTATCAAATCCGATTTCTTGATAGTTGCACATCAAGGCACGTAAGGTCAGTGGCTCATCAAAGAGAGGATATCGGTCATCAATCGAAGCAATCTGGTACAGCACGAATTCTGGAGCGTTTGAACCTAAGAAGTGGCGGGCATTCAGATTATCCAGATATGGCGTGTATGCTGAGTAGCTTTGGAATATGGGTCTGGGATCCCATTCCATCTCGTATGCGGGCGCCATCGAGACGTCCCAAGGAAAAATGTCGACGCTACGGTTAGTGAGCAGGCTAGCGGTAGAATTTGAAAGCCCGTATTGACTCCTAACGTTGGAGAGAGCCGAAGCGAACATTTGTGAGGCAACGCTTGGTTGAGATAGTGTGTTGATGGTTTCCGCGACGTTTGCTGGTACGTATGTGCCAACTGGGAAGAATGTTCCGGCGGAGTTAACGTTGTAGGCTAGCCAACCTCCTGAGACCAGCAATAAAACAAACAATATGCTGCAGTATCCCTTGATGAATCGATTCCGTTCTCTGATTAAAGTCAACCCAAAGAACAATGACCACGCGCCGAAAAAAATTATAACATGACCCAAGTCGAGCCGAACGAATCCTTCTTTGAAGGAGAAGAATAGTAGGCCAAGTGAAAGGAACTTAACCGGAAGGTCTTTCCTGACCAAAACGGCAAGAAGAAAATATAACCCGAGCGCGCCCCATGCGATCATTGCCACGTAAAGCTGCCAGAACGGCCCGCTGATCGCCATGGCAGGGCCAAAACCGATTGCTAACTGATAGGAACCGCTAGTGAAAGAAGCGAGAGTTTCGAAACTCTTAGTTAACGCAATTCCGGCAAGAACGAACACCGCAACCCATGACGCGAGGGATACAAGGGCGAGTCGCCGGTATCCTTTAGCGTAAAGACACGTGGAGCCAAGGATTATCGTTACAAGACTAGCGAGGCCGATATCGATACGGAAGAACGGTGTAACCGCGGCTAAAGCCGAAAGTAACGGGAAGTAAGAGCAGTGCCCTTCCGCGATAAGGTAAAAGGAAAATAGGAAAACTACAGCCGCAAGTAAGTACGGCTCTTGCAGCACCACTTCAATCATGGTGCCCGAGAATGCGAGGAGAACTGCGTTGAAAATTCGATTTTCACTTTTGAAAGTTATCATCATCAGAGCTAAGTAGAATAGCGTATGCATTGCAAGTCTGAATATGACGGCCTCCACCCACAGGCGAACGCTTAGGCCAAGTGGGAAGAACAGGTAACCGAGTGGCCCATAGCTGAACAATATGTCTCTGCCGAAAATCAGCCCATTCGCAACCGCCAAATGCAGGGCAACGATCCAAGAGTTATCGAGGCCGGCTCCCGCGAGCCAGAACGGGGCAGGAAACGTCACCACCCAAGCTCCCGCGAAACACAGCACGACTAGGAGGTCGTGTACGCGCACACTGGTAAGAGTCACTCTTCTAGCTTTCAATAGCAAACTCAACGCGGCAACGCCTATACTAATCGACTTCCGTGTTTTCATTTGTGTGAGTATTTGAATAGTGACAGGTCCACCTATTAGTGGACCCACAGTAAAACATTCTAGTTCTTGTATGGAGGAGGGGAGAGAGTCGTTTCAGGCAGTTGGCACAGTAGGGAGCGCCTCCTATTGCTGTGTGAGCAGTACCGGGTTAGATATGCAGCGATTCCTCAATAGGAGCTGAAGTCGTCATGGAAACCTAAGTAACCGTCAACTCGACGGATCCGCCGACTGCGGCGCCGGAATTTCCGTCTGGATGGTATAACACCATCAAGTCATAGTTACCGGCAGGTGCGGTCCCCGGCACTACTAGTGACACAGAACCTTCCCAGACCATTCCTCCAACATAGTTTATTGTCACATTTGTACTAGCGACAACGGAGCTGCTTGCTTGATTGCCACTTATAGGCGACATAATGATGGGGTAAGTTGGCAAGTTGGTAAGTTGCAAGTCGTCTCCGGTCATTTCTACGGTGATTGAGACTGTTGCTCCAGGAGCATAGTCTGTCTTATCAGTTGCAATGCACATTTGAGTTAGCGAACTCGGCGTGCATCCCGTCGCATAAACTGCGCCGAGCAACGGCAACGACAGCAGGCTTGTTAGGAGTAGAAGTATCCCCCTATACTCCCGCATCTCTATCAACCCTCTTATAATCGACCGCTTGACAATTTAGAAGTTGCGTTCTTGTTACAGGTAATTGGCTATTGAGGCTGCTAAAGTTTCTCATCCCAAAATTTGTATGGCTTTTGCACCGCCATGTTACCTCAGCATGTTTGTGTCTGTTTGTGCGTTCCGTAACCTTGCTTGACGGCGCGTTTGTGTAAGCGGAGGCAGCTATCGCGGTACATGGAATAGCAATTTGACAGTCGTAGCGCCATTGTGAGACCGCTTTCCATACAGCCTTCGACGCAAACTAATACTATCCTGTGCAGACATCTCTTCGGGCCTGATTCATCTTGACAATTCAGACGCCATAAAGCCTACTCTCAACATTCGTTGATTAGAAAGTTGCTCAGTAAATGATCATGAAAACTTACAGGGTGAGATTAGGAGGGCTGAGATAGAAATGAAGAGGAGCTTCGTTTCCACCGGCATGTTTCTCATCCTTTTCGGGTTGATCCTTACGTTTCTGATTATGCCGGAGCCTGCTACAAACCTCCACGCGACCGACTCAATCGTGCAACAAACTTGCGCGCTCCTTACGAGTGGTGGTTATATTGTCCTTGATAGCGCCAATGGTGGGGTCTTGCAACTACAGAATAATAATTTCGGTGATTCTTCGGCTACGAGTTGTAGTTACGTCTACGCCTCAGGGCTTTACGGTTGGAACACCACCAAACCTAACCCATCGTACGATCCGATCTATCCCGAGCAGGTTGATACGCGAATGCAGGTGACTCCTATAGCGGGGCTTACGACTGCGCAGCTTGGTCTTAGTGCTACGGCGCAGCTGCCTCCGAGCGGAACTTATCCGTGGGATTTCTCATGGGACGTATTCCTCGATACTGGCAGCAACATTAGGACGGATGAAATAATGATATGGATGGAATGGAGCAATTTCATTACGCCTTCCAACCAAAACGGGTGGTATAGTTTTGGCAGTGCTCTAGAGGCACCTTACAATCTCGGCAGTTTCAGCGATGGATATAACACGTACACGTTGTATGAATATCAGTCCAGCGAATGTCCTACTGGGGATAATACGTGGGCCTGTACTTATCATCAATTCCGTATAAACAACCAGCAGATTCCGACTGAGGTAAACCTGTTAGCGTTTATACAATTCCTTCGGAAGCTAGGCCGGGATCCCACTTCATTTGACAGCTGGGGCGTCGGTCTCGGCACTGAACTCTGGCAGGGCTCCGCCTCAGTCCAGGTCAACTCGTACAGTCTTCAACTCGGTACTGCTTCATCGACTACTACCTTCACAGAAGGTCAATCGGCACTATCAACCTCGACAACTGCCCGCGCAACATCAAATGCAACTACGATGTCAACGTCGACTCAGACAACAACATCATCAGCTACCAGCTCAACCTCGTCCTCAACCTCGTCCTTGGTTACGACGTCAAGTTCGACTCAGACAACAACACTATCCACAACTACTTCTTCGACAGCTAGTCTAACAAGTACTAGTCAGACGACTACAACTCCACTTAGACATGCATCCATCTCTCTAAACCCATCCTCCGGCTCGGCCGGCTTAACGGTTGATGTCTCGGGTTCAGGTTTTTCGTCAAGCGATTCGGCCTGTTCATTATCAGGCAGCGTTGTTGCATCCTCGACCTGTTCGGTCTCGAACGGGAGCCTAACAGGAAGTTTCACGGTTGCTAACGTTGCTAGTGGCTCATATAGCGTTACCGTAAGTCGAACACAGGCCGGAGACTCGGCATCAGCCAGCTTCATAGTTCCTCCGCCATCGCTCACGCTTAGCTCTACGTCCGCTTATATTGGAGCAACTGTAGGTGCTACTGGAGCGTATTTCTCAAAAGCCGACACCGGCTGCTCGTTGTCCGGCAACCCCGTACGAGCCTTGACCTGTTCAATTTCGAACGGGACTTTGTCCGCAACTTTCAATGTAACATCTATCTCGGCCGGCACGTACACGATTACCGCGACAGGCGCTCCGGGCGGAGATTCTGCTTTCGCGACTTTTGCAGTCAAACCTGCATCTCTCACATTCAATCCCACTTCGGCGCTGGGTGGGTCGAACGTAACGGTATTGGGCGTCGGCTTTTTCCTAAACGACACTTCTTGTATATTGTCCGGAACTTCCGTAGTTTCTCAGTCCTGCACCTTGTCAAGAGGTGCGCTAACAGGTTCTTTTATCGTTGCTAATGCGACCGCTAACGGAGCGCCCGTTCCCTATACGCTTACTGCCACAGGCAACCCAGCAGGTGATTCGGCCTCCGCAACCTTCATTGTAACAAGCCCTGCTCGAATGATCACTTTGAATCCCTCCTCGGCTCGGGTTGGTAGTACTGTCCAAGTCGACGCATCTGGCTTTTCAGCGGACGATTCATCGTGCTCGATATCTGGTGGTGGTGTTACTTCCGAGACCTGTTCGATTTCAGACGGATTGATAACCGGCTCTTTCACAATCGCTAATGTAATTGCTGGGGGATACACGGTTACGGTAACTGGGTCTCCCGTTGGGGATTCGGTCACAGCGGATTTTACGGTGACCTCTCTATCTATCGTGCTTACCCCAGACTCCGGTCTCCCTGGGACGACAGTTCAGGTATCAGGTTCGGGTTTCGTTTCAGGCGATTCAAGTTGTACGCTGTCGGGGAGCGCTGTGAGCTCTCCGAGTTGTTCGATCTCAAGTGGAACCTTGTCTGGTTCCTTTATTGTTACGAATGTTACGGCTGCTTCCTACGTTGTCACCGCGATCGGTAGTCCCAGCATAGATGTTGTCTCTGCAACCTTCTCCGTTACCGCTCCGCTGGCTACCGAAACAACGACAAGCAGCACGAGCCCAATGCTCTATTCTCCGGACTTCTCACTCGCCTCTACCTCAAATGTTATCGTGACGCAGGGAGACAGCGGTTCTGCAACGGTTACCGTGCGCTCCGTGTACGGATTTGATGGGCCTGTCACCTTGTCTGCGTCATGGGTTGGAACCGCGCCCGATGGCGTAAACCTGTTGATCGCATCCCCGATAACTCTTATGCCCAACGGAACAGGAATCGCAGCCCTAACCGTCTTTGCTTCCCCCACTGCTTCCGCTGGAACTTTTACTGTTCAAGTACAGGGAACTAGTGGCTCCATGAGCCATATTCTAAGCCCAAATATCTCTGTTCAGATACTACAAGCGGTTAGTACTGAAAGTAGTACCAGCGTAAGCAGCATGACTAGCACGACGCGCTCCACGAGCAGCGTCAGTGTGAGCATGACAACTTCAGCCCCTACCCTGCCAACTAATTGTCCAGTTTCCACGGCGACTTCTGGCTCAGCGCTAGCCCCATTGGCTCAAGGACTGAGAGTTTTCCGTGACCAGTCGATCATGAAAACTCGGACGGGTGCAGCTTTCATGACCGTGTTCAACGCTTGGTATTACTCATTTAGCCCGCCTTTGGCTTCCTACCTCGGAGCCCATCCTACTCAGCGAGCTGTATTTGGCTATGCGCTGTATCCGCTAATCGGGCTACTGTACACATCGTACTATGCGTACATGCTCATTTCACCGTTGAATAATGAGATCGCAGCGCTGACGGCCGGATTACTCGTTGCTGGGATGATAGGGCTCATCTACCTTACACCCTTCCTATACTTGGTGAATAGAGCTTTTCGAAAGATATCGATCACTTCAAGATTGGACGCCAAGGTTCTGCTCTGTTCCTCAGTCGCGAGTTGCGTCGCGATCGCATTTTCCTACTCGGCCGGATTGGAGTTGGTGTTGGGTCTTGCCGCAGCTGGGCTACTTTTATCGAGTTTAACACTTGGGGTTATGGGTGGGATTCGAGCGTTAAATTGCATCAAGCTCACGTACCCACATCGACAGCTAGCCATTCTCAACGATGTTGCCAAGACTGCGACGCATCATCCAATGAAGTATCACGGCTTCACGTTAACCCATGAGAAATCTTGATGCCAAGCCATGCAGACGAAAAGAGAAAATTCGGAGCTCTCGTGAAGCAGTGAGGCGCCGCGATTGAAGTCATTAAACTATGAATTTACGATCGGAGACGCTTCTGGCGGCCCAATGAGGAAATTCTTTATCACTTCCTCGTAGTGCATCCTTTTGAGTTGTTCGTAGGTGGCCGCTGACGTATTCCTTTTCATGGTTGTAACACAGATTCTCTATTTAGTTTGGAACGCCAAGATCTTCTTCTTCGTAGGACTTTCAGACCGCAAACGACTTTTCGCTGACGCAACCGACCCGCCTCCGGACGGATTTGTGGACCTTCCAAGAATAACGGCTATTCTTGCGGCAAGAAGCGAGCCGGAGTCGGTCCTTAGGCGCAGCCTGCTCTCACTCATCTCATTGGACTATCCGGCCGACAAGAGGGAGATACTACTGGTTACGGATTCTGATGACGTCAAGACGGGTGAAATATCGGAGCGGTTGTCCCATGAATTAGGAGTGACGCATGTTGTGGTTCCGGAGAATAGCGACTCATCATGGACCTCGCTCATCCTACAAGCCAGAGAACGAGGAGCCAAATGGGCTGAAATTGACGCGGCACAGTTGCCTCATTCGAAGCCGCGGGCCCTCACGTACGCGTCGTCGATGGCAAACGGCGAGATAGTGACGGTGGTTGATGCGGAGGACGTGCAAGGTGATTCTCTGGTTTTTCGAAAGGCGGCTCAATGTATTCAGGTCGATCGATACGACGCCGTTCAAGGAAGACTTAGGTTCGTCAATTACAAGGATAGTTGGTTGTCGCTGCAGGCTATCGGCGATTACGCGTTTTGGTTTGCTTGGCTTCTCCCAAGGGTTCGGTTGAGAGGCCTTCCGGTGGCTCTTGGCGGAACCTGCTACTACATCCGCCGTGACGTCTTGAATTCCCTTGGAGGATGGGACCCAACGAACGTAACTGAGGACTTGGAGCTTGGCCTTCGACTCTATGGATACGGCTATCGGGTTGGCATCATCGACGTAGATACCTATGAGGAGGCACCCAGGACACTCCTGAGGACTCGCACGGAGGGAGGATGGGCTAATCAGCGAACGCGTTGGATCCGTGGCACGATCTACACTGTGGGGCGGCTACGAATGTATTGGAGAGATTTCCCGCTTAGGCGACAATTTGGAATCAGTTTTCTCATGTTTTACTACCTGCTCGGTTTCTTCGTTCCTTTCCTCTCGATAATAGGCTATCCATTGATGGTGCTGTCTCTACTGCTTGCTATTCTTTTGCCAATAGGGTTGGCCTCCAGACTCTCGGTGACGACTTCACCTCTTCTGATTTTGAACAACCCGTGGCTTGACACCATCAGCGTTTTCAATATGCTGTTATTGCTGGGGCACATCCTGTTGACAGTTCGAGGAATTGCCGGGACGGTGGGCAAGACATTCAAGGGAATAATGGAGAGGGTGCACTACTACGGACTTGCAAGTCTCACGATAATGTTCTATTGGATTCTCTGGGGACTACCTGTGCTCAGAGCACTTTGGCAGACGCTACGCGGCGCCAAATTTTGGGAAAAGACGCTCCACGAAGGACTCCACCATTCCGTTGTCGATCGATTTTAGCAATTCTACCACAAGAGGGCTTATCGAAGCCCCGAGTGTAGGGCTCCGCTTGGTTTGATAAAGCTTGAGTTATTCTGCAGGCTTCTAGACGAAGTTAACCTTCGTTTGGTTGTTGTTGCTACCGTCCATGAGATGTGTGGGTTTCCGGAGTTTGAGTTTCGAAGGTCAGTCCGGGCAAGCACATGAGCGATCAATTCCAAGGAAGCAAGTACGATTAGGCGGGGGATCTCTTTTTTTCTCCCTTTGACCCATATGCTTAGAATGAGCACCTTCTCTTTCGCGGTGCAAGTCTCAAAGACGCGGGGCAATCTACCTGTGAGCCTTCTGATCATGAAGTGTCCATAGACAATTCGGGTTCGTTGAATCAGCAAGTCTCGAAATGTATTCGCGGGGTTAACGAACACGATGGCTCGGGGTTCGAAGATTAGGTTATACCCCATCCGAGTAGACCTCAACGCCAAGAAAGCGTCGTCGTTCACAACATTCTTCGGCATAGCGTAGCAAAGCGACCGTCGAATCGCAAACAACTGTCCCGAAAGGTGTCCCGTTCTCCCTTCTCGATTCAGGACTAATTGTGTTAAATTGTGCAGGTTCCAGAGGGTCTCGTTGATCTTTGCGGCGGCACTTTCGCTATTTGTTAGGGTCGGCATGGCTGAAGCTGCACCCACGCGGGCATCTTCCAATTTCCCTAAGAGGATGTTGATAGCGCCCGCTGCGGGTATCGCGTCTGCGTCGACTTGTACATAGACTTCGCCGTGGAGGTTTCGAAACAGGAGGTTAAGAGCACTTGCTTTTCCCTTTCTCTCTCCCTGCACAATCAGTGAAACTCTAGTTTCCTTTTCGGCGATGTCTTTCACGATCTCCACGGTTCGATCCGTGCAGCCGCTAGCGACCACCACGATCTCATAATCTTCAAGTGTTTTGATCTGCTCAAGCACTTTGTATATGATTTGTCCTATGTTGGCTTCTTCATTGTGCGCGCAGATTCCGATACTTAACTTCGAAGTCTGCAGTCTACCCACCATGGAGTTGGTGCGCCGTTCTTCTTGAATCATACTCGTTTCACGCTTTAATCGCACAGTTCAAGAGCGAGATCAAGCCGATCTTCACACAAAAGTATCAGACGATGTGGCTTAGGATTGGTGGCGGAAACAAAGTCGCGCATGCGGCTGGCACTCCTGTTGGGATTGGCGATGCGTTTGGGACTTGCACCCTGGACTGAGCAGAGGTTTGACATGTACGTTTGGCGGCTTACGGGCGCCTATATTTACGTGTATCATCTCAACCCCTTCTGGCCTTGGACTAGTGTACCGTCGATTTATCCGCCTATTTTGAAATTCTCGTACCCGCCATTCTGGCTTTTGGTCATAGCTACATTCTACCCGATTTGGTTGTTGAACGGTGGATTTACCTTTCCGCATAACGTGAACCAGCTCTGGCAGACAGGAGTTCAAACAGGGAATGTCTATGAAAGCTACAGGAGTTTCATACCTGCTTCTCTTCCGCTTCTTGATTTCACATTGAAACTGCCGATCATCGTATGTGATGTCATTATCGCCTTTGTTCTTTACAAAGCGGTGGCGGGTCACGGGAGGGCTCAGAGTGCTGTGACATGGTTATGGTTGTTCAACCCTTACGTGATACTGATCTCCGGCGTGTGGGGTCAGTTTGACTCTATACCGACAATGTTCGCCTTGCTTTCGATTTTGTCCTCGATTAAGGGCAAGCCAAAGCTGAGCGGTTTCCTCCTCGCGCTCGGGGGTCTGGCAAAGGTGTTTCCAATAGTCTACTTGCCTCTAATCGCCTTGTACCATTGGAGAAAGACTAGGGCACAAGCAGGCAAATTGATTGCGAGCTTTGCTGCAACCTGCGCTTCCTTCATGCCGGTTTACTTCATTCTCGGCAACGGCATCCCATCGATTTATCTCTCGTTGGTCAGCTGGCCCTCACCTGATTGGTTCGGGCGAAACGCCGTCGGGGGCCTCACGTGGCTTAGACTGATTGACACTTCATCTTGGAACGGCAACTTTCCAATATTCCTAACCCTACTAGCCCCAGTGTACATCATAGTCTTGCTAGGATTTCACAGAATGAAGTTCGATGCACAGAGCCTTCTTCTCAGCGTGCTTGCGGTAACATTCGCATTGTACATCACTTACACGATCGTAAACGAAGAGTACGTTATCTGGTTCTTGCCGTTCGCCATTATCGCGCTTCCGAGAATTCGGGCGCTTAAGCTCGGCGCGATCACAATGAATGGTGTAGCATTCGTCTACGCCTTTCTTCACTTAGGTATCTTCTATCTCTTATCCCCGAGCCTCGTTTCTATTCTACCTCCGCTTAGAAACACATGGGATAGCTTCGGAGCCGTGCCGTTGGGCAGCCCGTTGATGGTCGGACTGTCGTTGGGGTTCTCACTAACCGCATTGGCTTGCCTAACCTTGATGCTACTTCGATATGCTTTCGCCAAAACTAAGCCGGGAACTCCTGCAACTCTTGAATCTTAGGACCCGGCGTCAAGCAGGGCAATCATCCTTCGCATCTATTCACCTTTGCAACTGTCCTTATGCTAACGACAAATTTATACGAACATGTCGAAAGAGCGTCGCCGGTCATATACGTGACTGGTATCCCTCGCTCGGTTCCCCTTCTCAGCATGCTACTCGTCGTAGTACTCCTCGTCGTAGTCCTCTTTCAACTCAACGTCTTCCAGACCGCGCCTACGTCGTCACAACAGCTCCTAACCCAGCCCCCGTATGCCTCGAGCGATTGGATGGATTGGGGGAAGACCGCTTGGACATATTTCCTCCCCGGGATAGGAGTGAATTCCGCCTCGGGGTTGCACATGTCCAACCTCGACTTTCCTTGCTTCACGGATTGGGATCTTGGGGGCTACATCATGTCAATTATCGCCGCGAGTCGCTTAGGTCTGATCCAAATGCCTGGAACGTGGGGATTTAACTACCGTATCCAAGCGGTACTGATCTTCCTTCTGAAGCGACCGGTTCTGCAAACACCATACCCGAACACGCCCTACCAGTTCTATAGTTCGATCAATTCAACAGGATACCAACGCTGTACACTCTTACCACCATCCTACACCAACGCCGCTGATGAAGGACGATTATTGGACGCCCTCCACCTTGTCGAGACCTATGCCAGAAACCCCACGTTTAACAATGATGCGACAATCATCATCGCGCGCAGCGCAGCGATGTATAACAATTTTGGAAACACTTGTTGCAACGTAGCGGACTACTACCCATATCTTATGGGTGAAGGATACCGGGCATTCGGCTATAACGTCAGTGTGTTTTCAGCGATCAACAGTTACACAGGACCATTCTATAGTTTGAACGGTCAAAGCCTCCCCGAGATTAATACCGTGGCAGAACCATTCAACTTGGAAATTCTCACCGGACAACCCAGTCCTAGGTTTCTTGATTTCGCAAAACGTGTATACATGGCTCAGCAGGCTCAATGGAACGAAACCGGCTTACTTACAGCTTGGACTGAAGGAGCCTATGCCCCGCAACCGGCCTACATTTACGAATGGATACTTGTCAACCTAAACGGCGTCTGGCGATCGTGGCAGTTAACTGGAACCAACTACGCTCAGGAAGGAGCCACCGGAGGGCCTCCAGCAGATAGTCCAGTGTTAGCTTTCACGAAGACCGCTTTCAGTTATCTCGCCATCTACGGCGAAAGCGCTTACACGGACGCCTTGGTCGGGGCGGTCAGCAAACTTGGAGTAACTGGTTCCACTTCGACGACGTGCCCAGATGGAGGAGGCTCTCCGACTTGCCACGCAGGTTTCGGGGAGGCAGTACTACAGAATGCACAATCTGCGATAAACCTATGGAACCGGTGTAACCCCGGTCCCTGTGCAATCAGCGGATTCTATGACGACAAGACACAGGAGCAAGTTCTTGAAGCTGCGGTCTACTCCACACGACAGGTAAACTTATCCACGAGTCCCCTTGAATCCGTCTCATCTTCGTCGATAGATGCGATCGATCGTCAACTCAGCAAATTTGCCACGCCAGCCGCTCTCCTGAACCGAACCTCAACAAAATACGCGAGCACTTTCACCGCAACAGCCAATCAGCCAACACCATCGAGCAGCCTGGGTTTCAACTCGGATTTCGACAATCGCATTCTAAGCAAGCGGTTAGGAGATTGGTGCCTCTAAAGCAGCCGGCGACATGTTGCATCGCAAGCGAGCGTCGAAGAAACCTAACCGAGACCAAAAGAGAAGTGAGAACAGGAAAAAGTCCTTCGCAATTCGCGAGCTACCTGTACCAGCTTGGCAGTTTTTCGGTCGTAACTAACCAGCGCTCGGAAGTCTTATTTAAGCACGGAACAAGTACCTGAACTTGTTCTGGTAAAGCCAGATGTATATCGTCTCGCTCTTAAGTGTAGGTGTGCTCGCGGTCCTTTATGGGTGGACGATTTATAATTTGCCATCTCTAGTTGCGGGCATGCGGAGAACTGTTCGTGGGCAAGGCTCAAGGATGATCGAACAAGCGAGCCTTGGAACAGGGACGGCTCCAAGATTCTCGATTGTCGTAGCTGCCCGAAGCGAGGAACGCGTAATCGGTCGCTTGCTCGATCGCCTCAAGTTGCTCGATTACAATAAAGAATTGTATGAGGTGATCGTTGTTGAGGATGGTTCCACTGACGACACTCGTCAGATATGTGAACAGTATGCAGAAGCAAATCCAGGTCTTATTCGATTCTACCATTCGGAAGAATCTCGCGGAAAGCCGCATGCTTTGAACCGGGCCCTTGCACAATGCCGAGGAGAAATTGTTGCTGTGCTCGATGCGGATAACTATCCTAATCTGGATCTCTTGAAGCGAGCAGCAGGATACTTCGCGGATTCATCACTCGCCGCAATTCAGGGTATGACTATACCCATTAATCGAGACGAAAATATGATCTCGAAGCTCTCAGCCTACGAGGAGGCTGCGTGGTTCAAGGTTTACATGATGGGTAAAGAGGAACTGAAGCTGTTCATCCCATTAACCGGCAGTTGCGGATTCATACGACGGGACGTAATCGAAAGACTGGGGGGATGGGACGAGAATTCTCTCGCTGAAGACGTGGAGTTGGCAGCTAGGTTAGTAGATAATGGGTGGAGAATAAAGTACACCCCCGACTTGCAATCGTTGCAAGAATATCCTGCAACACTCAGAGGGGTCATCAATCAGAGGACTAGATGGTTTCGCGGGTACATAGAAACATGGGTCAAGTACGGAAAACTTCTGCGTACACCTCGCAAAGTGGCGATAGACGCTGAGGCCACACTCTTCGGACCATGCGCCCTCAACCTAATTCTTCTAAGCTATGTGATGGCCGTTTCGGGATACTTCACTTATCCTCCAGGTACGTCAATTTGGGTTGTGGCTTTCGCCACGTCGGCGCTTGGACTTACGATCGCGACCTTGTCCATTTGCGGCCTATCGCTAGTATGGCATCGTCGTCCGCACCAGGTGAAGGACATCGCTTGGATCCCCATGGTTTTCTTCTTCTGGTTCTTGCAGACCGCTATCGCTTTCTGGGCGTTAGTCCTGACCATGTTTGGGCGGAACAGGTCTTGGCTAAAGACTGAGAAATCTGGGCGAGTATCCCCACAAGCCTTGGTATGAGTCCGCTGTCGTCAACTGCTCTCGGCACCTCAGTTGATTGTCATGTCGGTAATTTATCCAACTCAAGTTCCTTACAACGAAAACAGGCCAATGAAGATTATCGTTACCTTCTCGGAAGATTTCACGCCATCCGTCGCACTTTATTATAGGATGATATCAAGCTCAACTTCAGTAGGCAGCGGGTGGAGGATCGTTAGCCTCATGGCAAGCCAAGGCCTGTGGAACTCAACCGAACTTTTTCTGCCTCGGTGTTCGCGTGGCACTCCAGATTCGACCCGCGCGAAGCAACGAGCCGTCAGACCGGAAGGGCGAGGCACCCTGTAGGTTGATTGTGAAATGGAGATCGTAAAGCGCAATCAAACCCCTGCACTGGTCGCTGTTTTGCTAATCCTCTTCTACGTAGCGATGATTTACGTCGCAGGCCAACTACCACCGTACTCACCATACCATCTGGATGAGCAGTTCACCAGCCTCGACCCAAATGTTTGGGAGATCGGTGGAATGAAAAATTACTCCCTCTCCAACGGCGTGCTGACTCTATTCGATTCCACCAACGCGACGCACTACTTCACTACTGCGCCAAAGTGGCAATCGCCCCTTATTGAGCCTAGATTACAGGGTAGCTTGGAGATCACTTTCAAAGCAGATGAGGCTACAAACTGCTCAGTGGTTGTCGCGAGCACGGATTCATGGGCGGCACTCATCTACAACGGCACGCTCAGGCTGAACCTGAGCGGAACGTCACATGCTGAAGCCATAATGAGTCCAGGTTGGCATATTTTGGTCGCGGAGAACGGCCCAGACTCATTTAACGTGACTCTCGACAGCCGAGTCATTCTAACCACGGGTTGGAATGGGAATTTAACGCGACTTGAGCTGGGAACGGGGCTGTCGTCTTTCGATGGATTTGGAATTCGGGGTGACTTAGCCGTCAGCGCCGTTAAGGCAGATTTGCAACCACTTCTCCAACCACAGATGGTAGAACCTTCGATTGTCGCGTTACGAGGGCCGTCTCAGCACATCCTTACGCCACAGTTCGGAAATTTTCAACGAGACATTTCTTGTATTGAGTTTACCGCGGAGAAGGGGCATACGTGAACCGACAGGTCTACTTCTACTTCATGGTCGCATTTGTCGTCAAGATTTTTCTTTCGGCCATCACGCCCTTCAGCTTGGACTTTATTGGCAATATTCTATACAGCTGGATCAGTTGGCAGGCGGTTCTATCATTGGGTTTCTACGCGCCCTGGTTCGCGTTCATGAGAGGAATAACGTCGCTCTGGGCCGTGCTGTTCATGCAGCACTCGAGCCTAGAGAACAGCATAGGCTACTGGTATATCACGCCGAGTTTAAGCGTAACTGCGCTCCTAATGATGCAGAAAGCACCTCTCTTGATATTCGACGCGGCTACGGCAGTAATGATAGGAGGGGTTGTCGCGGAGTACCGATCTCCGCACGTAGCTGGGGGTGCTATCCTGCTGTGGCTGGCCAATCCGTACGTTACCCTAATCACGGAGATGTGGGGCACTTGGGACATAGTGTCAGGATTCTTTCTGCTCCTCGCAGTGGCGTACTTCGCGAAGGGTAGATTTCTTGAAAGCGGAATCTCATTGGGCTTAGGCATAGGGCTTAAAATGTATCCGCTTTTGACCCTGCCGGTATTCCTAATGTTTCTCACACGAGAGAAACTTGGTTCAAGCCTGCGATTTATAGCCGGAGTCGGCGGCGCCTACTTCGCCACCGGAGGTTTAGCGCTGATTCTAGCAGCGGAATCCCAATTGCCACCCTACCAACTTCCGACTTACAACCAACTTGCAACGGCCGCCACACTCTCAGAAAATGTAAGTCTCCTCTGGGGATACAGCCTCGTGACCCACGGCATCCAAATAATCCTAGTGATAGTTGCGGGGGTCCTTTTCGTCTTCGGCTATCTGCATCTATGGAAGCCTGGGCGAACCGGAATTCTTGAAGCTGTAATCTGCGTCTACATGCTCATCTTCGCGTTTATGCACTGGTACGCACAATTCCTAGTGAACCTCCTTCCGCTTCTCACAATTTTTTATTTCACATCGGGAGAAAAAAAACTACCTCTCATAGCATACCTTTCCACGGCCACAGCATTCGTGCTACTGGACCCTGTGTACATTTGGACCTCCTGGGGCCACAGCTTCTTCTTCATCCCCAACTATAATCCCCTACTGCAGCACTTGTCAGATATTCTCCTCTCTATACGTCAATGGCCTATCGGCGAAACTGACGTTAGCACTCTCATAACGTCGCCTATAAGATCAGTTTTCGCGGGGGTGTCAGTGTACTACGCTACTTGGATCTTCCTCCGAAACGCCGACAAGAGAATCCTCCGGAATATTCTCGTGCACGAGCATTTGTCACAATGATGCCAAGCGGTTTTCAGGACTCCTCTACCGCGGACATAGCAAATGAACTAGCAAACTTCGTATTCTTCTCGCTCGTTGCCGGCGTGATACTCCAGGCTCTAACCACCAGGAGAAGATTAACCGAAGAAAAGGCCGATACGATAGTCCAATAAGTTAGGCTCGGACGGTCCGATACTTGCATGTCGAATGCGAAACCACAAATAGCTTATTGATGCGACTGGTACTAAACCATAGGATTTGCGATCGATTTAGGGAGCAACGATTGGGCTCGGCTTTGAACAAAACGTACGTCTATCTCACTGTTGTGTTTGGCGTTAAGATTCTTCTTTCGGCGATTACCCCTCTCAGTGCTGACTTTGTGGGCAATGTTCTTTATAGCCAGAGCAGCTGGCCGGCGATCCTGTCATCAGGACTCTTCGCGCCTTGGTTTGCGTTTATGAAGGCAATAACATTACTGTGGGCCGCGCTGCCCATAGGCCACGTGAGCGTTGAGTACAATATTGGGTTCTGGTATATCCGACCGAATCTAAGCACAAGCCTGCTTCTGATGATGCAAAAGGCACCCCTGTTGGCATTCGACGCGGCTACGGCCGTGATGATCGGAAGAATCGTCGCGGCGTACCGGTCCGCACACGTAGCCCAGCAAGCAGTTCTCTTGTGGCTAATTAATCCCTATGTCACCTTGACCACGGAGATGTGGGGAACCTGGGACATTGTGGCGGCATTTTTCCTAATAGCCGCGGTGGCAGCGTTCGCAAAGAGCAGGTTTCTTGAAAGCGGAATTTGTCTAGGGTTAGGAATCGCCGTCAAAGTGTATCCACTCTTGAGCCTGCCGATATTCCTACTGTTTCTCACACGAGAGAAGATCAGGTCAAGTTTGCGACTCATAGTAGGAGTTGCCGGGGCCTACTTCGTGACTGGAGGAGTACTGATGATTTTCGCCAAAGAATCCCATGTGGCCGCCGCTAATACTCTGAGTCAGGTCTCATTCTTTGGAGGGTGGGTTTGGGGTTACACTCTCGAGTTCAACATCGCGACCGGGTTCAATGTCGGAATAAGCATACTTGCGGTCGCCGCTTTTCTCTTCATGTTAGGTTATTTCCCTGTGTGGTATACAAAACGAACTAGCATTCTCGAAGCCGTAGCTTGCCTATACTTGCTCGTCTTTGCGTTCTCGTATTGGGAGCCGCATTTCCTGCTGATTCTGCTTCCGCTTCTCACCGTGTTCTATTTCACTTCGGGAAAAAAGAAGTTGCCCTTTGTCGCCTACATGTCCTCCGCGTTGGTCTTCGTGCTGTTGAATGAAGGGTTTTACTGGACCTCCTATGGCCACAGTTTCTTTTTCATCCCCAACTATGATCAAGTCCTCCAGCACTACTCAAACCTACTACTGTTTATTCGCCAATGGCCCATCGGCGGAGGTGACGTGAACACTCTGATAACGACGCCCATAAGATCACTATTCGCGGCCGCTTCACTATACTACTTCGCTTGGATCTTTTTCCGAAACTGCGATAAGCAGATCCTCCGTCGTATTCTCGGGCGGGCGCATTTTTAAGTTGACCAACAGCAGCAAATCTACCTCCAACCTCTCAACTGAGAGCGCAGACTGAACCCACAGCCGATAAACCGACAGCAATCCAGTTTCACACTCAATCGGCGTTAAATTGCCCTTCACACTACCTTACAAACGGCAAAATCGCGGTTTACATGTACCAGTGCCTATTACTTGAGGCTGCTGTCATGGTTCAAGGAACTACCATTATCCCTAGGAGGATGTTCCTGGAAGTTGACGCCTGTCAGGAGCGCGGAGAAAATGGTTAGTGCGCTTGGTAAGTGGGCTCTAACCGCTTTGTCTTTCTTATTGCTAACGTTGCTTGACATAATTGTGGTTGAGAGTTACTATCGTCCAGCGGACGCGTGGACGAGTATCTGGCTTTGGCATAGTCTCTACTTTGTCCTGTACGTGGGAATCCCGGTATTGATGTCGATGAGGCTTAGAAGCTTGATTCCCGTTTCAGTCATCATTGCGTTTGCATTTGGAATAGAGGATACGGTCTTTTACGCGTTACAATCAACGCTGCCACCGCGCTATATTGGAGTGGAGATACTGGGCGTGTGGGAACCAAGCTTAGCAACAGCTCTGACATTTAATCTATTGGGCTTGATTTTCATTTGCCTCTTTCTAACGATTGTGTGGGCTTTCGAAAACCGTCAGCGTTTCCGGTCTGTCTAACGGATCATACATGATTGCAGCTCCCTGCGCGACCAAAGCCGATATCGGGGCCTTGAACTGAAAAACAGGAGTTTTCGAAACGAGGGGTGGCCTCGCGGGAATCATCCTTTTAAGTTCTTGCCAGACCTCAGCTGACTGAGCAGAATTGTCAAGCGAACGGCTGACGCGCTCTGCTATTGCGGCAGCATTTTTGATTTTGATGTTTCTTATCCCTTCGTTGACCTTTTCTGTAAGCAGAGCCTCACCCTCCGAATTGGATATAATGTCCGTCATATTTCCCACGCGAGTTCCTTACAATGAGTTAATCCCAGTTAGCATTTTGGTCAGTTTTTCAGGAAATCTTACTCCGTCTGTCTCAATCTATTACTGGATAATTTCAAACTCATCATCAGTACCCAGCGGATGGAGGATCGTCGCAGCCAACCCCATCGTGTTCATACCGGGGCAGAGCATTGCGGTTTACTCAGCTTCGTTACCTAGCTTGGCGTTTGGCGATGTTCTCGCGTATGGAATGAATATTGTCTTCTGGGTGAACGCCGTGTTAGGGTCCGTCACGAACTCAACCGCTCAGGGGGGAGACAAGTGGAACCCAAGCATCTTGCAGGGGAAGTTTCTCGTCCAAGTCACCGATCCCTACTCTCCAACAATTCAATCCGTTTCTCTGACGCCTCAACAGCCCACTTCGTCCGACAACGTTACTATCCAAGCAACATTTGCGATGAATTCGACTCGTGCACCGGTGACACAAGCGGAACTGGAGTACGGCGTAAACGGAATTCAGCCGGTAACAAGTTTGAACATGACTCGATCGGCGCCGGGTGTCTTTGAGGCGACTGTCCCCGTCCAAGCCACCGGTTCTCTCGTGTTCTACAGCATCACGGGCATCGATGCAGCCGGATACGGTGTTCAAGGAGGCTGGAACAGTTACCGGGTCAGCCCAAGCCAAGCAGAGATCGAACGAAACCAAGCCGAGCAAACGATGCACCTAGAGATAGCCGGCGTCATAATCGCGGCAATCATCGCAATGCTCTCTGTCTTTCTTTACAGGCGCAGAGGGAAGGTGAGTCCACGTGTGAAATCTTTTGCCACGAAGCTGCCCTACAATAGTTTCGCGCTGTCCGTAGTTCTATCGATTGCTGTAGCTGGGTGGGCCGCGTATTCCATACTGCAATTCGGACATGCATGGCTTGCGCTCGTTTCACTGCTTGTTATTGTAGAGCTTTGGGGGTTAGCTGATCCCCGACTGGGCAGCGTTTTCGGATTCATCCAGATTCCACGTTCGGGTGTTCCGGGAGCTGTTTTTGAAGCGTTTCGAAGACCAGGTGCTCCTCTTCTGGTGTCGGCGTATACCTTGATCTTCTTTGGGACCGCCGCCAGCATCCTCATGAATCTCGGTGGCCTAATTGATCGGCAGGGCCTCCTTGCGATCATGCACTTCTTCGCGTCGTACGCGGTCCTCATGGTGGGGCTTGGGGCGGCGATACGCTACTTTAGTTACGTGGCTTCTAGGGCCGACTAGCTAGACCGTGACACTAAATGGTTTGCCTCTGACTTTACGAATAGGGAAAGCGGTCGGGCTATGACCTCAGCCGAGTCAAAGATTTCTCGTTACATTCTGCAAAACCCCGGCGGGGACTTCGTAGCCGCATCTATAGCCACATTGATACTCGTTGCTTTCATATACCCTTTCGCCGAAGACATAGCCAACGAACTTACGAACTTCGGTTTCTTCTCCCTAGTCGCTGGTGTCATACTACAAGTTTTAGCCCTGCGAAATCGCACAGAAAAGTAACGGACCTTTAAGGCATGAATGGTTCACGTGAAGC
>Ga0187784_10000981_pt1 | contig 22109 bp, 18 predicted proteins | sample 1015_SJ02_MP15_2_FD_132964 | JGI IMG/M metagenome (GOLD analysis project Ga0187784, IMG submission 132964) | Tropical peat soil microbial communities from peatlands in Department of Meta, Colombia - 1015_SJ02_MP15_20_MG | ecosystem: Environmental > Terrestrial > Soil > Wetlands > Peat | place...
ATCGGGCTGGGCTACTACGGCACCGTCACGCCCGCGGTCATCAGGCGCAACGTGCTCGAGAGCCCGGCCTGGTACACGGCGTACACGCCGTACCAGCCCGAGATCAGCCAGGGTCGCCTCGAGGCGCTCTTGAACTTCCAGACGATGGTGAGCGACCTGACCGGGCTGGACACGGCGAATGCCTCGCTGCTCGACGAGGCCACCGCGGTCGCCGAGGCGGTGGCGCTCATGCATCGCCGGGTCACGGGGCCGGCCGAGCGCGTGGTGGTCGACCGTGACTGCCTGCCCCAGACGATCGCCGTGTTGCACACGCGCCTGGACGCGTTGGGTATCGAGGTCGAGGTGGTCGACCTCGATCGCGGCCTGCCCGACGGCGAGTTCTTCGGTGTCGTCCAGCAGTACCCTGGTTGCTCGGGGGCGGTGCGCGACTTCGCCGCGCTGACCTCCGAGGCGCACGATCGCGGGGCGCTCGTCGCAGTGGCGGCCGACTTGCTGGCCTTGACGCTCCTCACGCCGCCGGGGGAGTGGGGCGCCGACGTCGTGGTCGGGTCCACGCAGCGCTTCGGCGTCCCCCTCTGGTACGGCGGGCCGCACGCGGCGTACATGTCGGTCCGCGGCGGCTTCGAGCGCGACCTGCCCGGACGCCTGGTCGGGTTGTCCGTCGACGCCGAGGGTCGTCCCGCCTACCGCTTGGCCCTGCAGACGAGGGAGCAGCACATCCGCCGGGAAAAGGCGACGTCGAACATCTGCACCGCCCAGGTGCTCCTGGCCGTGGTCGCGTCGATGTACGCCGTGTACCACGGGCCCGACGGGATGCGCGCTATCGCCCGGCGGGTGCACCGGCGGGCCGTCGAGCTGGCGGCCGGGGTGCGGGCGGCCGGCCTCGAACTGGTCCACCGGGAGTTCTTCGACACGCTGACCGTGCACGTCCCCGGGCGCGCCGACGCGGTGGTCGCGGCTGCGGCGGCACGCGGCGTGCTGCTGCGCCGGGTGGACGAGGACCACGTGGGCATCTCGTGCGGCGAGACGACCACGGCGGCGCACCGGGCCGCCGTCCTGGAGGCGTTCGGCGTCCCCGCCGAGGCGCAGCGAGCGGCCGAGGCTGCTGGGGGAGAGGTGGCGCTGCCGGAGCGCCTCCAGCGCCGGGGGGCCATCCTGCGCCACCCGGTGTTCTCCTCCCACCACTCCGAGACGGCCATGCTGCGCTACCTGCGCCGGCTGTCCGACCGGGACTTCGCATTGGACCGGGGGATGATCCCGCTCGGCTCGTGCACCATGAAGCTCAACGCCACCGCCGAGATGGAACCGGTGAGTCTGCCCGGTTTCACCGACGTGCACCCCTTCGCACCGATCGAGACGGTTCGGGGGTACCTCGCGCTGGTCGACGAGCTCGAGCAGTGGCTGGCCGAGGCCACCGGCTACGCCAAGGTCTCGGTCCAGCCGAACGCCGGCAGCCAAGGCGAGCTGGCCGGGCTGCTGGCCATCCGCGCCTACCACCAATCGCGCGGCGAGCCCCAGCGTGACGTGTGCCTCATTCCCTCGAGCGCGCACGGCACCAACGCCGCCTCGGCGGCGATGGCAGGCATGCGCGTCGTCGTCGTCGCGGCGCGCGACGACGGCACGGTCGACCTGGGCGACCTGGCGGCGAAGTGCGAGGAGCACCGAGAAAGGCTGGCCGCCATCATGGTGACGTACCCCTCGACGCACGGGGTCTACGAGGAGGACATCCGTGCCCTGTGCGCGCTGGTGCACCAGCACGGCGGGCAGGTCTACATCGATGGCGCCAACCTCAACGCCCTACTCGGCCTGGCCCAGCCGGGGCACTTCGGCGGGGATGTGTCGCACCTGAACCTGCACAAGACCTTCTGCATCCCCCACGGCGGCGGGGGGCCGGGCGTGGGTCCGGTGGCGGTGGCCGAGCACCTGGAGCCGTTCTTGCCGTCGCACCCGCTGCACCCGCGGACCGACACGCGCAGCGGCCCGGGTCCAGTGAGCGCAGCTCCCTTCGGGAGCGCCGGCATCCTGCCCATCAGCTGGGCCTACATGCGGCTCCTGTCGGGCCCGGGCCTGGCACATGCCACCAAGTCGGCGGTCCTGGCGGCCAACTACGTGGCGGCGCGTCTGGCCGACTCGTACCCCATCCTCTACACGGGAGCCCACGGGCTGGTGGCCCACGAGTGCATCCTCGACCTGCGCCCGCTGACCAAGGCCACGGGGGTCAGCATCGACGACGTGGCCAAGCGGCTCATCGACTACGGCTTCCACGCGCCCACGGTCAGCTTCCCGGTCGCCGGGACGCTGATGGTCGAGCCGACCGAGAGCGAGGATCTCGGTGAGCTCGACCGCTTCTGCGACGCCATGATCGCCATCCGCGCCGAGATCGAGGAGGTGGCGACCGGCCGATGGAGCATCGAGGACAGCCCCCTGCGCGGCGCACCCCACACGACGTCGTCACTGGTAGCGGACTGGAACCGCCGCTACGACCGCCGCACCGCCGTGTTCCCGGCCGGGGAGGCGGCCGACAAGTACTGGCCGCCGGTGGCCCGGATCAACCAGGCCTACGGAGACCGCCACCTCATGTGCACCTGCCCGCCACCCGAGGCGTTCGCGACCTGAGCAGCTCGAGGACGCTGGTCCGCTCGGACCAGGACGGCACCCCGCTCACCGCAGCACGACCTCCTTGGGGGTCGCGCTGCGGCCGGGGATCACGGCCTGCAGCACGCCCCGGCCGCCTCGGACACGCGGGCGTTGGCGGTCGGGTCTGCTCAGGCCAACGCCATGAGGCCGATCCCGGCCGCCGCGGCGCCGACGCACACGACCAACCCGCCGATGGTGTAGGCGAGCGCCTCGGCGCGGTGGCCGGTGTGGAGCAGGTGGATGGTCTCCCAGCTCGCCGTCGACCACGTGGTGTACCCGCCGCACAGGCCGACGCCCGCCACGGCGGTCAGGTGCGGGCCCATCCCGTGGTAGAGGGCCAACCCGGTCAGGACGCCGAGGATCAGCGACCCCGACGCGTTGACGACCATGGTGCCGACGGGCAGCGGGTCGTCGCGGCGGAGGCCGACGTGGTGGATGATCAGCGTCCGCAGGACAGCCCCGGCACCGCCCGCCAGGGCGACGAGCAGGGCCACGCCGAGCGTGGGGGAGGAGGAACCCATCGCCGTCATGTCGTGAGCGCTCTCCGCCCGACAGCGTGCCCGGCGACGACCAGGGCCAACCCGCCCACGACGGTGGCGGCCAGGTAGGCCAGCGCCGTGCCAGGGTCGCCGTGCTTCGTCAGCAGCGCCGCATCGACGGCCAGCGTGGAGAACGTCGTCCACCCGCCCAACCCGCCGATCACGAACAGTGGTCGGACCCACGGAGCCCGGTGCGACACGTGCTCGGTGAGCGGGACCAGCAGGCCGATGAGCAGCGAGCCGGTCAGGTTCACCGTGAGGGTCACCCACGGGAAGGTGCCCGGCGACAGGGGATGGTGCGCCTCGAGCAGGTAGCGCGCCACGGTCCCCAGGGCGCCGCCGACGAAGACGGCCAGCAGCGTCGCCGCCGAGAGCCCGACCGCAGGGACGGCCGGCTCGTCGAGCAGGTCGGGGTCGGGCAGGACCCCCGTGTCGGTGTGCTCCTGCAGCTCGTCGTCGATGGCTCGGCCCTCCGCTGCCACGTCGCAGGAGCCATCAGCCATGTCGTGCGGCGGTTCGGGGCGTCGCCCCCCGGCGGGACCCATCGCCGGACGCTCTCGTCGGTGCCCTCCAAGGGTACCGGGCCCCCACCCGCCGGAATGGACCGGCCGATTCAGCCCGACCGAGGCCCCGGCGCCCGGCGGAACCGGAACGGCTCGCTCGGGCGCCCGGCCACCACGTACCAGCACTCACCGGTGCTGTCGGACGCGAGGATGCGGGCGAAGGCGGCCACCACGTCGTCGACGTCGAGAATGGGGAAGCCCATGTCCTGGAGCGACTGCTCGGAGCCTTTGATGATGTTGGTCCGGGCGAAGGACGGGCAGAGCGCGTGGACAGCGATCCCGTCGGCCTCGAATACCGGCCCGAGGGAGCGGACGAGCCCGACCACGGCGTGCTTGTTCGCGGCGTATATGGGGTCGAACGGGGCGGGGACGAGCCCGGCCATCGAGGCCGTGGCGACGATGGTCCCGCCGCCACTGGCCTTGATGGCAGGCCGGGCGGCCGCGATCCCGTAGACGACGCCGTCGAGGTTGACGGCCATGGAGCGGCGGTAGGCCTCGGGGTCGAAGTCCTCGCCCATGCCGCACCACGAGCTCGCCCCGGCGTTGAGGTGCGCCAGATGCAGGGCGCCGAAGGCGCCCACAGCGGTGGCGACGGCCTCGGTGCTGGCCGCCGGGTCAGCGACGTCCGTATGGACGAAGCGTCCCCCGAGCTCGTCGGCCAGCGCCTGCCCGCGGGCTACGTCGAGGTCGGCCAGCACGACCCGGGCGCCGCGCCCGGCCAGGTGGCGGGCCACGCCCTCGCCGATGCCGTTGCTCCCTCCGGTGATGAGCGCGACCTTCCCGTCGACATCGAGCGCCACGGCATGGATCGTAGGGGAGGGGCGGTGCCGGCGGGGGTGCCGGCGGTGCCCACAGCCATGGACGGTCCCCGCTGACCTCACGGTCGTGCAGGTGGGCGACCTGGTTCACAAGGGGCCGAGTCACGCGGGTGTCTCCGGCTCGCCGCACGCCTCCTCCGGACTCAGCGCAGCCGGTTCGGGCTCCTGATCGGAAACCATGGGCACGATCCGCGTCGCTCTCGCGCTCGACACGGTCCAACTCGGGCCAACTTGGTCACGCACGCCGGCCTGACGCGACGAGGGTCACCGAAGCGGTCATCGCGCATCGAAATCCAATAGGTCCACGACCGGGTTGGCGCCAACTCCGTCGGGCGTGCCGCGGCCGGGGAGTGAGCCCGACCGCGGCCGGGTGCGGGCCTGCCGCAATGTCTCGTTTGAACTTGACATAATGAACATTATCGGCGTTGTCTCCGGGGGAGGCCCACGCAACTCGTTGGGCCGGGCGTCGCTTCGGAAGCTGTGGCCGGGCCGGGCGGCGCTGCAGGTTCCCGAGGCCCGGCTGTGTGGGTGCCTCCGGTGGGACGTGCGGCGACGTTAGATTGGTTGTCCCAGCTCAGGGGCTCTTAGGTGGTTCTTCAAGTTTCACAGCGGGTCCACAGGTCCGGCTGTGCTGAGTCAGAGATCAAGGACATTTACTGGATGTATGTCTTCTTCGACTGTGACTGATCGCGATCACGTCGACGTCACAGAGCAACTTCCGCTCGACGACGAGAACGTCCTCGCCCCCGAGCCGCCTTCGAAGTGGCGTCGGTACCGCTGGCCCATCCTCGGCGCCGTGGTGGTGCTCATCGGCGGGGCCATCGGCCTGTCGCTGTGGCTGACGTCGGGCTCGTCCACGCCGACTGGTCTGTCCATCAGCACGACGACGGTCGCGGTGACGACGGGGACCATCCAGCAGACGGTGGCGAGCTCGGGCACGATCGAGCCGGCCAGTCAAGCCGATCTGAACTTCCCCGTCTCGGGGACGGTGACGGCGGTGAACGTGAAGGCTGGCCAGAGCGTCACGGCGGGAGAGGTGTTGGCCACCGTGGACACCACGGCGCTGTCCGAGGACGTGAGCGCGGCGCAGGCGCAGCTCACCTCCGCCGAGGACCGGCTCTCGAGCGACGAGTCGTCTGGCGCGTCCCAGAGCACGCTCGACACCGACGAGGCGTCGGTGACCTCCGCCGAGTCCTCGCTCTCGACCGCGCAGACGAACCTGAACGACGCATCGCTCACCTCTTCCATCTCGGGGACCGTGGCCTCGGTGGACCTCACCGTGGGCGAACTGGTGAGCGGCTCCGGGTCGGGCGGTGGCAGCGGCACCGGCACCGGGACGGGCGGCACCGGAACCGGCAGCTCGGGCATCGGCAGCACCGGAACCGGCAGCTCGGGAACGGGCAGCACCAGCAGCAGTTCGAGCGGCGAGATCGTCGTCATCGGCACCGACTCCTACGTGGTCAACACGAGCGTCGACGACACGCAGATCGCCCAGATCACCGACGGTGACCAAGCCGATATCACGCTCGGCACCTCCTCGTCGTCCTCGTCCGCCTCCCCTCTGGCGTCAGCTGCAGGCTCCTCCACCTCCTCCTCCTCGTCTTCGACGATCTACGGCACGGTGGCTTCCATCAGCCTGATCGGCAGCCAGAGCTCCGACGTCACGACGTTCCCCGTGGTCATCGACGTGACGGGGAACCCGTCGGGCCTCTACGCCGGGGGCAGCGCCGACGTCAGCATCATCGTCAAGCAGCTCAACGACGTGACCGAGGTGCCGACCGGCGCCATCTCGTACACCACGAGCGGCCAGGCGACGGTCACCGAGGTGGTGAACGGGGCCCACGTCGTCAAGGACGTGACCGTCGGCGCGGCGGAGGACGGCGAGACCCAGATCACGAGCGGTGTGAGCCCCGGTGCGAAGGTGCTCGAGCGCGAGATCACGTTCCGGGCCCCGAGCGGCGGCAGCGGCCTCTTCGGTGGCACGGGCACCAGGACGGGTCTGACCGGTGCCGGCGGCTTCGGCGGGGGCGGCTTCGGCGGCTTCGGCGGCGGAGGCGGCTTCGGCGGCGGTTCCGGAGGTTGAGCGTGATCACTCCCCCGCTCGGCACGCCGGCCGTCACGGGCCGGGACGCCGTCATCGACCTCGAACGGGTCACCAAGGTCTACCGCACCGGATCCATCTCGGTGGCCGCGCTCCGCGGCGTCAGCCTCACCATCGAGCAAGGTGAGTACGTGGCCGTCATCGGGCCGTCGGGCTCGGGCAAGTCAACGCTCATGCACATCTTGGGCTGCCTCGACGTGCCGACGTCGGGCCGCTACCACCTGGCGGGCGAGGACGTGAGCCACATGAGCGAGACCGCCCTCGCCGAGGTGCGCAACCGGCGCATCGGTTTCGTCTTCCAGCAGTTCAACCTGCTCCCCTCCATGACGGCCTGGCAGAACGTGGAGCTGCCGCTCGCCTACGCCGGCGTGCCCCGCGCCGAGCGCAAGGAGCGCTCGATCGAGGCGCTGGGCCGCGTCGGGTTGGCCGGTCGGATCCACCACCGTCCCGGTGAGCTCTCCGGCGGCCAGCAACAACGCGTCGCCGTCGCCCGGGCCCTGGTGAGCGAGCCGGACCTGATCTTGGCCGACGAGCCCACCGGCAACCTCGACTCGGGTTCGGCCACCGAGGTCATGCGCCTCATGGGCGAGCTGCACGATGCGGGGCGCACGCTGGTGCTGATCACCCACGACGCCGAGGTGGCCTCGGCCGCCGGTCGGGTCATCGGCATCCGCGACGGACTGCTCTCCGAGCGCGACGAGAGGCACCTGGAAAGCCAGAGCATCCGATGAGCTGGCTCGAGACCCTGCGCACGGGGCTGAACGGCGTGCGCAGCCACCGGCTGCGCTCGTCTTTGACCGTGCTCGGCATCCTCATCGGCATCGCGGGTGTCATCATCGCCGTCGGGCTCGGTGAGGGTGCGTCCGCTCAGGTGACCTCCGAGATCAACTCGCTGGGCTCCAACGTCTTGACCATCACCCCGGGCAGCACGACCTCGAGCACCGGTATCAGAGAGGCGCTCGGCTCGGCGTCGACGCTCACCATGGCCGACGTGTCGGCTCTCTCCTCCCCGGTCGACGCACCCGACGTCAAGGCGGTCACCCCGATCACCTCTGAGACCGAGGTGCTCACCGCGGGCAGCGAGACAGCGACGACGAGCGTACAGGGCACCATCCCGAACTGGCTGAGCGTACGGGGACGCACGCTGGCCGAGGGCCGCTTCATCGACAACCAAGACATCTCAGACCACGCCGCGGTCGGCGTCTTGGGGGCGACGACGGCATCGGAGCTCTTCACCCGTGGCGACCCCGTCGGCCAGAACGTCGACGTCGACGGCGTGCCCGTCACCGTTGTCGGCGTCCTGACCTCGACGGGCGCCTCGAGCTCCTCTTCGTCGAGCACGTCCGACCCGGACGACACGCTGATCATCCCCATCACGACAGGGGCCGAGCGCATCTTCGGGGGCACCTCACGCAACTCGGTGAGCTCCATCGCGGTGCAGGCCCGGTCATCGGGTGACCTGACCGGCGCCTACCAGGAGTCCGACCACCTCCTCCTCCAGCTGCACGGGATCACCGACCCGACCGAGGCCGACTTCACCATCACCTCCGAGCAGTCCCTGATCTCCGCCGACACCTCGGTCGACCACACGCTGACCATCCTGCTCGGGGGCATCGCGGCCATCTCCCTGCTCGTGGGCGGCATCGGGGTCATGAACATCATGTTGGTCTCGGTCACCGAGCGCATCCGCGAGATCGGGCTGCGCAAGGCGCTGGGGGCCACGCCTCGCGTCATCCGGCGCCAGTTCCTCGTCGAGGCGTCGGTCCTGGGCGTGATCGGCGGCATCCTCGGCGTCGGGGCGGGCATCTTGGGCGTGATCTACCTGCCGAGCGTCATCGGTGACCCCATCTCGACGAGCCCCACCGCTGCCGTCGGCGCCCTCGCCATCGCCCTCGCCATCGGGGTGCTCTTCGGCGTCTACCCGGCCAGCCGGGCCGCAGCCCTCGCACCCATCGACGCCCTGCGCAACGAGTAGGTGCCTTCCGTGCCGTCTCCAAGTCACCCCTGCAACACCAACAACGAGAGAGGAAACATCCACATGCAGACACCGACCAGCCGACGCCCCAACAGCGGGCGCTGGGCACGATGCCTGGGAACCGGGGCGATCGCGGTCGGGGCCAGCGCGGCCGTCGTGGCCGTGGCCGTCGTGGCCGCCGCCGTGCCGGCATCCGCCGCAGCGACGGCCAACGCCCCGAGCGGGGCCAGCGGGAGCGTCGCCGCGCTCGGCGCCTCGAGCATGGAGGTGCAGAACCCCTCCAGCGGCCAGACCACGGTCACTTGGAGCGGGACGACGAAGTTCTCCCAGACCGTCACCGAGTCCGTCGGCTCCGTCGCCGTGGGCGACTGCGTGACGGCCACCGGCACGGCCTCGAAGAGCTCCAAGACGAGCCTGACCGCCCGCAGCTTGACCGTGACCTCGCCCACGTCGGCCGGGACGTGTGCCGGCAACGGCGCCGCCAGCTTCGGGGGCAGTGGCACTCGCCCGAGCTTCGCTGGCGGAGGCTTCGCTTTCCGTCCCGGGAGCGGAACGAGCGGCACCCGGCCGTCGTTCCCCTCAGGGTCGGGCGCGAGCAATTTCCGCAAGGCCTTCGCGTCGCTCGACATCGCCTCGGGCAAGGTGACCGCGGTCAACGGTTCGACCATCACCGTCTCGGGGATCACGCTCTCCGGGGGTTCGTTCGGGCGCTCCCGCACGTCGAGCTCCAAGTCGAAGGCCAAGAAGCCGACCGCGCCCAAGACGCAGACGCTGACGATCACCACGTCCGGCTCGACCACGGTCAGCGCCACGCAGGCCGCATCGGCCGGCACCTTGGCGGTCGGTGACTGTGTCAGCGCGTTCGGGCCATCGGCCACCAACGGCTCGGTGGCGGCCACGACGGTGCGCATCACGTCGAGCAGCGGGGGCAGCTGCACCGGCGGCTTCGGCGGCTTCGGCGGAGGCGGTGGCTTCTTCGGCGGTGCTCCAGGTGGTGGCAGTGCCACGTAAGCAGGGCCATTCGGGCTGGGGCCGCTCGGGCCACCGGCGGGCCGTCCTGGTGGGCGCACTCGTGTTCCTGCTCGTCGTCGGCGGCGGCGTGGCCGCCTGGGCCGAGGTGAGCGGCGGCAGCGCCGGGTACCGCAACGCCACGGCGACGCGGGCCGACATCGGCACCACCCTCACCGTGGTCGGCAACGTCGAGCCGGTCAGCGATGCCTCCGCCGCCTTCGGGGTCGGCGGGCAGGTGGCGTCGCTCGCCGTCAGCCCGGGCCAGCAGGTCAGCGCCGGGCAGTCGCTGGCCACCTTGGACACCACGGCCATGGGTGAGACAGTCTCCTCGGACGAGTCCACCCTCAATGCCGACGAGGCGAAACTGGCCGAGGACGAGGCCAGCCAGTCCAGCACGACCTCCTCGACCTCCTCGTCTTCCGCCACGACCTCCTCCTCGTCGCCGACCCGATCAGGAGGCGGATCGGGATCCTCCAGCACGACCACCACGACGACACCGTCGCGCGGCACGGGCGGCGGGACCGCAGGATCAGGCGGGTCGAACGCGACCATCACCCAGGACCAGACCACGCTGACCCGGGACGAGTCCACGCTGTCGACCGACCAGCAGAAGGAGGCGGCGGACCTCGCCCAGGCCCAGTCGGACTGCACCAGCGCGAACACGAGCACTTCGGCCGGCCAGACGGCGTGCGAGTCCGCCCTCCAGACCGTCTCGGCCGACGAGCAGCAGGTCTCCAAGGACCAGGCGGCCGTGTCGAAGGACGAGACCGCCCTGGCCCAGGCGCTGGCGGCGGAGGCGGGCACCGGGACCGGGACGAGCAGCGGAGCGGGTGCCACGGGGAACTCGGGGTCTTCGTCCACCCAGACCGCCTCTGACGTCGCGAATCTCACGAGCGACGTGACGGGCAACACCGGCACGGGAGGCTCCACCGGGTCGGGCGGGTCAGCGAGCACCGGTGCCGGCTCGTCGAGCGCCCTGGGCAGCGGCGCGACGACCGGGGGCGGAGGTTCGGCGAACACCGACACCCCCGAGCAGATCGCGTCGGACCAGGCCGCCATCGACACGGCGTCGGCCAATTTGATCGAGGCTCAGCAGTCGCTGAACGCAGCCACCCTCACCAGCCCGATCAACGGGACGGTCGTCTCGGTCGGCATCAGCGTGGGCGACACCGTCAGCGCCAACTCGAGCACCGAGACCATCACCATCATCGGGACGGCCTCCTACGAAGCGCAAGCGACGCTGGACAGCGCAGAGGTGCCTTCGGTCAAGGTCGGCCAGTCGGCCGCGGTGGAGGTCGACGGCGTCAACGGCACGCTCCAAGGCACCGTGGCCCAAGTGGGTCCGGTGCAGTCGAGCAGCTCGGGCTACACCTATCCCGTTGTGGTGGCGCTGCCGGCTACAGGCGACAGCTTGTATGCGGGATCTGCCACCAACGTCACCATCTCCACCGGAGAGGTCGCCAATGTCGTCGCCGTCCCGACCTCGGCCGTGCAGACGCTCGGCACGCGTTCGTACGTCCTCGAGCTGGTCAACGGTGCGCTCACCCGCAAGGTGATCAAGACCGGGATGGTGGGTGACGTCTACACCCAGGTCCTCTCGGGACTGAAGCCAGGACAGAGCGTCGTGCTGGCCGACTACTCCGAAGCAGTGCCCTCGTCGAACACCGACACCGTCGGCGGTGTAGGCGGCTTGCTGGGCGGTGGCAGTGGTGGCTTCGGTGGTGGCGGTGGCGGCTTCTTCGGGGGCGGCGGCTTCACGGGAGGAGGGGGCGGCGGCTTCTTCCAGCGGGTCAGCGGAGGTGGCGGCGGTTAAACCCCGTGTGCTGCGCTGGTCGCAGAACACGGGACGCTCCCTACCTTTCGGCGCGGCCACGTTCGATGGCTCGCACCGGCCTCTGGTACCTTCCGATGCTGGTGGCCGTGCACGGCAGTGACCTCGCCAATCTGGTCGACCAGGGGCGCTACCCTCTCGACCACCCGGCGTGCAGCGCCTACGTCGACGTGGTCGAGCGAGCACGGCGCCAACTCGGGGCGCGAGGGGCAGCCGAGCTCCCGGGCTTCGTCTCCGCCGACGGTGTGGCCACGCTGGCGGCCGACGCGGAGTGGCTGGCGGCACGGGCGCACCCGTCGGGCGGGCAGGGCACCGCGTACCTCGAGTTCCCCGATTTCTCACTACCCCCCGGACACCCGCGGCTGCACTTCGCCGACTATCGGCTGCGCGCGGTGGCCTACGACCTCATGCCGCTCGACTCCCCGCTGCGGCTGCTCTACGAGTGGGATGCGCTGAAGGGCTTCGTCGAGGCCGTGCTCAATCGGGGGCCCATCCATCGCTACGCCGACCCCTTCGGGGCGCTCAACCTCGCCGTGATGGGCTCGGGCGACCAGCTCCAGTGGCACTTCGACCAGACGGACTTCGTCGTGTCGCTGGCCATCCAGTCGGCTGAGTCGGGCGGGCACTTCGAAGTCGTACCCAGGCTGCGCAACGCCTTCGACGAGCGCTACGACGAGGTGGCGTCGGTGCTGGCGGGCGACCGCAGCCGGGTGGAGGTGCTGCCCATGAGGCCGGGCACCTTGCTCGTCTTTGAGGGGCGCCACTCGCTGCATCGGGTCAGCCCCGTCAGCGGGGGCCGCCTGCGCCACGTCGGCCTGCTGGCCTACGACACCAAGCCCGGGACGACCGGGAGCAACCTGCTGCGGGCCGACCGCTACGGCCGCAGCGTGCCCTTCGCCCGTCCCCCCGAGACCTGGCCGGTGCCCGCGTGAGCACGCAGTTCGGGGAGAGCTTCGTCGGCGCCGGCGCCGAGGCGGCGCACGTGAACACCGTCCTCGGCCCGGTGGGCGGGCCGGTCGAGACAGCCTGGGTCAGCGCCCTGGCCATGCCGCGGGCCGGGCACGTGCCCTTCGTGGCCACCGTCGTCCCCGGCGTCCCCGTGCGCCCCTTCACCTTGTTCGTCAACAAGGCGCCCCTCGAGGGGGAGCGCCACGCCGCGTTGACCTGGGGGGCGGCGCAGGCGGGCGTGGCGGCCGGGGTGATGGCGGCGGTGGCCGAGGGCACCGTGGCCGAAGCCGAGGCGAGCGAGCTCCTCCTGGTGGCAGCGGTGTGGGTCAACCCGGAGGCCGCCGACGAGGAGGCTGTCTTCGCGAACAACAAGGCGGCCATCCTCGGGGCACTGCGGGCGGGCCGGGAGGGCCGACCCCACGTGGCCGAGGCGCTGGCGGCGCGCCACGCGCCGTCCAACGCCTACTACCATCCCTGAGCACTACGGTGCTCCCATGGCGCCCGGACGCAACGAGGACGCGACGGCGCACGACGTCGTGGTCGACGTCGTCATCGAGATCCCCACCGGCAGTCGCAACAAGTACGAGTACGACCACGAGCGCCACGTCATCCGGCTGGACCGGCGCCTCTTCACCGCCACGGCCTACCCGGCCGACTACGGCTTCGTGCCCGACACCCTCGCCGGCGACGGGGACCCACTCGACGCCCTCGTCCTGGTGACCGACCCGACCTTCCCAGGATGCGTGGTGCGGGCTCGCATCCTGGGCATGTTCTCCATGCGCGACGAGAAAGGCGTCGACGCCAAGCTGATCGGTGTGCTCGAGCACGACCCGCAGTGGGACGGGGCGCACGACATCGACGACGTGCCCGTGCACCTGCGCGACGAGATCGCGCACTTCTTCAGCGTCTACAAGGACCTGGAGCCCGAGAAGTCGACCCAGGTGGAAGGCTTCGTGGGCCGCGAGGCGGCGCGAGCGGAGATCGAGGCCTGCCGACGGGCTCACGACGGCGCCAGGTAGCAACCGGTCACCGGCACACCGTTTGGCCGTACGCAGAGTCACCACACACCGTCACCAAGACACGGAGGAGGACGCAACGTGCCGTACCCACGCGAGGAGGTCCAGGCCACCGTCGACCGCTACCACGAGCTGCGCCGGCGCATCGACGAAGGGCTCGAGCCCGATGCCTTCGGGGCGTTGGCCGATTTCTACACCGAGGACGCAGTGTACGTCGACGGCGCCTGGGGCCGGCTCGAGGGGCGTGAGACGATCGCCCGCTGGCTGGTCGACTCCATGGTGGGCATGGAGGACTGGAAGTTCCCGATCGAGTTCACCGCCATCGAGGGCAACGACGTGGTGGTGAAGTGGACGCAGATCCTGCCACGGACCAAGCCTGATGGGACGCCGTACCGCCAGTCGGGATACTCGCGGCTCATCTACGCCGGCAACGGCAAGTTCTCCTACGAGGAGGACACCTACAACATGGTGCAGGTGCTCGAGGACATCGAGGCCAGCGGCTGGACACCCCGGGGCGGCGTCATGAACGTCCCTCCCGCCCACCCGGACCGGAACTTCGACGTCCCGGGCGGCGCCCGCTCGGACTGAGCGTCAGGCGCCGCCTGCCCCGCACCCGGCGGCTGCCTACCCGCCCGTGTTGCCGGTGTTGCCCGTGTTGCCCGAGCCCCCGAAGCCGGGGAACCCTCCCCCGCCGAGGGGGCTGGTGCCCCCGCTTTCGCTCTGCGCCTGGGACTGGCTGCCCAAGGTGGCCGTCGTCGTCCGCTTCTCGTCGCCCACGTAGTAGGTGATCGTGACGCGCTGTCCCGGCTTGGAGTCACCGATGACCTTTTGCAGGTCCTCGGCCGAGGTGATCGTGGTGCCGTCCACGGCGACGATCACGTCACCCTGCACGAGGCCGGCCGCGGCAGCCGGCGACCCGGCGACCACGCTGAGGATCACCGCGCCCGAGGTCGGGGTGAAGCCGTACTGCTGGCGCAGCGCCGGGGTGAGCGTCGTGATGTCGACGCCCAGGTAGCCACTGCCGGTGCCGATCTGCCCACCCTGCTGGAGCTCGGGGAGGAGGGACTCGATGGTGGCGGCCGGGATGGCGAAGCCGATGTTCTGCGAAGACGTACCCTCAGTCGTCGTCCCGGCCACAGCGGTGTTCATGCCGATGACCTCGGCCGCGGTGTCGATCAGCGGCCCCCCGGAGTTGCCCGGGTTGATGGCGGCATCGGTCTGGATCATGTTCTGCAAGGTCTCGGTCTGCGTCCCGGTGCCCTCGGCTGTCACCGAGCGCCCGAGGGCCGAGACGATCCCCTGGGTCACCGTCGGGGTGCCGGCGGCCAGACCCAGCGCGTTGCCGATGGCGACCACGGCGTCCCCAACGACGGCCTTGCTCGAGTCCCCGAAGGTCACCGTGGGCAGGCTCGAGGCGTTCTCGATCTTGAGGAGCGCCACGTCCTTGGTCTGGTCGTAGCCGACCAGTGACGTGGGAAGGGCCTTGGTCTGCCCGTACTCGGTCACAGTGATGGAGCCCTTGTCGTCGTTCTCGGCGTAGAGCTCGATCACATGGTTGTTGGTGATCACCTCGCCGTCAGACGTGATGATCATCCCCGTGCCCTCGTCCTCGTCGTCACCGGCCTTGACGTCGATGGACACCACGGCCGGGATCACCTTGTCGACGAGTTCGGGGATGGTGACGCTGCCGCTCAGCACGGCTGCTCCGGGTGCCGCGCTGCTCTCGTGGATGGTCACGCTCGAGGCGCCCCCGTTCCCGTTGTGGTCGGCCAGTGCGGTCACGCCGGCACCCACGAGCGCGCCGACGACGGCGGCGACCAGGGCCACGGGGAGCCAGGAGCGGACACGACCCGGGCCCGTGCCGCGGGCGCCCGCTCCGCCGGATGCCGGGCGCGGAGGCGTGGTCACCGGGGGGTAGGCGTACGGCACGGCGTCGGGGCCGGCGTTCCACCCCGTGGAGGCAGAGGGCGGCGACAACGCCTCAGCCGTGGGTGGCGTCGAGGCCGAGGGGACCGGTGTCGGGCCGGCGGCGTCGGCGGGGACCACTACGGGGGCTGCCGGCTCGGGGCTGCGCTCCCCCACCGTCGTCACGGCCTCCCCCTCGGGTGGCGCGACCTCCGCCTCAGCCGGCGCGGGCTCCCCCTCGGGGGGCTCGAGGTCCTCGTTCATTGTGGGTGATCCTCCTGCGGGGACGCGAGCGCACCCGGTGCGGCTGGGTGGTGGTCGCCCGACCCTCGGCCACGCGATCGCGCGGGCGCCCCGCACCATGTTACGGCATCGGGTCGCGGCCCCGGCTCCGGCCCCAAGCCCTGGCGAGGTAGCGTGGCCGCCGCATGCCGCGCCGCATTGAAGTCGAACTGACGAGCCGAACGGCCGACGGGTCATGGACCTGGCGCGCTGCCGGGGCGCGTCAACCCAAGGGCACCGTGGACGCTTCCTTGGTCCCCGCCGGACAAGGCGTCGGCACCGTGCTGCGTGCCGACGTCGAGGTCGGGCTCGAGGGGATCGAGATCGTGGCCCTCTCCCCCAAGCCGTCCGGCTCGCCCGAAAAGACCGAGGGCCGGATCGAGGTCCGGGGGACCCCCAAACGGGCACCCGACGTCTCGGTGGTCCTGGCGCCGGGCTCAGGGAAGCGCCGCCGGGACGACGGTGAGGGAGAGCGACGCGGCGGTCGCCGCGGCGGCGAGGAGACCGCCGAGGGGCCTCGCGGCCGCGGCGAGCGCTCCCGCGGCGGGGGCGGTCCGCGCCGGCCCGGTGGTCGGCGCCCCGGTGAGGGAGAGGCCCGGCCTGCCCGCGGAGAGCGTGCGGCCGCCCCGACGTCCACGGTGCACCGCAACGCCATGCTGGCCGCGCTGCGGCCTGAGCAGATCCCGGTGGCCGAGCAGCTCCTGCGCGGTGGTTTGCAGGCGGTGCGCCAGGCCATCGAGGCCCAGAACGCCGCGGCGAAGGCGTCGGGCAAGCCGCCGGTCTCGTCCGACGCGTTGCTCGCCATGGCCGAGGAGCTCCTGCCGGCTGTGCGTCTGGCCGACTGGAAGGACCGGGCGTCAGTGGCCCAGGTGGCCGGGAAGGACTTCCGCCTGCGGGAGTTGCGCTCCGTGGTTGCCGCATCGCGCACGCTGAACCTCGACGACGACGCCCGTGCGATGGCCAAGGCGCTCCAGGAGTCCCTGGACCAGCGTACGGCGGCGTTGCGCGAGGAGTGGCTGGCTCGCATCACCAACGCGCTCGACGACGGGCGCGTGCGCCAGGCCGTCGAGGCCTCCATCCGACCACCTGAGCCGGGCACGCGCTGCCCCGCCGAGTTGGCGGTTCGGCTGTCCGCCGCCGCTGGCGAGGCCATGACGCCCGATCTCGACCCCGAGGAGTGGATGCGCTTTTTGGACGCGGTGGTCGCGTCCCCGGTGCGACGGACCGTCAAGCCGGCCGGGATCCCCGACGACGAGGTGGCGCGCCAAGCGGCGCGCAACGCGGCGGGTGCCGTCCCCGCCTTGGCCAAGCTGCTCGGGCTGCGCATCCCGCCGCCTCCGCCGCGTCGGGTCGACCCCGAGCGGCGCTTCAGCCCGACGGCCGGCTGAGCGTCAGCAGGCGGGCCGTGAAGCCCGCTGCCTCGAGACGCTGCTTGGTGGTCCGGTCGCCCGGGAGGGCCAGGGCGTCCACCTCGACGCAGCCCTGCTCCTCGCACCAGGCCACGGCGGCCTCGAGCAAGGCCGTGCCGACGCCGACCGCTCGGGCCGGGCTCTCGACGTAGCAGCACTCCACCAGGCCGTGGCGCCCTCGGGGGGCGTCGCGCGCCTTGGCGGCGGCCAGACCGACCACGGCGCCCTCGTACTCCCCCACCAGCAGCCGGGCGTCCCTGGGCCTGCTCCAGCGCTCCAGCAGGGAGGCCGGCGTGGCCTCGCCGACGAGGGCCGCCCCGCCCCGCATCGTCGCCGCGGCGACCAGCGCCTGGGCGAGCAGGCGGGTGCAGGCTTGCCGGTCAGCAGCCCGGGCCGGGCGCGCCAGCTCCATCGACTTCGTGCTCCCCCGGGCCGGCGGAGCCGGCTCCGTTCGACTGGTGGCCCGCCTGGGCGGCCGAGCGTTCGCCCAGCAGCTGCCCGGCCCGGTTCAAGATGGTGCGCCGATTGCGCGCCGAGGCCTCGTAGCGCTGGACGGCCCGCAGCTCGTCGGGCCCCAGGCTCTCGAGCCGGCGGACCACCTGCGACGCACTGAGCGTGTCGTAGTCGGCCAGGGCCGCCGCCACGACCGCTCCGGCGGCGGGGTCGGGTACCGGGCGCGGCGCGGGCGCCTCAGGCTCGTCCTGCTCCGGCTCGGTGGCGGTGTCCGGCGCGGGAGCGCTGCCGAGCAGGCCCTCGAGGTGCCCCGAGAGCGTGCGCTGGCTCTTGCCGACGACGTAGCGTCCCACGACGCGGGCATTGCCCAGGTGGACCTCGACCCGCTTTCGCCCCTTGGCGACGAGGCCGGGCAGGTCCTCGACGACGGAGATGGCCACGCCGACCGGCGCGAACACGCAGAGGTCGAACGCCCGGTGCAGATGACTGCAGGCTGCCGGCGCACCGGCCTGACCCGTGACCTCGGAGCCGTTCTCCTCAGACACAGTCCCGGCAGAGCATCTTCCTCTTGTCTGCCAGCTGGCTCGGATGCTTGACCAGGAAGCACGAGCGGCAGACGAACTCGTCGGGCTGCTTGGGCAGCACCCGCTCGTTGCCCTCCGTCCTGTCCTCCTGGTCGGCTGCCTCCTCGTCCTCGGGCTCGTCCTCGACGACGAGGCGCTCCTTGAGGATCACGTCCAGACTGGCCTCGACGTCCTCGTCGTCGGGCTCCTCTTCCTCTTCCTCCTCCTCGCCCTCGCCGCTCCGTTCCACCACGGAGGCGGGCGAGGCGGTCAGGATCTCGTCGACCTCGTCCTCCTCCTCGAGGCCCTCGATGTCCTCGATGTCCTCGTCCTCGGCGAGGGTCTCGTCCTCGAGGTCCTCGATGGAGTCCTCGTCCGCGAGGTCGTCGACGTCCATGTCCTCGTCCTCGAGCGGCTCCTCGTCCTCGGCCCCGAGGTCCACATCCTGCGGTTCTTTGGCTTTCGCCTTCTTCTTGGTGGGCATCGTGCCGCGGGAGCATAGACGGTCGGTGGCAGGCTTCGATCGTCATTGGGCGACGGTGACTGCACGCGGTCCCCATGGCGCCGGGGGGCGGTGGGGACCGCGCTGCCGAGGCAGGCAGGCCCGGGGGTCTTTGGCGCCATGCCGCTCACCGCATGCCCGGGAGCCCAGGCTTGCGACACGTTCTCTACTCGACCCCCAGGGCCAACCGCCGCCTCTCACAGCACATCCCACCCTGGGCCCTCGCCGGCGCAACCGCTCTGTGTGCTCCGCCGGCGTTGGCGCGTCGGGACTGCGGCGTACATTACGCAACGCGAGGGTGGCCACGTCAAGGAGAACGCACCCCTCCTCACCAGGTCGAACGAGGGTCGTCCCTGGTCAATGCGTTGCAGATTTTTCCGCCCGTCTCCGCTCGGCCCGACGCTCGGACTCGAGGCGCTCCAGGTCGGTGGCGCCGTAGTCGACGAAGCTCATGGCGTCGGCCAGAGCGCGGTGCCCGGCCACCTCGGCGATGGCGCGGTGCATGTCCTGCGCCACTCTCCGGTATGCCGGGTGACCCTGCGCTCCCGAGCGCAACTCGACGAGGTGCATCGCCTCGCGCGCGTTGCACTGCATCACGTACCGGATGCGATGTGCCAGCGCGACGGCGTACGACGCCTGCTCCGAGAAGTCGGGGAGCAACGAGTGGTACAGGTCCTCGGCACGACCGATCGCTTCGTCGTAGCGCTCGTCCAGGCCGGACTCGGTCACGAGCGCGGGCATGTCGTAGCCGAGCGCGACACCGAGCGGCTGCCACTCGATGGTCAGCATGCGGTGACGCTGAAGGTCGCGGAACGCGCCGTAGTCGGTGACGAGCTCGAAGCGGTAGTCGGTGCGCTCGAAGGCACGGCCAGGCCGGTGGCGCCGGTTCCGCCGGTCCCCCACGTACGCGCGCAGGAGCGCCACGCGCTCGTCGTGGCTGAGGAGCCGAACCCGGCGCGTCGCCTCGCGCTCCGAACAGCTGAGATGAGAGAAACAGGCAGCCACCAGGACTTCTTCTTCCCCGCCGGGGTCGAAGTCGAGCAGCGTGACCTCGGTGTCGTCGCCCGGTCCGCTCGCCTCGGTGCCTTCGGTCACCGGCGTCGCCAGCTCGGGCCACAGGCTGACCACGATGCGTGCCGTGTCGGAACGAGTCGAGGCCAGGTAGGCCGACCACTCGCCGCCGCGTTCCGCGATGTCGACGCGCTGCAGGAACGACGGGATGACCTTGCGCAACTCGACGAGCATCATCTCGGCGTAGTGGCGCGCCTCGGGGAGCGGGTGCGCGCGCATGCGCAGGAGAAGTTGCTCGTAGGACTGGCCGGTCCCGTAGATGCCGATGTTCGACAGCGACGCGGCGGGCAACAGACCGCGCAGCGCGTCGAGGGCCTTGGCGCGTGTCGCCTGCCGGTAGACGAAGTCGCTGTCCTCCGCCCGTTGGGGGAAGCGTTCGACGATCCACGCCTGCATCTGCGGCAACAGCGCACCGTAGGTGTCGAACATTCGGTCCATCTCGCCCACGTAACGCGCCCCGTGCGGCGAATCGAGGATCTCTGGAGGGCGGAAGTAGCGGTACTGCCCGTTGGCCAGCCGTTGGTTGTACGCGATGTAGCGCGTCGACTGCTCGAGATACGCCATGAGGCGTCCCCATTCGAGCACCTTGGAGAGGACGTTCGACGACTGTTCGCACGCGAGGTGCACGCCGCCGAGCTGTGCCACCGAGTCGTCGCCGTACTCGACGAACACGCGCTCGTAGAGCTGCTCGGCCCGCTGCAGCCCCACGGTGGCGTCGACGCCCGCGTCACCGCTGACGTCGAGGTCCCCCACGAACTCGTCGAGGAAGAGGCGGCGCAGGCTCTTGGGCGAGCGCGAGTAGCGGGCAAAGAGCGCGCCCTTGACGACCTCGGGCAGGTTGACCAGGGCGAAGACCGGCTGGTCCAGGTTGGTCACGTAACGGCGGAGGATGGCCTCCTCGTCCGCGCTGAAGCGCTCTTTGGAGTACGGGAACATGCCGCGGCAACCATAGAACCAGCGCCACGAGACGGTGGCGGATGGCCCGGTCCGCTCAGGCCTCTGCTCAGGCGTCCGGCGGGACCCCGGCGCAAACGCCCCGGACGAGCTGGCCCACGGCTTGGCGGGCCGCGGTCGCAACTACGGTGTCGTCGGCCGTGTGGGAGACCTGCTGGGCCAAGTCGGCCACCGACTTCATCGTCCGCACGAAGTCCCCCGGGGCCAGCTCCCCCACGTCGCGGGCCGCCACGGCCAGCGCGGTGGAGAGCGAGGCGCCCCGGGCCCACGAGGTCACGGCGGTGGCCAGGCCCGGGGCGGGCTGGCGCGTGCGGGGCACGAGATGGGCCTCCTCGACGGCCCGGATGTGCTCGGCCAGGGTGACCACGGCCGCGCACCTCTCGGTCAGGTCGGCCGTCCGCTGGCCCCCCAGCCGGTCCTGGACCGCGCCCCGGCGCGGGCCCCGCCGGTGCGGGTGGTGCCCCGGCACGCGGCGGGCCCGTCGGGGCTCGAAGACCACGGCCGAGAGCACCCCGGCCAAGACCGACGGCTCGGCGCCGCGGAGCACCTCCGTGCGCAGGGCCTCGGCGATCAGCAGGTCGGCCTCGTGGTAGATGCGGGCCAGGCCCCGGCCGGCCGCCGTGAGGGCCCACCCGTCGAGGTAGCCGAGCTCCTCGAGGACGTCGATACGGTGCCCCAGCTGGGCCAGCAGCAAGTCCGGGCGCCGGGCCTGCCACTGGGCGAAGGAGCGTTGCAGGACCTCGCCTGCGGTGGCGCGGTCGAAGCGCCCGACCAGGTTGACCGCCAGGTTGTAGGTGGGCCGGAAGGCCGAGCGCAGGTCGGGCGGCGGGGCGGCGGCGACGCGTGCCGCCTCGGCGAAGGTGATCTCGCGTGACCATGCCACGACGGCGTGACCCTCCTCGTCGAGGCCGCGGCGTCCGGCCCGGCCCGTCAGCTGGAGGTACTCCCCCGACGTCAAGGTGGCCCGCCCGGCGCCCCCGTACTTGGTGAAGCGCTCGATCACCACGGACCGAGCCGGCATGTTGATGCCGAGCGACAGGGTCTCGGTGGCGAAGACCACCTGGAGCAGCCCGGCAGCGAAGCACTCCTCCACCGTCTCGCGGAAGACCGGGACCAGCCCGGCGTGGTGCGCGGCCACGCCGCGTTCGAGGCCCTCGAGCCACTCGTCATAGCCGAGTGCGTGGAGGTCCTCGTCGTCCAGCGGGGCGGTGCGGCGTTCGGCCACCGCCCGAATGGCGGCGCGCTCCCCGGCGTCGGTCAGCCTGATCCCGTCTCGCACGAGTTGGCGCACGGCGTCGTCGCATGCCGCCCGGCTGAAGATGAAGACGATGGCGGGGAGCATCTCGCGCTGTCCGAGTTCCTCGACCATCTCGGTGCGCAGCGGGGCGCGGAAGGGCAGCCGGGGGCCGCGCCCGCGGGCGTGCCAGTGGGTCGAGCGACCCTGGAGGGCCCGCCGGACTGCCTGGTCGATCCGGAGCCCCTCGCCGCCGGGCCGGCCGTCGTCGCCGAGGAGGGGCATCAGGAGGATGTC